>Ga0114925_10000456_pt1 | contig 18014 bp, 12 predicted proteins | sample SumtaG_2_FD_87287 | JGI IMG/M metagenome (GOLD analysis project Ga0114925, IMG submission 87287) | Deep subsurface microbial communities from Indian Ocean to uncover new lineages of life (NeLLi) - Sumatra_00607 metaG | ecosystem: Environmental > Aquatic > Marine > Oceanic > Sediment | place... | reverse complement strand
TTTGAGTGCTGCTTGAGCACCTTCCATCACATGTTCTTGTTCTTTCTTGGCACGAGTAATTGCCTTTTCTTTCCCGAGTGCCAGACCGGCTCCCACTCGTTTGAGCCCAGTAGCGGTACCTCTGTAGGCACGCTGCGCTCCAGAGCTGATCCCTTTCCCGAAACCTACGCCCGTGGATCGTACATACCCGACAGTTCTTTTTCGTAAACCATTTTGATTTGTAGCAGAGAAGAGTTGCGCGGTTGGGGCTACAAGCCCAAATAAGATCGCAGCGTTGATGTACTTTAAGAATAGTGACCGTTTCATAATTTCCATACCTCCGGTTATATTGCTTCATACTGTCCCTATTATAGCAAAAAGCGTTGTTGAATAAAAGGGTTTCGGGGGCTTTAGGTTCCCGGGGATGCAGGAGAAAAGTTCGATATATACGAACGGACGCTTGATTGATATACTTTGAACCGCTTTATCATAAGGGGTATACGGCATGTTTACACGGCAATCAATTATTCAAAAAACGCTCCAGGTGGGCAAATTCACCCTCCTGAGCCGCTTGCTTGGCTTGATCAGAGACCTTATTCAGGCCCGTTTTTTGGGGGCAAGCGCTTTATCAGATGCCTTTTTTACTGCCTGGAAGGTTCCTAATTCCTTGCGGAAGATTTTTGCTGAAGGGGCTCTATCGGCCGCGTTTGTGCCAACGATTGTGCAACGGGTGCGATCGGAGGGGCGCCAGGCAATTGGCAGCATGATGTTCCTTGGGTTTTTATTTTTTGAGGGAATGGTCCTTTTGTTGACCGCCGTTGCTATACAGCATGCCGATGCATTTATAGGGCTTATTGCCCCAGGTTTTTCTCCTGAGCAGATTGCGAGCGGTGCCATCTATTTGCGTATTTTGATGCCATTTATTTTTCTCATTTCAACGAGCGCTCTTTTAGCGGGGGCGTTGCAGGCGGTGGGGCATTTTTTTGTGTCAGCGATTGGGCCAGTGCTCTTGAATATTATGTATATTACGGGGCTTATTGTGTGTATGACGTTCAAGCTTCCCGTGGAGTGGCTATGCTGGTTTATTATGGCTGGTGGGGTGATACAGCTTTTAGCTCATATCATTGCTTACTTGAATCTTCAATTTCGGTTTCGTGCGATTGCCTGGGTTGACGTAAAGCAGTTCTTGCCGATACTCTCGAAATTCGTTTTATGTTTTTTGAGTATGAGCGTTATGGAGATTGGTTTGTTTATCGACACGAGCTTTGGTTCGTTGCTTTCTAAGGGTTCTGTTTCGTTGATTTATTACGCGAATCGTTGGATGGGGATTCCGCTTGGGGTGCTTGCGATTGCGTTTTCAACGATCCTGCTGCCCCACTTTTCTCGCGTGAGTTCCTATGCGCCCAAACGGCTTGGATTTTATCTGCTTGAAGCCACTAAACTGGTTTGGTGGATGATGCTGCCTATCACGATATTTATGATGATTATTTCCCGCCAGATATTTGAAACGATTTACCTTTCTTCAAAATTTAGTATGGCGCAAGTGCACGAGGCGTCGGGGCTTTTAGTTATTTTTCTTTGTGGTCTTTTTTTCTTCTCGATTAATAAAATTCTTTTGAATGTGTATTACGCGCTTCATCATACGCTCATACCAGGATTAGTAGCGGTATTTGCAGTGATATGCAATACGGCGCTCAATTGGTTATTGATTGATCTATTTAAAGCGGGGGGGCTTGTGGTAGCAACGGTGATTGCCGGAATTATCCAAACGTTGTTCTTGTTTTTTATTCTGTATACCTTTTTTGGCTTGCCGCTCTATATCAGTAATCTGCTGCGCTTTATGAGCCGCTCGTTTGTGCAAACGATAGCGGTGGGGTTCCCATTTCTTGGGCTCTATTATGTAGTGTGGTATGCCATCACGTTGCTTCCTTCCATGATGGGGGTTTTATTTATACATAAACTTGGTTTTTGGATCTGGTTTGTGCCTTTGGCAGGTGCCTATATGCTTGCGCTTTATCGCACGAATCGATGGTTCGGTGTGCGATTACTGTTTTTAGAATAGAGAGGATTGTTATGAAAAAGATTTTTTCTGCCGGTTTAATTTTGTTTCGCGTTGTTGATGGGGAGCGCTTGTATCTGCTTCTGCATTACCCGCATGGCCACTGGGATTTTGTAAAAGGAAAGATTGAGGAAGGAGAATCAAAACAAGAGGCTGCACTGCGTGAACTGGAAGAAGAAACCGGCCTTCAAGCAGATATCATGGATGGGTTTGAAGAACAGCTTTCGTACGTGTTTCGCCAAGAGGAGGAACTAATTGAAAAGACGGTTTATTTCCTGATTGCCCAAACTGAATCAGAGGAAATCGAACTTTCACATGAGCATATCGATTTTGCGTGGCTTGCCTACAATCAAGCAGAGGGCCAGCTCACGTTTGCCAACGCAAAAGAGGTTCTCAAAAAGGCGGAGTTGTTTATTCGGTGCAGAAGTTAAGCCTTTGCCCCAATAAGTTTTCGTAGGCGTGAAACGGTTGGATTTTTCAGTTTGCTTTTTGGATCAGGTCGCTGTGTTGCTGCCTCCGCTTTAATGAGCGAGGCAAGAACATGAAATGGCTCCTTCTGATCCGGAGGCATTTTTTCAAGAAGAGCAATCTCTTTTTCTGAGAAACCGAATATTCTTAGCTGGATATCTTCAATATCTACACTTCCTCTGTTTTGGGGGGGCGTTTCTTGAAAATTGCTTAAAAGTTGCTGATAAACATCATCAAGCCGATACCAGCAGTACTCCCTGATTTGAGGCTTTAATTTACGGATAAACCCATATAATTCGAACCTTCTTTCAGGGTGTTTTTCAAACGCTGCTGCAACCACAGGATTTTCTGCTATGTAGCCATCAAAGAGATCCTTTCTTGCTATTCTGGCAACCTTTTCTTCATCTGGAAGTTCTTTAAATTGTGCTATGAATTCTGTTAGCAGTGCCTCTTCTACCTCCATGGCTAAACAGCCGCCGGATATGGTAACAAGACAGACGAGTGAAAGTAGATATGATTTTTTCATGACTAACCCCTGTATTTGATTGTTTAATTGATCCATTCTACGGATTTATGGGCTTCATTGTCAATGAGGGGTGTGGGATAAGGGCAAAAAAAAACACAGGGCAAAACCCTGTGAGTATGACGTTCATTGGAAATTTGGTTGCGGGGGTTGGATTTGAACCAACGACCTTTGGGTTATGAGCCCAACGAGCTACCAGACTGCTCTACCCCGCGAAAATAAGACTAAAGCTTTTTAAATGTTTGTCAAAAAGAATCCATTTTCATTCGGTGTTTACAGGGTTATTTCAAAAACCGACCATTTGTTGTAGTGGTTATAGGGTGAATAATGCCGTATGGATCGATGTATTGCGCATAATAAAAAGAGATGTAAAGTATGGGGCGGTTCCATTCCATTGCTCGTAATTGAGCCACCATGAGCATGAGCCGTCTAAAGTAGGAAAGCCCAAACCACCAATCATTGCACGTTGCTAAAATAGGGGCTGTGCAGATAGGATCATACGGGCTGTTATTCAGAAACAGTTCGGAGCAAATATAGGGCACGAAGCTGATATCGTTGGCAGTAATCGATAAGCGAGGGGTATTGGTGGGGCAAATGGGATCGCTTTTTTTGAAAAAGAGCTTTGTGCACAGCAGCTGCCCTCCCCATGGAATGCGTTCAATAAAGGGGACTGCGTGGCATTTATCAAATAGGCCGGCACGTTGGCCACGTTTAAACCAATACAGGCTGTTGTAATGGATCTGATCTTGCAGCGAAAAGCTGCCAATAATAACGTGGGGCACCGATAGGTTTTTTAGCGAAGGAAGTTCGCTGACTTCATTGAGCGGTAATCCATTCCAAGCCGATTCGGGCATGATCACGAGGCGTAGACCAGGGTGCCTTACGGCAAGCTGTTCAACCTCATAGGCAATGAGCACACTCCCTCGTTCTGCGGGCATTGTTTCGGGAAGGATCATGGGAAGGTGGCCGACTTGATTGAGCCATGCGGGGGGCTGAGTGGAATGGATAAGTAGTGAGGGGGCGATCCATACAACTATGACGAGAAATAATAACATTGTGTTGGCTATTGAACGGCGAAGAAGGAACCAGCTGATCATGGAAGTAGTGATGCAATAAAGAAGCAGCATGATCGGCATTGGGAGCCAGTGAAGAAGCATCAATAAAGAAGGGAGTGTGGCAAGCGGCAAGAGCGGATTCATAAACACGTATCCTTCCACGCGGCCGAATACCCAAAATAATGCGTAATCAATCGTAAGAAGATAGAGCCAGAGGCTCACCGTCCAGATAAGAAGTTCAGCTGAAAGAGTTGGTTTGAATCGACGAAAGAGAGTGGTAATGCCTATCAATAAGCCAAGGGGATAGAGCGTAACATACATAATAAGCAGGATGGTGGGCAGGAGTTGAACATAAAGCGGGGCTGATGTCATCCGTATGATCGCATTGCCCAAGGGGAATATATGCATAGAGCTGACAGCAAGGGACCAGATGAGGTAATCGATTACACGCAGTTGGTTTTGGTTCAGGGCCAAAAATAGGAACAGAGGGAAAAGGAATATGAGCCACCAGCAATAGAATGGGGCAACAAAGGGGAGCGTGTAGGCGATGGCGGAAAGGAAGAGAAGTAGGCGGGAGTTGATCATGGATTTTTTCGCTTAGTGTACGCAAGTTGTGTACAAAAGAAAGCCCCGCGCAGTGCGGGACGTTTCCTCTACCTCTCATTCTATGTGCGGCTATTGCGTTGGAGTGCCTTGATTTATATTTGCATAATACCAATTGAAAAGGTTGGTCCTCAATAACTTTGTTCATTTTTGCTTGCTAATAGATAAGATGCGCCCTTTTTGTTGTAGGGTTCGATAGCATGATTGGGGAGGTGTGGTTGTTGCAATGAGAATAATTATGCCTGTAAAAGTACGCAGGCAGTGGCGGTGGTTCGGGTGTGCGTGATGGAAACGAGTGCTGATAGTGGCGTGCTGATCTCGTTATTGGTTAATTTGCTTAGCATATCCCATTCGATAAGAAGGGTTGGTGAGCCATTTTGTGCATTTGAGAGTGAGATGATCCGGCAAATAGAAAGAAAGGGGATATAGGTGGTGGGGTACGCGGTTTGAATTGCCTTAAAGAATGCTTCGCGTGTGGCAAAACGGGCGGCAAACCGCTCAGCGGCAGTGGTTCCGTTTTGCAGACAATAGACGATCTCTTTTTCTGAGAATATGCGGCGTAGCATTACGTTGGAAAAACGATGCCAGTGCGAGAATCGTTCAATTTCGATGGAATCAATACCAAGGCCAATAATCATATGATCACCAAACGAGCAAAAGGATGAGAAGGCTTAAAAGAGCCGCAAAGAAACACCAGATGGAAAGCAATATTTGATAATAGAATATGAAGCTGATTGCATAGGAGATTGCTAGCGTTGCTCCCATGAGCCAGAGATAGCGTTGCTTTACGATAAAGAACGGTGGAATGGTGGCGGTAAGATAGGCAATGGTACCTATTTTCCATGCGTAGGGTGGTAGATCGGTAAAGTACTGAATGCTGTTGCAGGTTATTGCAGCGAGTGGCGTGATATAAAATATGCATACGAGTGCTAAAATGGCAACAAAGCCCCCTGCGGCGATTGGAATATTGAGAAGTGCAATTTCACGCTTTTTTGTGCTGATACTGCGTACTGCTAATGGCATCCAAAGTGGCCAAACAAGAAAGACAAAGACAAGATACGCATACGTGCTCATTAATGCAGACTCACCCCTTGATAATGCTTGCCAGGTGATTCCTTCCAGGAATTGTTGTGCAGAAAAGAGAAGAGGAATGGCTGCAAGCATGCGCATACGTGGTTTTGCTTTATTCATGGCGATGGCACCGCATAAAAGAAGTGCTGCGCTGGCGGTGTAGCTCGCGGCGGCAGAAAAACACATAGAAATTCCTTTTTTATTTATTTTTTTTTTAGTACGCCGTCACTATAAGAAGCTGTCAGCTCAAAATCAATGGTTGGTCCGTTGCTGTTCTAAATAGTGGTCAAGAGATCGATACATGATTGCTTCTTGCACATGTGCGGCATCGATCTGTTCTGATGATTCTAGATCTGCAATAGTCCGCGCTACTTTAATAAGCTTATGATAGCCGCGCATGCTGAGGTTGAGCTTATCAAATGCTTTTTTAATCACTGCTTGGGCAGTTGGTGTGAGGATGCATAGTTTTTCAATACTATCAGGAGGCATCGTACTATTAAACTGATCCGATGTAGCAAACCGCTGTTTTTGACGTTCAAGCGCAACTTGTACTTTTTGATACATCATTGCAGAGCTTGCCGGCTGCTGATGTTGCGCGGTGATTGCATCATATTCGAGCGATTGAACATGTATTTGCAGATCAATGCGATCGAGTAGCGGGCCGGATAACTTATTTAAGTAACGGGTGATTTGTTGTTTTGAGCAGTAGCAAGTCCGTTTTTTATCACCAAGAAATCCACAGGGGCATGGATTGAGTGCAGCAACCAAAAGCAATGATGCGGGGAATTCAATTGATTGATTTACTCGTGCTATAGAAACTGTTTGATTTTCAATTGGTTGGCGCAATGCCTCGAGTGTATCTCGTTTAAATTCGGTGAGCTCGTCTAAAAATAAAATCCCGTTATGTGCCAAACTAATTTCTCCCGGCTGTGGGTAGGAACCCCCGCCGATAAGGCCTGCTTGTGAGATTGAATGATGGGGATCTCGAAATGGGCGTGTATACACTAGTGATTGCGTATCCAATTTTCCGCTTATGGAATATATTTTAGTTGTTTCTAATAGTTCCTGAAACGTCATGGGGGGCATAATCGTGGGAAGTCGTTTAGCCAGCATTGTTTTTCCCGTACCGGGAGGGCCGATGAATAAAATATTATGTCGGCCTGCGGCGGCAATTTGCAACGCCCGTTTTGCTTGTGTTTGGCTTTTTACTTGGGAAAAATCCAGCGGCAGCTTATCATGATGTTTTTTGATGATGATCTCGGGATTGCTGGTGGTGGGTGCAATTGGTTTCTCGTTGCGTAGGTAGGCAATCAGTTCAGTTAGATGAATGACGCCAATCACCTCCAACCCTTTAATGAGGGAGGCTTCTTTGCTATTTGCTTGCGGCAAAATAATTCGTTTTTTGCCGATCTTGTGCGTGTCATAGGCGATCGGCAATGCTCCTTTAATAAATCGAATGCCGCCGTCGAGTGAAAGTTCGCCAAGAAAGAGTGTGCTTTTCAATAGTTCTGGGTCGATACGTATATGGCCCATTGCTTGCAAAATACCGATTGCGATCGGTAGATCAAAGAGCGTGCCTTCTTTTTTGAGATCAGCTGGCGCAAGATTGACCGTAAACCGTTTTGCTGGCATGGGAAATCCGCAATTTTTTAATGAGGCAAGAATACGCTTGCTGCTTTCTTTTATTGCAGTATCGGGTAAACCGACAATGAAAAAATTGGGAATGCCAAATGATACATCGACTTCTACTTCGACGAGCTTTGCGTTCACGCCGATGGTGGTTGCTGAAAATATTTTTGCGTGCATGGATGTGGTGATTCTCTGTTGGTGCTTGTTTTTTTTGTGTAATTCTATTTTTCATACTAGTTGTTTTTAAGTGCAAGTCAACGAATGCCTTTATTATAAAGGGTTTTCTGCTTTGGTGAGGTTGGAATGCAATATTCTATGTCGAAGGATTAAGGGTGGTAGTTTTTGTAAATATGCGTAGACTGTGGGGGCAATGCGTCAAAAAAATAATGATATGAAACGGAGCAGGTATGTGCAAAGCACGAGTAGTCAACATTGTTTTTCTTTTGTTATGTATTCATGTACAAGCAGCTGATGTACTGAAAGGTGATGAGAACGCTGCAGATAATCAAACGTTTTCATTTCGTGTACAGCAGCATGAGCTAAGTTCGTCGGCTGAGTTGCAGGGCACTAATTTTTATGTGGCCGCGCATCCGGATGATGGGGGCGCTGATGTAGTAAAAGAGTTTGCTGTATCACGGGTAAGCCGCGATACGGAACAATTTGTGGGGCTCACAACACAAAAGGCGCTGGTCAATCTATCCAGCGAACGATCTGCAAGTCCACTATATGATCAAGGAATTGCGTTTTTCTCCTTATTTGATGGCGCAAATAATATTCTTGCTGGTATGGCCGAGCGGCCGGTGGTGGTGACCAACGCTGATCGCAAAACAATCTATCTGATTAATAATTATTTTGATGTTAAGAATGACGACGGAAACCTTGAAAAAACGAGTCAAGTATTAAGTGCAGATGCGGGGCAACAAAATATTCCCGATACTGCGGCAGCCGTTACGGCGGGGATTGTACAAATTCAAGCAATGAACCCGTATGTCTTTGCAGCGGTACGGCCTTCCTCCGGATCGTTTGGTGCTGTGGGAAGTGGTATTGCCATGGTTATGGTTGGTACATTGCCGGTTACGGGGGGTACGTTTACCGGGCCAGTGATTATTGATGCACCAACGGGAGCCGCATCCCGTGCGGGCGGTAACCGTGCATTGCCATTAGATGTGACTTTGTCCGACTTAAAAATTGGGAGTAACTTAGCTTCAATAGGTTCCATTGTAGATATGTGCTGGCACTCGAATGTGGGCCGGCTCTACATTGCCTTGCAGGTGACTGGCGGTGCAGCAGGCGCCGATGGGGCACGTGCGTTGCTTGTTGGGCGCATAGGGAAGGATGCGGATAGTGAGACAACGGGAGATAATAAGTTACAGCTTGTGGCTATTGCCCCAACGACGGTGTTTGATGGTGCGCTCGATAAGATTGTGGGTGCGCAGGATGCTGATGTCCAAGTTTCAATTCATAACGTGCGACCAATGTTTGGTTCAACAGCTCTCCCGTACATTATTGTGGTGGGGGGCGTTGGTGCACCTGCTTCAACGAAGCGTACCGTATTTGCGTTGCCGATTGTGGGAGGAAGTGATAATCGAGTGATCGAAGGGACCGTTGCTTCAAAAACTGCAGATCCGGTAGATCTTTTTACGCCAACAACGGTGTCACAATTCAGGCAACGGGTTATCAAGCAAGCGGCTACAACGGCCGCACAAATGCCACTTTCTACTGATGCAGCCACACAAGTGGGTGGGGGCGCATTATTAAATGGCGATATAGTCGGGATTTTCGTGCATGAAGATACGGTGTTTGTTTCAGTGCAATCAGCAGCGAATACGCAAACTGCCGGGATCTTTTATTCACAAGCATTTTTTGAGGCAAACGGAAAAATTAAAGGATGGACAACGTGGCGACGAGCTGATGGTACGCTTAATAATGTGCTCGGCTCTGCGCTTGATGCCACTACCGGCAAAAGTTACTTTTTAGCACAAAATAGTGCAGGTGATGTAAAGATTGTGAAACGCACGGTATGGAAGAGTGGCGCTACTGATGGATTATCTTCAGTGATTGCATCAGCTGATTCGTTTTTTCCAAAACCGGAGGCGGGTGTACAGGGAATGCATGATTTTGTAGTAACTTCTACGGCAGTTGATTCTGAAACGCCAGGATTATTAGATATTTCATTATTGGTGGCGACCGGTTATCAAAAGGTATTGTTAGTTGAAACAAGTAATGTTGTTGCGGGAGCAGTTGTTCCTCATGGGGGAGCATCATTTGGCCCAGAGACCGCGTTTACTAACGGACAGATTACGCAAACGTTTCCGGTAAGCGCTTCCAAGAGGATCTCTATAGAGGGAGGTGCTCTTGATGATATTGGTCCGATCGTTGCCGCAGAAGTGGCACGGGATGGATCAGCAGGAAGTAACGGCTGGCTATTCGTTGGTGGATCAGGCGGCGTTGCGGTGTTATCCAAGGCAAACGGTGCAGGATGGAATACGGCAACCGGGATTGCAACCAACTTTACCGGACTCACTGCCGGCATGTCATTCAAACAAGTTGGCGATTATCAGCTAGTTCGAAAACTGATTCATGATGATCAATACCTCTATGTGCTGACCGAAACCCAACTAGATCGCATCGATTTAACGCAAGGGAACGTTGGCCTTGGTATTATTGCTCCAAAAACCGTTGCCGGCGTGGATACTGTTCCAGGGCTTGGTGGGCAGGGCAGCTTATTGGATGCGGTGGTATCCGAGAAGCTGGTGGTTATCGCAACGAGCCAAGGATTGTTTAGGCTCGCAAATAGTTTAGATGTGCGTACCGTTGATACCATATCAGCGTCGTGGGAGCTTCTTTCAACGCCTGAAGATATCGGGGCAATTCGTCAACTTATTGCGGTAACGCAAACGGGGCGTGCGCAAGATCTTGCACGTAAAAGCAATGGAGGCAATTTGTATGCAATGAGCGCGTATCGAGGCAAAAATCAGGCGAAACTGTATCGCTTTGAAATAGAACAGGTGGTTGGATCATCCATCAGTGATACTACCGTGCAGCGCATTTCCGATCTTTATGTGCAAAATATACCATCTTATTTTGCGAACTACGGGTTGTTTCGGAATATTTTTGCCACCGATGGTGCGCTCTTTTTTGGGACACAAAGCCAGAGTGATGATGAACATTCAGTGGCGACGATACTGAATGCAAAAGGTGGTGTGCAAACGGGAAGTAGATTTTTGAGTAATAAAGAAATTCCGGTAGACTTGAGCGAAAGTTCATTACTATCTTCTATGATTCAATCGAGCGCGACCGGTAGTTGGTTGCTGGCTGGTGATCATGGCATACGAGTAAATGAGTAAGGTGACGAGGAAAAGGGTATGATCGCACGAAAAAACATATATCTGTTCTCCATTATAGTGCTGGCGAGCTGGCAGAACACGCATGGTATGAATCTTCTGCGTCCCTACGATACGCTCATTCGTCCTGCCTACACGAACGATTATCGCTTTCAGATTGATCTTTACGCACAAGGTGGGGTTTCCGATAAGGGATATAATTCCGATGGATGTTCAACAAATGCATTGCGTATTTGGAATGGAGATCAAGATGCACTCACTATGCTTGATGGGTTTCCGAGCAACAGCACTGTTGGGCAGAAGCGTATTGCGGTGGATGCCAACGATGATGGTGTGCGAGGTCATTTTTGCGTGGATGGTGATTTGCGGACGAAATTTTCCGCAGCGGTTGGGCTGCGAGCATTCTTTAAAGAGGCTTTTTCGATCAGTGCGTATCTTCCGTTTTATGCGATGGAGCTCGATAATGTTTGTTGGAATGATCAAACCAAAAGCGTGAGTGATGAAGATGAACGGGTGAAATCGCTATTAACAAACGATTTCTTTGCCAACGTGCGTTCGTTAGGCGATGGACTTGAGCTGGGTGGATGGAAGCGGCATGGTATTGGCGATATCACGGTTTTGGGTGAATGGTTCCATGATTTTCCTCAACCAAAGGAGCTTTTGAAAAATGTACGCATTAATTTGCGTGCTGGTCTAAATCTGCCAACCGGTTTGCGTGAGGATGAGGATAAAATTTTGGCGGTACCTTTTGGTACTGATAGAGCGCTTGGCCTTCCTTTTGGGTTGGGGCTCGATTTGCGGTATGTTTTTTACCTTCGTGCGGGCATTGATGTGCAGCTTACGCATCTGTTTGGCAATACTCGTATGCGTCGTGTACGCACGAATGAGAACCAGACCGACCTTCTTTTATTAGAAAAAATGAATGTATACAAGGATTTTGGCCTCACACAGCAGTTTAATCTCTACGTGCGGATCCATAAATTGATCAAACATAGCTCGCTTTTGGTGGGGTATCAATTTATTAAGCATGGCAACGATGAGCTCTCCTTGTGTGCCAACCCGAACTTTTCCAGCGTGGTGGCCAACGGTGCGGAGCATCTTAAAGAGAAAACGATCCATCAAATTATCGTGCGCGCTGATTACGACATCGGGGGCCATTTTGGGGATCATCCAACCGTCTATCCGCGTGTTTCGCTTTATGCACGCCTCCCATTCAAAGGTAAACGGGTGGCGGTGACCACCGATATTGGCCTAACTCTTAGTCTCGACTTCTGATCTATTCCATTTTTCTGCTGCTACCATTGCTCTTGTGAGCCCCCCATTGCTATTCTTGCAATGATATTTTGATTTTTCTCTGGGGGAGTGGGCAATGAAGCAGAATAATCGTTTAAGCATCTCTCTATCTATTCTTATTTTTTGGACTGGTTTTCTTATCGGAGGGGAGCCGTTTTCGGGCCTTCGGGGTAGGCGAGCGCCGCGAAAAATAAAAAACTACTACGAGCTGATTGGTATTGAGGGGTTCGAGAAAATATTTGATGCTGCTGCTAAGGATGTAGAGGAAAAGGGGGCAGCGAAGTTGCAGGCCATGAGGGATCGGCAGGCTACGATAGATGAGCTGGAGAGAAAATTTCCAGAAGCGGAAGATAAAAAGGCTCTTGAGGAACAAATCTACAAACTTAATGTTGAGTTGGGGAAAGAGAGTGCTGAGCTTGCAAAAGAGCTTTCAGGGCATTTTGTTTCCTACATACAGGTGCACATATCGCACGCTGAGATTGCGAAAAAATGTAAAGAAAAACGCAAAGAGATTCAGGAAAAGCGGAAGAAGCTTGGCCGTGAGCTGAGTGAGGGGCGATTATCGCCGAGCGTTCAGGAGAAGAAAGAACAGGAATTCATTGATTTGACGGAGGATGAACAGGCGACGGCGCATGCTTGTCCTATTTTGTTGGGTGAAAATAGCAGGACTGCTTATGATCAAAGTTTATCATTCCCTCCTCCCAAGCAAGCAAAATCGCTGATTGAGGCATTAAAACAAGGTCTTTTAAGATTTATAAAGGCGTCTCCCGAGACGCTGGTTACCTTGAATGATATTGCAGGAAAATTGCTCGCAGAACAGCTCAAAGGGCACTGAAAGAGCTTTTTGGTGATATTCCTGAGGCAACTGCCAAAATATTTAATCAGAATATTGCTCTCCGCTCGATCGATTTTTTACCAAAACCAAGTGGGCGTGATGTGCGGTATTGGGTTGGGTTTAGTGGTCTTATGGCGCTTAATACGTTTGATGTTCGTGCTTCGATGTATATCATTCAAGATATATACGGTATTACGCGGATCAGCTTTTCGGTTGAGCTGCCTGAGTATTACAAACTTTCAAATCTCATTCCTGGGTTTACCTATCTTGATACGTTCTCATTACCGAAATCGAAACTGATTTTTTCAAGTTTCGAATATTTTGACCGTGTGCGGATTAGGAAGGGATTAACGTTTGTCGCAGAAGTCGATTTTTCCGGGCCACTGCAGGTGCTTCATGATATGAAGGAAAAATCAAAACGGTTCAAATCGCTTGTCTTTGAGAACGAACCGGCGATGCTCAGTGGGTATCTTCCAAAAGGAATCATTAGAGATCCAAAGAAGTTTTTGGATTCCGAGTTTAAGATACTTGTTCCGTTCCATTTTGGTTTTGATCTACGCAAAATCTCTGTTATTCCGCAAGGAGTATCAAAGGTGGTTAACCAGATTACCTCCGACGATTTTCGTTTGACGATTAGGCCAGGGAAGAAAAAGGAGGTTGCTAAAGAAAAAATAGAGCCGCTTTATCAAAAAAAAGAGTCGCGGTTTCTTGCTGGTGCCAAAGATTTTGCAGGACGGTTGTCTGATTTTATCAAGTTCAATATAGAAGCGGAAGCGGGGGCACGGGTTGTGCTTGGCACGCAGCAAGATCCATTAAGCTTGACGCTGTTGGGATCTATTAAACCGGCTTTTGATATAAAAAGCACCTCCCTGCTCGTGGCTGCCAATCTGAAAAATATGCTGGAGCTTAAATGGTTGGCTCTTGGTGATGCAACAATCCAATTTGAGTGGGATGCTGCGTTAATGTCGGTTGCCGCTGAATTTGGTGTGCCATTTACCGGGTTTGGTTTGAAAGGAAAAGTTGATTTAGGAAAACCGGGAGAAAGCCGTGCGCACTTTGATCTTGCTGGAGGGTTTCGGGTTTCATCTTCGGAGGTTCCGGATCTTTTATTTAGTGTGGAGGGCCGCAATATTCGGTTTGCAGATCTGTTGAGTTATGCCTCCTATTTAGCGTTCAAGGCCCGTCTTTTGAAAAAGCCTGTTTCGCTTGAGCGTATTCCAACGATGACGTTTGAAACGGTGAAAGGGTACGCTTCATTGAGCGATATGCGTATTGGTGAGAGATCGTATCCTGCAGGATTGGGGATTGAGGTTCAGACCGATTTCTTCAATAAAAAGTTTGGCTTCGGTATTAATATGGACAACGAGTTTAAGCTCTTTGGATTTGGGTATACCCCGCGCATTGATGCAACGATTCGGGGGCGTGAGCTTTTCAAATTGTATGGAAGTAGGCAAGACGATCGTGGATTGCACGTTGCGTTTGAATTTGATCCGAAAAAACCGGTTGAGGGACGGTTTGCGCTTGATGGGGTGCTTGAGATTCCTTCGATTCGCTTAAAACAGGGTGTGCTGTTCAAATGGGATGGTTGGATCTTGGATACCACCTTTGAAACGACGCTTGGAGGGATTAAGGTTTTATTTGGTGTCTCTCTGAATGTTGCGCCTGAAGAGCAACTCCGCAAGTCGCCTGCGGAGGAGGAGGAAGAAGAAGAGCATGAATTGGAAGGAGTGCATGAGGGAAAACTTGAAGCGGATCCTGAGGGGGGAGAACGTGAAGAAGAACCGGTTAAGGAACCGGTTGGGCCGAGAGCGAAACCGCGTCGGCCGCGTCGTACGCGATTGCAACGAGTGAGGGCTACCATAGGGGAGACGGCCGAAAAAGGATATAGCATTGGAGCAAAAGCGCGCGCATTTGTAGGAAAGCAACTTGCGCCGGCACGAAAATTGGTGGCAGAAAAAGTTGGAAAGCCGGTACGAAAATTTGTGACAGAAAAAGCTGCAGAGCCGGTACGAAAATTTGTGGCGAAAAAATTTGAAAAACCGTTGGAGAAACTCGCGCGGGGTGCTGCACGGCAGATGTTTGTGAAATTTGGATTTACGCATGAGTTTGCAGCCTACATGACGAAGACCTCTACTGTCTTGCTTCAAAAAATGAAAGCGTCGGCATCGAAGAAATTGAAAGCGGCTATGGAAAAGATGCTTGCCCTCAAAGCACAGGGCGCTCAAGGATTTGATGCGGAGATTGAACGGGTGCGTCGTTCTGTTGCCCGTACGCAGGAGAAAATAGAACGAGCACGAAAAGAGTGTGGCCAGGCACGATGGTACAAGAAATTTGTCTGTGCCAAAGTGGCTGCATATCAAGCAGTGCTTGTTTCCAAAAAGAGCTATTTGAATGCGCTCCTTAAGCCAACTAAGGCGGTAGTGAGTGGTGTCGCGCAGCTGACGGTCTCGACGCTTCAAAAAGTGCTAGCAGTACAGGAATTTGCATTAGAGAGTGCCTTGAGTGGGCTTGAGCTGATCAATGCCGGTTTAAACATTGTTAAAATCAAAGAAATATATGGAGAGTATAGTGCCCAAGATGTGCTTGATTTGAAGTTGCCAATGATCAAAAGCTTTATTGCTGAACTCAATATTTTTGATGAGCCAATAGTTATTCAATTGGAAAACATTCAGTTTGATCTAAAACATCCATGGGCTGCAGTAGCTGATATTACGGAGCAAACATTGAAGGCTGGGTTGACTGCGAGTGTGGGGCCGCAGGTGGCAGAGTATGCAGAAATGGTGCAACCACTTGTTCAGTGAGAGTATTTTTAATGTAAGGAGAGAGAGATGAGCGTTCGAAACTATAGGTTTATATCTATATTGTTGTTGTTTGCCAATTTATCATACGCCATAGAAGATTATTATAAACTTCTCAATCTTCCTCCTTCGGCAAATAATGCTGCTATTCGAGCAAAATGTGGTGGGATTGATAAGATTCGCGAGAAAAAATCTGAGCTGGAGGGTCTGAGAGCACGGAAGGTACCTGATCATCGGTTACAAGCACATCAAGGAGAAATAGACGCGCTAAAACAAGAGATAGAACGCCTTGTTCGTGTAGGGAGATTGCCGAAAGCAGTAGTGGAAACTCCTCCTTTTGTATTGAAAACGGCATGCGAAATACTTCGCGATCCCGGAAAGAAATCAAAATATAATGCAGAGCTTTCGGAGAAAAAAGGAGAAGAAGAGCGGAAAAAACGTGAAGAAGAGGAGCGAGAACGGCAGTTTCGTGAAGGGACCGGGGGTGCGGATGTTAAAGGGACTTATTATGAAGAGTTGCAGCTTCCAGAAACAGCAAGTGCTCAGGATATTAAGGGAAGATGTGAGACCCAAAAATCTGCGCTAATTGATGTTGCCAATAAGAAAAAGATTGAACGTGGACAAGCAACGGGTCCTAAGAAGCAGCAGCTTGGTAAGGAAGTGAAGGAACTTGAAACGAGAATTGCCAACATCAATGTGGTCTGTCCTGTTCTTCAGGATCCTAAGAAGAAAAAGAAATATGATAAGGATCTTGCTGAAAGTAAAAAGAAAAAACCGACGAGGCTCCCTGGCAAGATCAAAGAGGGGATTTTTGGCAGTATTAAAGCTATGGTGAATGAGGCGAAAAAGAATGCCGACGTTCTTCTTATTAATATCCTAGGAGACGTGCTCGGCAAGATACCGATTCCTGATGCGGCTGGCAAAGTCTTTAATCAAAACCTTGCTATGCGCAACATGAAGATCGTTAAGGGGCCCTCAGGAGTGCGTACTGGACTTGGGTTCACCGGTACGATGTTCTTCAATAAACTTGCTGTGCAGGCGACGGTATATGTGATGGAGGATCAAGCCAAGAAAATGCAATATAGCCTCATTATGGAGCTGCCTGAGCATTATAAAATTTCTAGCATGTTCCCTGCGTTTAAAAAGCTCGATAAGCTTTCGCTGCCAAGAGGATCGTTTGTTCTTTCTACGACCAGTTACTCTGCTCCGGCTGGATTTGGGGTAAAGCCTGGTTTTAACTTTGTTGCCACGTTGGATCTTACTGGGCCACTTGCCATACTAAACAAGCTAAAAGATCAAGCGAAGAAACTAAAATCGGTGATAGTTCGATCAGATCCTATCTTCTTTAGAGGGGTTATCCCGCGTAACATTAAAAACGTTGAGTTTAGCGCAACCATACCGATGTATATCGGCATTGATTTTGCCAAAATTGCAAAAATGCCGAAATCCATTAAGAACATATTCAAAGAAATTACCACTGATGATTTTGTGTTTGCCGTGACAGCGCCCCAGCTTAATTTCACCGTAGAGGGTGGTGTTCGTATCGTATTGGCCACTCAGCGAGATCCAATCCGTTTAAGTATGTTTGGCATTGTGGAGCCTACCAGTGTTTCTCTTGGTATGCGTATGCGTAACATGCTTGAGCTGAAATGGTTTGCGCTTGGCAATGCTGGCATTCAGCTTGATTTCGATGAGGCTCTTCTGCCGGTTGCTGCGGTATTTGGTGTACCATTTACCGGTATTGGTTTGAATGGGGAGGTTGATATCGGCAAAAAGGGAGAAGCGCGTGCTGTTCTGAATCTTGCCGCAGGGGTGCGAATTTCTAGTGCAAAAATTCCTGATCTTGTATTTGATGCGGAGGCGAAGAATATTCGTTTTGCAAACATCATTAACCTTGCTTCTAAGATTGCAGTAAAAACTAAGATTGCTAAAAGAGAGATTTCGGTGGGTAATCTTCCGACCATCAATATCGAGCGACTTCGTGGCTATCTTTCATTAGAAGATACGAGGATTGCTCAGAAAGAATATCCAGCAGGATTTGCCTTAGAGGTTGATACGCTCATTATGAAGAAGCGTGCTGGTTTTTCTATTGACTTCAGGCATACCGCTGGAACGTTGAGTGGGGATGGATACATTTCCAATCTTGATGTGAAGGTGAAAGGGAAAAATATTTTCACGCTTACCGGCCCTCCATTTACCACAAAAGCAGGTAAACCTGTTGAGGGGCCCCATATCATCTTTGATTTCGATGTGAAACATCCAACTAAAGGGATGTTTGGGGTGGACGGAATTTTTGCAGTTCCTGCTGTTGGTCTTACCCAGAAAACGCATTTCTTATGGCGTGGTCTAAGTATGGA
>Ga0114925_10000455_pt1 | contig 18042 bp, 9 predicted proteins | sample SumtaG_2_FD_87287 | JGI IMG/M metagenome (GOLD analysis project Ga0114925, IMG submission 87287) | Deep subsurface microbial communities from Indian Ocean to uncover new lineages of life (NeLLi) - Sumatra_00607 metaG | ecosystem: Environmental > Aquatic > Marine > Oceanic > Sediment | place... | reverse complement strand
CGTACAGAGCATTTATCTCTTCGCGCGAGGGCATACGCTCTTCATCTACACCTGCCATCCGGAACATCAGAGTCATCGGTTGACTCAGGCCGTCATCGGGGCGGCCCTGCTCGTAGGGGGCCCCGGCGCGAGCAGCCAGATCGCCGTCGCCGGTAGCGTCAATTAAGATCGTCGCCTCCGCTCGCTCAAAACCGGATTTACTGGCCAGCAGGATCTGCCCAATGTGCCCATTATTGCTGCGGGCGTCAACTACCATGGTATGCAAGCGCAGCCTGACACCGGCCTCCTGTAGCATCTCCTGGGCCACCAGCTTCATAATCTCGGGGTCGAAGGCATCGCGGGCCCATTCGTCCCGCCGATGATTCCAGCCGCCGGCGGCATCCAGCCGATCAATAATCTGCTGGAAGAGGCCCTCAATGATCTGCTCGCCGCCGGTGTAGTAGGGCATAAAGGGGTTGATAAGACCGGCGGTAGCCATACCCCCCAAGAAGCCATAGCGCTCAATGAGCAGCGTATCAGCGCCCTCCTGAGCAGCAGCCACTGCCGCACACAAGCCCGCAGGTCCTCCACCGCAGGCAATCACCTCGGCACTTAGGGAAACTGGTGTGGAGCTTAAACACTCGTCCCGCATGGTATGCTCCTTATATGCTGTGCGAGGGGCACCCTTGCCCCGACAATCGTCGCGATGTATGCCTACGAGAAGCACGGCATGCCGGGGACAACGTTACATCTCGGTCAGCTTCTCGCGCAGCATCTGGTTGACCAGTTGCGGGTTGGCCTGGCCCTTCGTCTGGCCCATGATATAGCCGACCAGCGCCCCAATGGCCTTTTCCTTACCGCTCTTGAAGTCTTCTACAGCGCTCGGATTGCTGGCGATGGCCTCTTCAATCAGCTCCGCCAGTCGGTCCTCGTCGCTGATCTGCTGAAGACCCCGCTGGTCAATGATGCCTTGGGCGAGCATCCCCGTGGTCGCGCTTTCCTCAAAGACTTCCTTGGCGGTATTGCTGCTGATCGCGCCGCTATCCACTGATGCAAGCAGCCCGGCCGACCCCATGGGATCGACGCTGATGTCCTTGATGGGGACGTTATGCTTGTTCATATAGGCAAGGACCGGGCCCATGACCCAGTTGCTGGCAGCCTTCGGATCGGCGCCGGCGGCGACTGTCTTCTCGTAATACTCAGCCGTCTCGCGGTCGGCAGTGATGACCCCGGCATCGTACTTGGGCAAGCCGTGCTCTTCAATCAACCTGCGGCGCACGGCGACGGGCAGTGCTGGCATCGAGGCCTGGATGCTCGCGACCCACTCCGGCTCCGGGGCCAGCGGCACCAGGTCAGGCTCAGGGAAGTACATATAGTCGTCGGCGCTCTCCTTGAGGCGCATGGTGGCAGTGACATGCCGTTCTTCGTCCCACAGGCGGGTCTCCTGATACATCTGCTCGCCGGTTTGCAGGCAGCGCCGCTGGCGCTGAATCTCGTACTCAACGGCATCGTGAACTGAGCGGATGGAATTGAGGTTCTTTATCTCCACCCTGGGCGTAGCTTCGCCACTGGCCTCGTCAATCAGGTTGACGGTCGGTTCGGCGCGCATTACCCCCTCTTCCATATTTGCCGTCGAGACCTGCAGGTAGCGTAGAATCGAGCGCAGCTCGGTGAGATACTCCCGGCACTCGACGCCGCTGGTAAAGTCCGGCTCGGTGACAATCTCCATCAGAGGAATGCCGCAGCGGTTGTAGTCTACCAGGCTGCGCCCGTCGGGCAGGTGAATATTCTTGCCGGTGTCCTCTTCCAAGTGAGCGCGGCGGATGCGGATGTGCTTGGGCTGGCCGTTGACCTCCAGATCAATGTGCCCGCCATAGGTCAGCGGCTCCTCGTACTGACTGATTTGGAAATTCTTGGGCAGGTCGGGATAGAAATAGTTCTTCCGAGCAAAGCGGCAGCGCTCGGCCACCTGGCAACCCAGCGCCAGGCCGGTGCGCATGACATACTCGACCGCCTTCTTATTGGGCACCGGTAGCGAGCCGGGCAGACCCAGGCAAACCGGGCAGCAGCGGCTGTTAGGCTCGGCACCAAACTCAGCCCGACAGCGACAAAACATCTTTGATTCAGTGTCCAGTTCTGCGTGCACTTCCAGACCAATACACGGCGCAAAGGCCATAACAATCTGCTCCCGACAACCTTACTAGTAGCAGCGGGAATTTCCTGGGGTCACATACACCTGATATTGACCACCCACAGGCAATTCTATCAGGAAGTAGGCTGGCGTGCAAGCCACGCTGGGCGAATGCGAGAGTGCTCACAGCTGGGACGAACCGGGATGGGCAGAGTCAGGGCGGCGCTAAAGTGGAACTTCCCCTGCGCGTCACACCCCTACCAGGACTTATATCTTTCAGTTTGATTCTGTGGTATACTCAACGTCGGAGACGAATAGCATGCGTCGCTAATCAGGACTTGAGCAGGGGATGATAAGATATGCGCACAGGTTGGCTTACGGTCATTCTCCTAGTGCTCGGCATAGCATTGCTGGCGGTGGTACCGGCGCTGCGAGAGACTGCGTTGATGATCTTCCACGGCAGGGATATTGGGCCTATCCTCTTGGGGGTCACCAAGGCGCAGGCTGATGCTATCGTCCAGCAGCATCCCGACGACGCTGATTTGTGGTTGGGTTACGCCGAACTAGCAGCGCACTCCGTGCAGATGGCAGAGTCCTTCGCAACGGTGAGAAGAATGAAGGAATCGGCCGATCCAGAGGTGGCAGAATTATGGTCAGAGACGGACGACCTGTACGCTCAGGATATGGCGGAGATGCTCGGCGAGCCCTGGCCACCCGACCGCGCCTATCAGCAGGCCATAGCACTCGCGCCGAACTCCCCTCCTCCTCTGTTGCGCTATGCACTTTATCTGTTGGCGCAAACTCGCCGGGCCGATGAAGCAGCAGAAGAGGCTAGGTCTGCAGAAGATGCGCAGCGACTGCTCGAAGTGGGGGAGTTACTCCAGCATGCTCAGGAGCTAGACGCCGAGAATGCCGCCTGCGATTACTTGCTCGCTTACCTCTACCTGGAGCAGGGGCAGGACGAAGCAGCGTTCGCCGCCCTGCGCTCTGGTCTCGCCAGGCCGCATTGGCGCACCGGTACGGCTGAGGCAACACGTGCGGTGATAAAGCTACTCGATACGGCTTCTGCGCCGCCGATGTTGAAGACAACTCTGGCTCTATCGACAACAACTTCTGTCGGTGACGTGGCGATGGCACTGCGCGAACTGGCACGCAACCTCGCCGACCGGGGAGAAGCTTTCCGTAAGCGCGAGCGCCACGCCCAGGCGATCTTTTGCTTCGAAACCGTCATCCATCTGGGCTATATTATGCGCACCGATGCCTACACAATCATAGATGGCTTGGTCGGCGTCGCGATGACCCAGATCGCCTCGCGCCCCTTCCTGACCACCGAGCAAAGCCGACAGATTGAAGAAAGCGCGCCGATCGATGAGGCACCCCACAAGCAGAAAGAGGCAGCGCGAACGGAGAACTTGGCCACCTATCTGCGCCAGCACGGCCGTGGCGATCTAGCGCGGTTCTATGAGGCAGATGCAAATGCCGCTACAGCGTGGAAGGAAGAGGCTCGCGCTGCCATCGGCCAGATCATGCCTTGGGTTTTGTCTGCCTTCATCGGAGGCCCGATGCGTTACGCCTTGGTAGTCTGGACTCAGATTGCTGGCATCCTCGCCTTATGGGTGCTAGTAGGACTCATCTCAGTGGCAGCCCGATACTGGCGCGAGCAGCGGCGCGCGCCACCGTGGACATATTGGGAATGGTTCGTCCTGCTAGTCGCCGCTGTCATTGGCGGGCAAGTGCTGTCAGTCTGGACCAAAGTTGCTGCGCTGTCAGGGCCGGAGTCGTCTCTTGACAGCTTTTTCTGGGCAGTGCCAAGCTCGGCAGGTATCGGCGTAGCCTTGTGGCTTGGCCTGGTTCTTTTTATCAGCCTTAAGAAGCGCATCGGCCAGCCAGTCGAAGAGCGCCCAGGCAAGTTTCGAGCTTATCTCGCGAGCCTGCGCACAATGCTGCCGCCGACGTTCGCCGCATTCTGCATAATCTCAGTGCTGGGGCTGTACAGCTTCAAAGCTAATATGGACGAGTGGAACCAGGAGCAGCGGATCATGATCGAGCAGGGCGAAGTTCATTACTGGGGCATCGATTCTCCCTGACCATCATAGTCCCCACCCGTAAACAGGGTGTTCCTGTCCCCACCTTTAACCACCGCCAGACTACTCAATGATCGGCTCGCCGACCAGGACGCCGTAGTGCATGTCTGTGAGACTGCGGCCGTCGTCAAGCTCTCCGGACAGCTTCAGGTCGGACTGCACCGCGATTGGCTCGGGCAACTGCAGGGTCACGTAACCCACTGCCGTCCAACCATCTTTTTCCACCCAGGGCTTGGGTTCGTCGGGGATAGTGACTAAACAATCAATCGGCTCACTGTAGCCTCTGGACGGGGCAGTGAAGCTCTTGGTGATAGTTGATTTACTCCAGGTCTCGGGCAATTGCCAGGTAATCTGGCCAGATACCGCCTGGTCGGTATAGTTGTACACCGTGACCCGCAGATTGTGCTCGACGCCTGGTGGCAAAGCCAGCCCCTTGACCAACTGGGTGGCCGTGACGAAATCAGCTACCGCGAATACCTTCAGGAGTTTGGGCTGTTCCAAACTTGACAGCAGCACGGCTGTATTGTGCAGGCCGGTTGCCGCCCGATAGGCGCCCCCGTGTTGGTACTTGATGGCCCGGTCAATCTGCTGTCGAGCCCGATCCAGCGACTGCTGAGCCAACGGGTAGTTCAGCCCGTTTGCGGTGATTCGCGTCTCGAGCTGTTCCATACGGTTTAGCAGTTTGTTAATAAACCGCGATTGAGGATTATGCACCTCCCAAAGGCGATCCCGTGCATCGGCCACCCGCCCCAGCCATTCGGTAAGAGTTTCGAGCCGATAGACTATATGGTGGGTAGGCCCGTGGATGTAGCCGGCTGACTCGCAGTTGCGCACGGTACGGTAAAGCTGACCGTGGGTTACCATTTGGGGAATGCCCAGGGCGCGGGGCCCGACTCGCGGCCGCTGATCGCACATATCGGTGGCCCACTCGATGGCGCGGCGAAACTGCCGGGGCCAGTCCGACCAGGCCCAGGCGGCATCCTGCTCCAGCGGGCCGATATATCCGAAGACGCGGTCGGTCTCAAAGCCCTGCTCTGTGGTTAAGTAGATTTCGGCTTGATTGCGAATCGCCTGCGCCAGGTAGTAGTAGTGTACGCCGTAGATTACCAGCGGCTTGGCCGTCAGCGTCACTGGCGAGGTGGTGTCCTGCCCGGGCATGGGGAACCTCTTGCCCATCTCGTCATAGTAGTGGGCATCGCTGGCCAGGGTGATGTTGACCGTTGCATTTTCGTCGGACCAGCAGATAAGCATCGGTCTGCCGTGCTTAAGGAACAGATTGGCTTCAACTGTCTTGCCCAGGTCAATCGGCCCCACATAGGTGGCATCCGATAGCAGCCAGCGAGCCGCGGCAAACGCCACATACTTCGCGTTCGGCACTAGTCTGCCGTTCTTGCTGTATAGAAGTGCTGAAGAAGCCGGATCAGCCGCGCCCACCACCCGGCCGCCGGCGAATACGCACCAGGTGTGCTCCTGCCACTTCTTCAGAGTGGTGTAGAGCCTGATCATATATTGAGTTTCAGTCAGCGGCGCCGGCGCGGAGGGATATGTCTCGGTGTGGCTGGAGGGATGGAATATTCCGTAGCCGTTGCCGATTTGGGGGGCACCGGTGTAGTACTTCACCAGAGTATAGTTGATGTCAGAGCCGCCCGGATGGAAGGCCAGTTCGTCGAAGTAGTACTTGCCGTTGGCGTGATAGGTCATGCCCAATTCAGTCCAGTGACCGCACGACCCGCCATACAGCACAATGTTGCGGGGGTTGTTTCTCTTCAGTGTGCAGTAAGCAATCCGCAGCAGATCCAGATACCTTCCCCAGTATCCATAGTAGAAGGCCTGGTCAACTTCATTCCAGATCTCCCAGCGGTTGACCAGCGGCAGATCCTGCGAGGCCAGTGCCTCTGAGCGGGGGATTATCTGCTCTGAAGGCCAGTGTACGGTCTGCGCCCCCAGATAATTGGCCATGCGCTGGACGAAACCCGCCCAGTGAGTCGTTTCCGCTGGCGCCCAGCAATGTCCCGCGACTGCCGCTCGCCCTGTGGCGTTCTCCGGTTCCATTCCCGCCCATCTCGGAGTGTAGCCTAGGATCGGAATCCACTGAATCCCATACTTACTGAACAACTCAGCGCGGGCTTGGGCCTTGGCCAGCGAATAGTTGCCTTCGGTCGGCTCGCTGTTTACCCAGTCCATATCACCGCGAATCAGCCTGACCCCGGCCTGGGCCAGAGCCTCGACCAACTCCTCGCTGGGATTGTTCAAGTGGAAGCCAAAGATGCCGTACTCGCCAGCTTTCTCGTCGGGGCGAGGAATTACGCAGAAGGCGTCGTTGACCTGCTCACCAGTGGCGAAATTCAGGATAAGGTAGTATATGCCAGTGGGCATCCTGAAGGGCACGGGCAAGTTGCGCGGCTCGCCGTTGCCCACTTGTAAAGTGTTGACGATGCGGCGACGCCCCTCATAGTCGAAGATAGTGTAAGTCGCCTGCTGCTGGGGCCCACTGACCGTGACTGTCAGGTAGATGGATTCCCCTGGGAAGAAGGCGCGCGCCGGACGCGGCGCTGTGATCGTGCAGGAAAATTCCTGGGCGACGGCACATAGCGGCAGACATATTATTAGAGCCGCCGTGGCCGCTGTCACTACCGAGGCCGCCAGAGCCTTCATGAAGCCGTTTGTGGTTGTCACGTGTTGTTTGCCTCCCTGTCAAGCGCTGTGGAGGTTTTCTACTCCATATTTCGGGCGATAGCCTTGCTTCTTGAACATCGGCAGGAAGCTACCGTGGCTGTAGGAGTATCGGTGGGATTAGCAGGACAACTCTTGGACAATAGCTTTGCCTGACTGACCCGGACAGCCCAACGCTGTGAAGAGGAAATCAAGATCTGCGGGAGAAGGAGGAGATCGGCAGGTTTTGGAGAATTTCTGTAAGTGGTGAGAAGCGCTGTCAAGCATCTTTTGGCTTGACGCGTTCGGGAGGCTGTGATACCATTCTTTGGCACCTATTATTTGCTGTTAGCAACAGTTGTGGCAGCGGGCCTAAGAAGTGAGGTTAGTGGCGATGCTTGACGTTGAAGGTTTGGCCAAGGTGACCGGTGCGGGCGGGAAAGAGGAGATTAGGATTCAAAGGCAGATCACCCTGCCTTGGTCGCAGGCGGTGCGCATCAGTGTGCGGAACGTAACTATGCGGCTGGGCCGAACCATGATTACAGCCTCAGGCATCGTGCTGGGGATTTCCTTCTTAAGTTCGATCTGGACCAGTGGGGTGATTGAGGACGGTCTGCAGCAGGCTCGCCTCGAACAGGAGCGCGAACTTGTAGCTGCCACCACCGCCCGGGGCCAGGCGGAATCCGCCAGCGCTGAGAGTGAGGCCACCGCCGGTCTCTCCGAAGCAGAGAAGCAAGCTCAAGGTAGCAAACGGATTTGGCTGGTGGTTATGTCCCTGCTGGTCTGCGGGGTTGGCATCACTAATGCGATGTTGATGTCGGTGACCGAGCGCTTTCGGGAGATCGGGACGATGAAATGCCTGGGAGCGTTAGACAACTTTATTGTCCGACTATTCTTGATCGAGGCGATGGCGCTGGGTACACTTGGTTCGGTGCTCGGGACGCTCTTAGGCCATCTGGCGATGCTGGGCATTTTTGCCATTCGGGAACGTAGTCTGTCTGTGGCCGCCAAGATGGATTGGGGCCAGATGCTGACGTATCTGCTGCTTTGCATACTGATTGGCACGGTGCTAACATTGATTTCTGCGATTGCTCCGGCGGTGCGGGCAGCTCATATGCGGCCGGCAGCCGCTCTGCAGACCGAAATATAGCCGACGCGCACAGATCCTAAGCTCAGTTTTGCCCGCTGAGGAAAGATGAAAATGGCGAAGATAGAATGTCCGGAATGCGGCGAACAGATCGAAACGACCGGCATCGTCACTGTCTGTCCCAAGTGTAGGGCTGACCTGCGCGAGGTTATGGAGGCCGTGGGGCACGAGCGCGATGAACGAATGAAGACTATTGCCCGCGACGACTCGGTTACTACCCATGAGTTTATCGTGCGCACCCGCGGTCTGGAAAAAATCTATGTAATGGGCGAGATCGAGGTGCCGGCACTGCGGGATGTCAACCTGGACGTGCGGCGCGGAGAATACCTTTCCATTATGGGGCCGTCGGGTTCGGGGAAAAGTAAGCTTTTCAACATGATCGGCGGTCTGGACAAACCTACCGCCGGTCGCTGCTTTATCGAAGAGGTGGATATGGCGCAACTGGACGCCTTCGAGCTGGCCTGGTTGCGGTGCCGAAAGATCGGCTATATTTTCCAGACCTTTAACCTAATCCCGGTTATGACTGCTATGGAGAATATCACTCTTCCGATGATCTTTGCCGGGATGGGTACCGACGAGATGATGGACCGCGGCCGCGAGCTGTTGGCTCTGGTCGGACTGGAGGACCGTCTGGACCACAAGCCCTACGAACTGTCCGGTGGCCAGCAGCAGCGCGTGGCGGTGGCCCGGGCCCTGGCCAATTCACCCGCTATTGTGCTGGCTGACGAGCCCACCGGGAACTTGGATCTGCACACCGGCAAGGAGATCATCGATCTGCTTAAGGAGCTCAACCAGGCCAGTGGCGTGACGATCATTTCGGCCACCCACGATCTGAAGATGATTGATGTCTCCGACCGTGTTGTGCACATCCGCGATGGCGAGATCGAGCGCATCGAGCACCGCGCCGATATCGATCTCGAAGTCGGCGGAATGGGTAAGGAGTAGCAGCGAACAGACAAACCACACAGACATAGTGTCAAATACCACTTCGGGTGGTGAATGTCAGGTGAGCATGTGGCATTGGAGAGGCTCTTGTGTTCTAATTGGAATCCTAGGGTGGCTGTTGATCAGTACGATTTGGGCTGACGCGCAAATAGAGGAGCCAGTGCTGACCTCGCAGACGGATTACGAGGCAATAGCCGGCCTGATCTCGCGGGACGAAATTGCCCAGACCATTGAGCGCCTGGCGGCAGCCGACAGTCGGGTCACTGGCTACCCGGGTTATAAGCAGGCTGCCCGGCACGTCGAGCAGCGATTCCGCGCGCTACAGCTTCAGGACGTTACTGTCGAAGAGTTTACCACGCTGGTTCCCTGGTCTGATCCAGAGCGGGGACCGGCCGCTACGGTAGCCACCTCTGATGGTCGCGAGCGGGAAATCCTCCCCATCTGGCCTAACCTGGTGCGTTGCCCGAGGACCCCGCCTGGTGGCTTGACCGGCAAGCTGATCTACGCCGGCAATGGGGAGCTGCGTTCCTTCAATGGTTTGGAAGTCATCAATAGCATAGTGATGGTTGACTTCAATTGCGGCAACCGGTGGTTCAATGCGCCGCTTTTGGGGGCCCAGGCTGTCTTGTTTATCGAGCCGAATACGACTCTGCGCGGCGAGGCGGAAGCAAAGTTCCTCTCAATGCCCGTGAACATCCCTCGTTTTTTGGTTCCCAAAGAGACCGCCGACTACCTGTTGGCCCGTTTGACGGCCGATCCTGATACGCAGGTCACCGTCAAGTGCGATATGGCGTGGAAGGAAGTTACCGGCAAGAACATCACCGGGCGCATTCAGGGGACCGACCCGCGTCTGAGCAAGCAGCAGGTGGTATTGCAGGCCTACTACGATTCCATCTCCATCACGCCCACCCAGGCCCCTGGTGCAGAGAATGCTTCCAGTATCGCTGCTCTTTTTCAACTCATCAAGGCCTTCAAGCAGCATCCTCCCAAGCGCAGCGTAGTATTTCTGGCCACTGCTGGTCATTTCCAGGGACTGGCTGGTGCAAAGAACTTCGTCCGTGAACGTATCCGGGGAGCGCGTAGTGACGCACACATAAAGAGATTGTTCAATGTAGCCCAAGAGGCCCGCGAAGGAATAGAGAACGTAACCCGCCGGCTGTGGACCGAACCTGTGGGGCAGTATCATCTCCAGCGCCAGCCGCGGCCGCTCGATGAACAACTGCGTGGCCTTCGGCCCCTGTTGGGCAAGGTAAACGCTGCTGCTAAGAAGGCTGACCTGCTGGGCCGTGTAGTGGAATACGCCCGCCGCACTGATCCGAATGCCGGCAAGCTGGTTGGTCACCGGTTGACTGAAGGGGAGCTAGCCGACCGCAAGCGGCTGGTGGATAGATTTGACAGTCGAGTGCCCCACATCAAGCAGGCGGCCACCAAAGTTCAGAGCGCCATCAAACAGGCACAGAGCCTCAGCCGCGATGCTAGCGACCAGCGGAAAAACACCGCCCTGGAGAAGACCAAGGAAGCCCTCAATGACCTGACTGCTGCTCTTGACTTCAGCGAAGAGAACATCTACTTGTGGTTCTCGGTTGATCTGTCCAGTCATAATGACACCCTGGGTCTGTTTTACAAAGCCTACTATTACAACTACGGAGAAGGTGATCAATGGCGCTTTTCCGATATTGGGAAGAAAGCGCGTGAGTATGCTGAATTGATCGGGCGGGAACTATCCATCTCCGCCGAGGAGCACTTCGTAGATGGCATAAATGCCATCAAGGGCAAGGAATGGCACACTCATATGGCGGGTCAGTTGGCCCTATCCAGCGAAGTGGCCACGCTGGCTGGGATACCCGGCCTGGGCTTTGCTACAGTAGACGATTCCCGCCCCCTGGTGGATACGCCACTTGATCTGCCCGAGGCGGTGGACGTTGATAACCTCGTTGTACAAACGCAGTTGCTGAGCTGTCTGCTGGTTGACTTGGTCTCGCTGGAACAGCCTGACGATATCTATGAGATTGACCTGTCCGATAATTTCGTTGAGGTCAAGGGCCGACTGGTCGAGTTCGATCCTCAGGAGGCCACCTTCCCTGACAAGTCTGTGCCCGGTGCTGTTGCCCTGGCTCGTCCGCGGCGAAAGACCTGTATGGGAGTGCGGGGCCAGGCCTTCGGCATATCGAATCGTGGGGAGATAGACGAGGCAACTGGCAAGGAGAAACCCGACAAGCGCGGCGGGCGATACTCACTTGTTGGTCTTCCCAATGTGCGAGCTGTGGGCAGTACCGTCACCATCGAAGGCTACAAGCTGGACGAGCAGACCGGGGCAATCCGCATGGCCCCCGATCAGGGCGTCAATGGTGCTGAGGCTGAGCCTATTACCTTCGCGCTTAACCAGCCTATAAAGTCCTCAACGGTGGTACTGTTCCATTGCCAGCCTATGGCGGTCTACGACATGATCGACCAACGGTTCTTCGAGCTGCTTTCTGAGATCTACGTCTATGATAGTATCAGCGATGCGGCCCCGACTGAGTACGGCTACGCCCTGCCATTGCCTTCCAGGGAGCTGGCTTCTAGCTACGAGCCGGTAGCGGTAGTATTTGCTCCGCCCGGTATGCGGGTCAAAGTAACAATGGGCGCCAGCCTGCTAGGCTTGCAGTTCTTGCTCATCAACGCCACCGAGGAGGCAGCCACCGGGACTGGATACCTTATTGATGCCAACCCCTCGCTGTACGCTACGCCTTATCGAGTGGCTCTGGATATGTGGCGCCTGGATGAGTACCGTATGAGTCGGTTGGCGAAACATGGCATCGAAAATGACCGACTCCAGAATGTCCACGGGCAGGCCCGCAAAGAGTTGGACAGTGCGGCCAGCTTCCTGCGTGCCCGTCAGTATGATAAGTTCTTCAGTCGGGCGCGCTCGGCCTGGAGCAAAGAATCAAGCGCCTATCCTCAGGTGCGTTCTACCGAAAACGATGTCATCAAGGGCATCATATTCTACCTGGCACTGCTGCTGCCGTTTGCTTTCTTCACTGAACGGCTGCTGATTGCAGCTCCTAGTGTTACCGGGCAAATGGCCGGCAATGCGGGTGTGTTCCTGGTTGTCTTCACTATCATTGCGCTGGTCCATCCGGCCTTTGCCATTACCTTTACGCCTGCCATTATTCTGCTGGCCTTCGTCATCCTGGCGCTCACTGTCGTTGTGGTGGGCATTATTATCCAGAAGTTCGAGGAGCAGATGCAGGCCATTCGCTACCAGCAAACCGGTGTGCATAGTGCCGACGTCGGCCGTCTGGGCGCCTCAGCGGCTGCCTTTAATCTGGGGATATCAAATATGCGGCGCCGCAAGGTGCGAACCCTGCTCACAGCCACCACATTGGTGTTGCTGACCTTCACGGTTATGTCGTTCACTTCGGTAGTACAGAGCACTCGCACTACCAAGCTGCTCCTGCCCCGGTTCGCTGAATACGATGGCGTAATGATCCGTGACCTGGGTTGGCTACCGGTTGGCGAGGCTACTGAGCGGATCCTTAGCAACGAGTTCGGCGACGAATATTCGGTGGCCGCCCGTAGCTGGTACTACTCCGGCAGTGCCCAGCAGCAGTCATTTGTGGCTATCCGTCGCGGTGGTCAGGCCTATAATGCTACCGCCCTGCTCGGCCTGATGCCTGGCGAGGTTCAAGTAACTGGAATTGACAAAGCCGTGCGCAAGGGGGGACGATGGTTCGAACCAGGTGAAAAGGACGTCTGCCTGTTGCCTGATGGGGTGGCCAGTCACCTCGAGGTTAGTCCCGAACAAGTCGGCACGGCCACTGTCAGCATATTCGGCAAAGAGTTGCGCGTTGTCGGTATTGTGGATTCCGGTGAATTGAGCAAACTGACCGATTTGGACGGCGAGGCCCTCACGCCGGTTGACTTTATGGTCAGTCAGCAGCAGTTTGGCCGGCAGGGCGAGCAGCAGCAGACCGTAGTCCGGAAACGCTCGAAGGCGGAACAGCGCCGTGAATACATCCACTTGGCTCCTGATCAGACGGCCCTGGTTCCCTACAGCTTCTTGCTGAATATGGGCGGGACACTGCGCTCAGTGGCAATCAGCATCGCCGATTCTGCGGCAGTTGACAAGGTCTTGGACGAACTTGTCCAACGCATTGATCTTAACATATACGGCGGCGTTGACGGACGGACATATCTGTGCAGTTCCATCGGCACTACCGGCTTCAGTGGTATGACCGATCTGATCATACCTATCCTCATAGCAGCCGCTATCGTTCTCAATACGATGCTGGGTTCAGTCTATGAGCGGGTGCGCGAAATATATATTTATAGTTCCCTGGGGCTGGCTCCCACCCACGTTGCTGCGCTGTTCGTGGCCGAAGCCAGTGTCTATGCTATCCTGGGCGCTATTGTCGGCTACCTGTTGGGTCAGGTCACCGCCCGGGTCTTGGTGCGAACCGACCTGGTGACTGGACTTAACCTGAACTACTCGTCCCTGTCAGCCGTCCTGTCTACCCTCATTATTATGGCCACGGTGATGGCCTCAGTCATCTACCCGGCGCGGCGAGCCTCGGACATCGCTATGCCTGGTATCGAACGGCGCTGGGCGATGCCCGAGCCTGAAGGCGACAGGATGCACATCGAGCTACCCTTCACGGTCACCGGTGACCAGGCCCTGGGCGTGAACATGTACCTACACGAGTACTTCACTGCCCATACTGACTACTCATTAGGCCAGTTCTCGACTGATGAAATTGGGCTTCACAAGCGCGATTATGAGCATGGGGAGGGCTATGCCCTGGAGTCGATGGTGTGGCTGGCTCCCTACGACTTGGGAGTCTCGGAGAAGCTGACCATTGGGACTATACCGACCGAAGATGAGGAGATCTTTGAGATCCACGCCGATATCCTGCGGGTCAGCGGTGATGATGCCTCCTGGCTGCGGGTTAGCCGCAATTTCATAAATATTATCAGAAAACAGTACCTACTGTGGCGGACCTTCCCAATCGCTCAGAAGGAGGAATACGGCCAGAGAGCCCAAGAACTGCTGGCCCAAAGCTCCTCACAAGTCCAGGTTGAGGCCTAGCCGGTGCCAGGGCCGATCCGGCCTGAAGAGTTACCGAGCTGAGTTTGTCGTCATGTCGGAGGTGTCGAGTGGCGCACACAGACCCCGAGATAGAACTATACCGCAACTTGATGGAGCAACCCGATGAATTTGTTGACGGCTTCGGCACCAAGGCCATTCTTGGGTCGCTGTTCGTCGGGTTTGTGATGATGCCGGGCGCTATTTACCTGGGGCTGATGGCCGGCCAGACCCTCGGGCCAGCCGCTGAGTGGACAACCATCATTCTGTTCACCGAAATCGCCCGGCGTTCGTACGTCAGTATGTCGCGCGCCGAGGTCTATATTCTGTATTATATCGCGGCTTCGCTGGCCTCCATGCAGGGCGGGCTTGCGCTGGCTGGCGGCGCATTTGCCGGCTCCATGTGGATGCAGTATTTCGTCCGCTCACCCGCAGCCAAGGGCATGGGTATCGCCAGCCGCGTGCCTACCTGGGTTGTTCCCCCGGCTGACTCTCCGGCGCTGGCCCAGCGGACCTTCTTGCATGAGGACTGGGTGATCCCTATCGTGCTCACGGTAGTCGGACGCCTGCTCGGGCGGATGGTCTGGTTCGGTATGGGCTACTCGATGTTTCGTATCACCTCTGACTACGAGAGCCTGCCCTTCCCGTTCGCTGCCATTACGGCCCAGGGCGCTACTGCATTGGCTGAGGCCAGCAGCAAGGAGGAAACCTGGCGGTGGCGTACGTTCTCCATTGGTGCGATGATTGGTCTGGTTTTCGGCGTTATCTACCTGGGCATTCCGACTATCACCGGTGTGATGATGACCGAGCCGGTGCAGTTGATACCCATTCCGTGGGTTGATCTGACCCGTACTACCGAGAGTATCCTGCCGGCTGTGCCGATGGGCTTTATGACCAACCTCGGTGAGATCATCAGCGGCTTCGTCGTGCCCTTCTGGGCTGTTGTGGGTAGCTTTATTGCGGCTGTAGGTATGGCGATCGTCAACCCTATGTTGTATCGGGCAGGCATCCTCCACACCTGGCGAGAGGGTATGGACACCATTAACACTCAGTTCTATAACCAGATTGACTTCTATTTCAGCATCGGAATTGGTGCTTCCCTCGCCGTAGCCGTTATGGGCTTCTACGAGATATACAGAAAGATGCGTTACGATCGGCAGGCCCGGGAACGCGGCGAAGCTACGCGTGGGGGTTGGGTGGCCCCCAAGGGCCGCGGTGATCTGCCCCTGTGGATTCCTATTGGTATTTACGCAGTTGCGGCATTGTCGTATGTTGGGCTTTGCGCCATCCTGGTGCCCAGGTTCCCGGTGTTCATCATAGCCGGGTTTGCCTTCTTGATCAGTCCTTTTGAATCCTATATCAACGCGCGCATGATCGGTATGACGGGCCAGTTCCTGGGTGTGCCGATGGTCAGGGAGGCCACCATTATTTTCAGTGGTTACCAGGGCCTTGACATCTGGTTTGCGCCGATGCCGCTATTCAACATGGGTGGGGCCGCCCAGGAGTTCCGCGTGCTGGAGTTGACTGGTAACAGAATCATCAGTCTGGTGAAAGCCGAACTGTTAATGCTGCCGATCAGTATCTTTTGCAGTTTGCTGTTCTGGCAATTCATCTGGCGGCTGGCCCCTGTTCCCTCGTCGTACTATCCGTACGCCCAGAAGATGTGGCCGCTCAGTGCCTTGCAGCAGGGCCTGTGGCTGACCTCCACCGTCAATCCCGAAACCAGTGTCTTTTACAAGGCGTGGAACAAGAGCTATGCCCTTGGTGGGTTTGTGGTGGCATTGGGCATTTACGCGGGACTATCCGGCTTGCGCCTGCCTATCCTGCTGATTTACGGTGTGGTGCGGGGCTTCGGCATCTTGCCCCATTCTGTCATCCCGCAGATGATCGGGGCGCTGATTAGCCAGTTCTACTTCATACCCAGATTCGGCGCGCGCCGCTGGAAACTCTACGCAACCGTGCTTGCCGCTGGCTTTGCCTGCGGGATGGGGCTCCTCGGAATGGGCGCTATTGCGCTGGCGCTGATCGGAAAATCAGTCTCGCAGATGCCGTTCTGAGCTGGCGGCTGGTGGGGTTGTCACTGATAGGGGAAAGACTGTTCCGGGATATTCGGCCAGTCCCCGCCGGCACTGGTCACCAGCCATCGGCCGCTTTCCTTGCTTAGCTTCACCCACATGGCCAGGTGCATGGTTGGGCGCGGCTGGTCGGTGTCAATCCACACGTCCACCTCAAGCTCGGCGTGGGCATCCTTGCCGCTAACCTCCAGCTTCCGCAGAACCGGAGTGATTCTGATAGTCCCAACCTCGCGAAATCCAGCCAGGGCCGTGCGGCGTAGCTCTCCCCGGTTGTAGGTGCCATCGTCGTAGTCTTCTGATACCACACTCATCAGGCCACCGAGGTCTCGCTGCTCAATGGCTCGTTCTGTGCGCCCCAGCAGATCAACTATCTGCTGGCGGTCACCCTTCTGGGGGCGAACAAGCCACCAGAGAACCACGACAACGACAGCCAACACTACAAGCCCTGCCATCAGGAAAAAGGTGCGGCGCGAGATGGTCATTTCTCCAGCCCCTTTCAGAGGCCTGTTGCGTGCTACCTGCTGACGTGCGCAGTCAGGTTGACAAGCCCAATTGATTGGCTGTAGTGTAAGTATACCCGCCGAGTGAGCACACTATTAGGAGTCCACCGCATATAGGTACTCGAGGAGGGATGACAGTGAGCAGAGCTACTTTCGCCTATCCAGCGGCGCTGTTGTTTCTAGCGTTGGTGGCGGTTGCCGTCATAGGCTGCCGGCCTGAGCAAAAAGCACCGCCAACACAGCCAACCGTGACAAAGAAGTCGCCTCCACCGGCGCCAACGCAAGCCGGAGAAAAGGAGGGTAAGACTACAATGGAGATTACCAGCGAGGCCTTCGCGCAGGGCGAGCGTCTACCTGACACCTACGCCCGCGAGCACCGGAACCTCAGCCCGCCGCTGAAGTGGTCAGGCGTACCCGAGCAGGCGGTGGCGCTTGCTCTGATCTGCGACGACCCCGACGCGCCCATGGGCACCTGGACACACTGGCTGCTCTGGGGGTTGTCGCCTGACCGAACCGAGCTGCCTGAGGGAGTTGAAGCGAGCCAGATTCTCTCCGACCTGGACGGCGCCAGGCAGAGCACAAATGATTCTGGCGATATCGGCTATGGCGGCCCGCGGCCGCCTCGTGGGGAGACCCACCGTTACTTCTTCCGCTTGTATGCCCTCCGTGAGGCGTTGGCGCTGCGCCCGGGAGCCAAGGCCAGCGAAGTCCACGCCGCTCTCGAAGTCAAAGTTATTACCAGAGCCGAGACTATGGCCACCTACTCGCGTTAAGCTAACTGGCCCAACAGCGAGTCTCGTCAAAGGAGATTAGAACCAGTGTCAAAGGATGCCATCTCGCGCAGCGTCGAGGCGCTTATTGGCAATACTCCGCTGGTCAGGCTAGCTCACCTGGCCGATGATGCCGGAGCTGCGGTACTGGCCAAGTGTGAGTTTGCTAACCCCGGCGGCAGCGTCAAGGACCGCATTGCTCTGTATATGATTGAGGCTGCCGAGCGTGATGGACTGATTACGCCCGGCCACAGCACGCTCGTCGAGCCGACCAGCGGCAATACCGGCATCGGTTTGGCGGTGATAGCAGCGGCCCGCAGGTATGAGCTGATCCTGACCATGCCCGAGAGTATGAGCCGTGAGCGCCGGCGTCTGCTGCAGGCCTACGGAGCCGAGCTGGCTCTGACGCCGGCCGCCGGTGGTATGGCTGCGGCAATTGCGCGGGCCGAGACGCTCGTCGCGGAGCTGCCCGACGCCTTTATGCCCCAGCAGTTCGAGAATCCCGCCAATCCCCAGGCCCACCGCGACACTACCGCTGAGGAGATCTGGCAGCAGACGGCGGGTGAGATTGACATATTCGTGGCTGGCGTGGGCACCGGCGGCACCATCACCGGCGTGGCGGGTGCCCTTAAGCCCCGTCAGCCCAGTCTGCAGGCCATTGCCGTTGAACCGGCCGACTCCCCGGTGCTCTCGG
>Ga0114925_10000454_pt1 | contig 18052 bp, 13 predicted proteins | sample SumtaG_2_FD_87287 | JGI IMG/M metagenome (GOLD analysis project Ga0114925, IMG submission 87287) | Deep subsurface microbial communities from Indian Ocean to uncover new lineages of life (NeLLi) - Sumatra_00607 metaG | ecosystem: Environmental > Aquatic > Marine > Oceanic > Sediment | place... | reverse complement strand
TTTATTAATAATCGGTTAGCGAGCGCTTACTCCATCCCATGCCTTGACATCAGGGTCTTCATAACCGCATTTGGGACATTGTTGATTAACCTCCCAACTTTCAAGAGCTGGGTGTACTCGTGTGAAGAGACTTCCACAGCTTTTACAGACTAAATATTTCGCCCCGCAGCCATCACACATCTTTAATTGACCATTTTCGACGAATCGGAAAGTCCGTCTGATGTAGAGCCAGTTTTTGGCGTTCTATTTCATCCACTCGTCGTTTACAACTCGAAAATTATCTTTTCCGCATACAATACAATGCACACCATCCTCTTTTTCAGACATGTTTATTTTCCTCGATTGATTTTTTCTTTATTTATTTTTAATATAATTATTACTTTATTTATTAAACAAATACTTTAATTAAAATTTAATGTTACCAATATAATTCAGCTACATTTTGATGATTTGAAAAATTAAAATTTATAATCCAATTATAAATTAGTTTTTTTTGATAATTTTCTGAATTAATTTTTTCACTAATTGACAAAAAAGAAAAAAATCTTTAATAAGGACCGTGAGGGCTTACATCTTTAATTTCTTTGCCGCAGTTTTAATTTCAGGGTTTACTTGTTCCAATTCTTGAATTAACTGGTATACCTTATCATCATTTAAAGATTCGCCAAATTTAACGAGCATTTCTTTACTACCGATAAATAAACCTTTCCTTTTCATAGGCTTTCCATCGTCTTTTAGAGGATTAATTTCAAGATGTAATAAAGCACCTCTTGTTTTAGTTGCGGGCACTTTAACAACAAATACGCCTGGAACAGGTGTTTCCATCTTCTCCCAGTCCGCACCATTTTTAAGGTGCTCTTTTAATTGAGTTTGAATATCAGCCATTTTTCCATCATCTTTTATAATTCTATATAATACCTTATATGTAACACATAATGCATATAATAAATAGTTTTCTAATATTTATACTAGAAGTATTTATTTAATCCTAGCTCTTCTAATCTCGCCTGAGATGGATGACCCTTTTGCTTATCCCAGCCCCTCTCATCGTAATAATCATCAAGTAGTTGATTTGCAATTTCATGGGTAATATTTATTCCACCAAAGAAGTCTTGAAACTTAAATTCATTTTCTCCAAACTTCAATGGTTTAAACCATTCATTTGGGAATTTATCATCTTTACGAGAGAAACCTTCTTTTATATTCATTATTTTTAGTAGATTCCAAGAACGTTCAGCAGCTTTCCTTAAGTCTTCTAAAGAAAGATTAAGTCCAGTAATGGCATTATAAAAAGCAGTTACAGATTTGAGACTCCAAAAGCGATTCATTTGAGCTCTTGCACAAAGTCCTAAAGATGTTAAAATTGTATACCAATCTTCAGAATATCGAGTTAATCTTCCGACATTTATGCCCATTTGCTTTTTTGGCGGCTTGAAAATTCTATCTATTGCAGATTCAGGAATGCCCATTCGATTAAAATGATTTTTAAACTTCTCCATAGATCCTCCTGCACCGACATAGGTAGGAGACCCTCCTGATGCTACATGCGCCCCTTTAGGATTTACGATTTGCTCAAATTCCATTGTACCAAGGCGTAAAAATCGAGGCTCGAAAACAACATCCAATCCTTTCACGGTCAGCATTTTTTTATCAATATCCTCATAATTTTCAGCTAATTTTCTCCATCCATCAGCCAATTCATTCCCAAATCCCTTCCTATAGGCAATCATTTCAATTAAATTAATTAAAGTGTTAAAGTCATTTTTCCATTGCATTTCTGTATTTTGTTCTGAAAAAACTCCTTCCTCGTACATTTTTGATATAAATTGAAAGAATGCCGTGATAGTTAGTGAATCCAGTCCATACCTATTTATCATATCAAAAGCTTTTATTGCCTCATTGTAAGTATTCAAGCCATCTAACGTTAACATTAGAAAGGGGTTAATAACAGAAGAATTATAACTAATTAACCCGGTATACGCGCCTTCTCTAATCTCAAGAACATCCTTATCTGCCATGGGGCAAGAGGGGCAAGCTATACGTCTTCTTTTTAATTTCTTTAGATAAACTCGTTCACTACATTGCCTCGCTTTTTTCTTTTGACCTTTTGCTCCTAGAAGCATCCCAACTGGCAGGCTTCTTAGCATTCCTAACTTGATCCATGAGTCTCTTTGGGGATAATATCTAATCCGTTTAAGGAGATTGTTATATAATCTTTTGAACTCCTTTAAATTCGCAATAGGAACGCCCAAATTACCTTTAACGGCAATTGCCTTAAGATTTTTCGATCCTATTATAGCTCCTAGCCCGCCACGACCGAATGTAGAAGTTTTATCGATTAAAGCCATAGCCGATTTTACCAAATTTTCACCTGCCTGACCAATAGCGATGACTCCACAAGAATCGAACTTATCCCATAGGTAATCAGTAGTTTCTACTATATCTCTGCCCCAAAGAGTTTTAGCGTCTAAAATTTCAACTTTTTGATTTAAAATTGTTAAATAAACCGGGTTTTCAGCTTTTCCTGAAATAATTACATGATCATATCCTGCTTGTTTTAAATGGAAACCAAAACTCATGCTTCCACAAGAATTAGCAATTGCGCCTGTGGCTGGAAACTTGGTAATTGCAACTGTACGTGAAGCACCTGGAGTAATCGTGCCAACTAAAGGGCCAGTACCAATGATAATGGTATTTTGAGAGGATAATGGATCTATATTTGGCTTTAATAGATCAGCCGCAAGTTTGCAATTCATCCCAAATCCGCCAATATACTGCTTTATATCTTCGATGTTTTCTTTGCTAATCGAGATTTTTTCATTTGTTAGATCAACATTAAGAATTCTCCCTGTATAACCTTTCCAGTCCATTATTTTCCCTCCGTCATCGTAATTCTTAAAGCATCGTAAAGACAATGTTGAGCACACTGGCCACATTTAGTACATCCATCTAAATATGATATTTTAGGGTTTAAACCATATTGATTTGTAATTTGTATATATGCCTCAGATGGAGAAAATTTTTGCTTATGAAAGAACGAACACCACAACTGGCAAATAAGGCATCCTGTACAATTATTTTCATTAACTATGATTTCTGCAGTCATATCTATAATTCCTTAAGAGTTTTTAAAAGTAGGGAATTACACAGATAAATACAAATGGCTCAGTTCCATTATTGATGTATCCATGTCGTTCATTAGGGGGAACATAGAGCACATCTCCTAGAACTGCCTTTAATTCATTCCCTTCACCATCGATAATCAATCCATCACCTTGGAGAATAAAGATTTCATGCTCTTCAAGATGACTATGGACACCTATCTGACCACCAGGTTGTATTTCAAATCTTCGCATTGTGTATCGTTCTGCCCCATCTTCCTTAGTAATAAGCCACCGAATAGTTGTTTTGGTCGAATTAAACTTGGTAATTACTTCTTCCTTGACATCTTTATAGTGTTTCTTAATCATTATTAACGACTTTTATATGATTATAACATTTTAAATAATTGTCTCAATGCATAACTCATGATATATTGCTGAATTTGTCTTGTTCCGCCACCCATTTCTTGAATTCTTGACATTCCCATGAGATCTTCCATTAAAGTATTATCGCAAGCCCCCGCCCCACCCATTAAATTAGCACATCCATAACATACGCGCTCAGACAACTTTGCACTCTGAGATTTTAATTGCGATGCTGTCGCTACGAGCGCTAAATTCAAATTCTGCGGTAGAATGCCTTTAAATTTTTCCATTTTTTCGTCAATAATTTGGCAGATATGTAAAGTTGCCAGTGTCAAATTCATAGTTTTTGCCCACATATCAGCTAGGGTAAAACCTACTCCTTGGAACTTTAAAATTTCTTGATTAAACTGTTTTCTCATGTTACAATAAATCGTAGCATGTGAAACAGCATTCCAAGCTTGTGCTACATTTAATATTACTATGCCTAAGCGCTCTAAATTAAGACCTTCAAAAAGATGTTCTCTACCTCTACCCGGCATTCCTAATATGTACTCTTTTGGAACTCTTAAATTTGTTAGTGTTTCTTTTCCAACTTGCATTCTTCCTACCCAAGGGATGTTTATTCTTTCAGCTTTCCACCCGTCCCAAGATGTATCAACTAAGAATTGTGCCATCGTATTACCGTTATCTTTTTCTGTCGTAGCGTAAACCACTGCCCAATCGGCTATAGGACCATTAGTTTGATATGTTTTTTGACCATTTATGATATAGCTTCCATCATCTTGCTCGTCGCATATTGTCACCATATGAACAGCGTCAGAACCTCTCTGGGGTTCAGTAATGGCACAACAACCAATCTTTTTACCTGTAACCATGTCTTTTAACGCTTCTAATCTGACAGGAATATTTTCGTGATGAAGCATTATTGGATTTGTTGCTAATACAGTCGCGCCCATTCCCATTGCCATTTGAGGGTCAAAAAAATCTGTCGCTAAAACCCTCATGAACTCAGTCGTTAATCCGAACGGCTCATAATTTAGGTCTAAAAAGTCAAAACTGCTCCCACGCGTGACTAAACCTTCTTTACCACATTCAGGAATCCACTGATAAAAGTCTTCTGTGTGATCAATGTTATTTTTCTTTTCAAACCTTATATAAAACTTTTGAACTTTTCGGAGGAAATTAAAATACTTAGGTGTTAGGATACTAGATAAATTGTTGTTTAAGAACTTGTAGCGATTAGCTAAGCTTAATTTATCTAAAATCTCATCATCTATACATTTGACCGTACCTCTTTTACCACTCAATAAAATCAACTCTTTTATTTTAATATAAATTTTTAATTACAATAGTATTAATTGAAATTCTTAAAATAGTTTTATTAACTCTACTATAATGGAAAATAATTTTCAATAATTATGATTTCTAAGGCATTTCAAGGCTCAAATACAACATTTTTTACGATACTATAAGTTTTCTTTTTTATTATCTCTGTATTATGTATTTGAGTTTCAAATTTTTTTAAGTCGTGTTTCTGGGGGTTGATTTCCATTGAAACGCTTAAATATCACCTCTGTACATATATATCTAAATAATATGTCAATAAATTTAAAAAAAAATAAAAATTGGTGATAAAAATAAGGTTAATATCCGTTAATTTACCTGAATCATATTTAAAAGTACTAGAAGTATTAGTAGCTGAAGGTAAATTCCCAAATAGAAGCGAAGCAATCCGCGTTGGAATTAGAGATCTCATTAAGACAGAATATTTAATAGATGAATCAGTAAAACGAAATGTACGTCCAACAGTGATTAAATTAGAAATAGAAGAAGAAGTTTTCCATTAAAATTCTATTTTTTTTTATATTTTATTATTTTTTAGAAAAAGGAAAATACAATAGTTTTAATAAACTAAAACCTACTTTTGGTTTTGACTCCTTTTTTCCATTAATTCTTGAATCCTTTTTCTCCTCTCAGCTCTTCTTGCTTCAATTTTAGCCTTAGATTCTTCTTCAGATTTTAATTGTTCTTCTTTTTCTTCTCTTTTTTCTTGAGCGCTAGTGAATAATCTCTTTCGAGCTTCTTGCTTATTTTTTAAAATAGCTATATGTTGACTTATAGAAGCTTGCTCTCTCGACCATTCTAGGCCAAGCTTAACGAATATGTCTCTTGCCATAGTTGCAAATTCAACTGCCTTTTCGAAATTATTTTTTCTCTCTTCCTTATTAGCTTTATCCATATAATTATATGCGACATCAGCTGTGAGTTCTTCAGGCAATTCTTCTTTTTTTATTTCTTTGGCTGGCTCCGCTTTCTTTTTTCTCTTCTTTTGGAGTTCTTCTCGACAGAATTTAATTTTTTCATCGATAATTTTAATATATTTCTCGCCTAATTTAGTTTCTTTAAGATTATGCTTTGCCTCATTAAGTTCTGATATAGATTTCATATAATTGCCATCTAATATACTTTCTTGAGCGTTATCAATGCTTTTATAAGCATTTTTAAATTTTTCCATATTTTCATTTCTATCAAGTTCTTCTGAAATAATGAGGGGTAATTGTGCCTCGCTTTTTACAGAATTAATTTGATTATTTATTTTTTCAACTTCTTCATTTAAGCCTTTTTTTTCCATTAAAGTAATTACCTCCTCGAATTTCAGGATTCCCTGGTTATAATACCCTCTATTTACGAAATCATTTGCAGTATCTAATGTATCTCTCAACTTTTTGTCAAGTGATTTGGTAACTTCCAATTCTTTAAGTTTTCTACGTTTTTCCTGTATTTTCTTTCGAGCAGATTCTTTCTTATCTATTTGGGATTGTTTAAAGAGCTCATCCTTAACTCTTTTTTCCTCAAGTTTTCTCTTTTTTAAATCTTTTAACCCTTCAAATTTTTTCTTTTCTCTTCTTAGTTTAAATAATAAGTCGTTATTAATTCGAGAAACTTCTCTTGTCCAATTAAGTTCTTTGAAAATATCTCTGGCATTAATATATTTTTTTTGAGCTTCATCAAACTTTTTCTTTCCTAATAAGGTAGTTCCTTGTTCTAATAATTGATATGCTTGATCTGATGCTTCTTTTTCTTTTGCTTTCTCACTTTGAATTTTCTTTAATTCAAGCTTTTTCTTTGCTTCTTCAATCTTCTTTAAATCTTTAATTTTAGCAAATTTTGCTTCTAATTTCTTTTCTATCTCAATCTTCTCAGCTTCTTTTGCTTTTGCGGCCTCTTGTCTTAACTCCATTTCTTTCTTTTTCTTTTTAATTAAGGTTATTGAGCCAGAGACCATAGAGATTCCCTCTTGCCAATCGAGCTGGGTGAAATATTCTTTACTTTTAGTATATAATTCAAGTGCTTCATCAAAATTTTGTTTATTGAATTCAATTTTAGCTTTATCCATCAAGCTAAATGCTTCATTTCTGACCCTTTCAGTTTCAGATACTTTCCTCTGCTGAAGTGATAAAGCTTCCTCCTTTCTTTTACGCATTTCCATTTGCTGAGCTCTTGCTTTACTTGCTATTTCTTGCTGTCCTTTCAGGAGCTCTTGTTCTTTTGCTATTTTCTCCGCTTCTATCGCACGGAGTTTATTATCTTGCGCTAATTTTGTTTTATAATGGTTTATAGTATTAATTAAATTAGCGGCCTGATCTTTCCAGCCAATTTCCTCGAATTTTTTTCGAGCTTCTCTATAGGTTTCGATAATCGACTCATAAGGACACTCAAGGAAAGTCCCAGCTTTTAATTTTAATTCGTATTCTTTTACACTCTTTTCAGCTTCATCAATCATTTTAAACGTTTCACTCGCAACCACATCTTCTTTACTCTTTTCCTTCTTTAGCTCTAATTTTTTCATTTCTTGCTTTATGATATCAGCTTTTACTGGCGCTTTTATAATTTCCTTGAACATTTCGGCTCTTTCTATCTTTTTCCTCTCAACTTCTCTTAATTTATTATCCCTTTCTAATTTCTGTTTGTAGAAATTTATTGAGCTGTTTAATCTATTTGCTTCATCTTTCCAACCAATATCTCCGAGCCGCTTTTTCGCTTCACGGTATATTTTTATTATATTTTCATAAGGGCATTCATATTGAAGGATTTCACCCCCTTTTATTGTCAGTTCGTATTCTTTTACTAATCTTTCAGCTTCATTAATCATCTCAAATATTTCATCAGATTCTAACTCTTTTTCTTTCTTCCTATGCTCAAGTTCTAAGACCTTCTTCTTTTTCTCAATTAGATCTTTTCTTGGTTGTACTTTCATAGCTTCCGCTTCTAATTTAGCTTTCTCACGTTTAGATTCCTCAAGATCTCTTAATTTATCATCCTTTTCTTTCTTATCCATGTAAAATTTTATAGTAGCAATTAACCGGCTGGCCTCATCTCTCCAATCAGCTTCTATGAATAATTTCCTTGCCTCTTTATAAAGGGAAATAACCTCTTCGTAAGGGCTATCATATAGAAAAATTTCCTTCTTAATTTTTAATTCGTAATTTTTAACTAATTTTTCAGCATCATCAATCACGGTCATAGCTTTATCAGTTAAATAATTTTGCTCTCTTTTTTTCTCAAAAACATCTAACATCTGTTCCTCTCTATCAAGAGATTTGATTACTGCTCTAATTGTATCTACTTCTTTTATCTTATGTAATTCATCAAAATCTTTTTGTTTTTGCAGTTTTTGAGCTTCAATCTTGCGTAATTTATTATCTCTTTCTAATTTTTCTTTATATTTTCTAATTTGGGTTTTATAAATCGCAGCTTCGTCTTGCCAACCTCTTTCACTAACTATATTCACGATATTTTCAAAAGTATTCATTATCTCCGAATATACACATTCTTGCTCAAAATTTCCCTTCCGAATCTGTACCTCATATTCCCTCGCCATTTTTTCAGCATTCATTATCATTTTTTCAATTTCATTTCTAAAATTCTCTTCGTCTAGTTCTTTTTGGCGTTGTTCTTCGAGGACTTTCAATCGTTCTTCATCAAGACCAACTTTTGCTACTTTTTTACCCTTGTATAATTCTTTGTAAGCCCTATCTTTTTCAGTCTTTTTGGCTTCAATTTCTCTCAATTTATTGTCTTTTTCTAATTTTTCATTATATCTTCTAATTTGGGTCTTATATATAGCAACTTCATCTTGCCAACCTCTTTTCCCAACTATGTTAACGATATTTTCAAAAATATTGATTATATCAGCATAAACACATTCAGTATCAAATTTGCCTTTCCTAATCTGAACCTCATATTCTCTTGCCATTCTTTCAGTTTTACTTACCATTTTTTCAATTTCATTTCTAAAATTCTCTTCGTCTAGTTCTTTTTGGCGTTGTTCTTCGAGGACTTTCAATCGTTCTTCATCAAGACCAACTTTTACTTCTTTCTTCCCTTTATACAATTCTTCATATTCTTCCTGTTTTTTGGCTTTTTGAGCTTCTATTTCTCTTAATTTATTATCTTTTTCGAGTTTTCCCCTAATAATATTAATTATATTGTTGTATATAGAAATTTGATCTATATTTCCTCTTTCTTGAAATGCTTCCTTGATATCTTCATAGGTTTCTATAATTTCTTGATAGGGGCATATAGTTTCGAATTTTCCCTTTCTAATGACTACTTCATATTCTCTTGCCATTTTCTCAGCATCTTCAGCCATTTTTTCAATTTCATTTATAAAATCTTGCTCTTCAAGTTCTTTTTTGTATTGCTCCTCAGCTGCTTTTAATTTCTCTTCATCAATACCTACCTTCTTTTCCTTTTTAACTTTAAATAGTTCATCGTATTCCTTTTGTTTTTGCGCTTTTTTGGCTTCAATTTCGCGTAGTTTATTATCTTTTTCTAACCTTTGTTTAGTAACATTAATTAAGTTATTATAAATCATGATTTGATCCTGATTTCCTCTCTCTTGAAAGGCTGCCCGTATATTGTCATAAGTTTCAATGATTTCGGGATAAGGACATTTGGTTTCAAATTTTCCTTTTCTAATTGCTATTTCATAGTCTCTACAAATCCTTTCTGCATCATCAACCTTTTTTGACATTTCAACTTCAAATACTTCCCGTTCGGCATCTATTGCTTTTTGCTCTTCAAATTGTTTTAATCTTTCTATATCTAAGCCTATCTGTTTTTCTTTAGTTGGAGCTTTATAGAGTTCATCGTATTCTTTCTGTTTTTGCGCTTTTTGAGCTTCAATTTTGCGTAGTTTAATGTCTTTTTCTAGTTTTTCATGGAGCAGCTTAACCTGTTTTGTATATATTACTGCTTGGTCATTCCAACCTTTATCAATAAGTAATTTTCTTATATATTCATATATCCCGATTAATTCTTCATAGGGACATTTAATGTCAAATTTTCCTTTTTTAATATCTAACTCGTAATCTCGCGCTCTCTTTTCAGCATTATCAACCATATTAGAAATGAGCTTCTGGAAGGCCTCCTCTTCTAATTTTTTAGCCCCAAGTTCTTCAAACTTTTTTATTTTTTCATCTTCTTCTTTAATTTTTCTCTCTTCTGCTTTCTTGGCTAATAATTTTGCTTCTTTCCTTTTCATCTCCGCTGCTTTTTCTCTTTCTTCTCTCTCTGCTTCTAATCTTTGTAAATATACTTCTTTCTCTTTTCTAATTTTTCCAATGGTAGCCTTAACCTTTGTAACTTCATTGATCCAATTTATTTCTTCGAAGAGTTTAGCAGCATCTTCATACAATTTTATAGCATCATCATATTGAACGCTTTTTGCCTTTTCTAGAGCTTGCCCCATTAATTCTAAAGCTTGGTTTGATAGTTGTTCCTCACGTTTTTTAAGCTCTTCAAATTCTTTTACTCTTTGTTCTTTTATCTTATCTTTTGAAATAATTTCAGCGGGTTCAGTCTCAACTGGCATCTCAACTTTAAGAGGTTCTTTTTTGGCTACTTTTAGTAAACTTGCTTTAGCTTTGTAGCATTCCTCAATTAATTTATTAACTCTTTCAATTTCAGAATTATTATTTGAATCTTCAAATATTCTAATGGCTTCATCATATCTATCAAGGGCCTCATCAAACTCATCAATCTCCACAAGCTGATTTGCTTCATTAATTAAATCCTCTACAGAATAATCTAAATCAGCCTCTTTCTTTTCTTTTAATACTTCTTCCTCTATTTCTTGAATTACTATTTCTTCAGGAATTTCTTGCTCTTCAGTTTTTACTTCCTCTTCTGCTTGACTTTCAACTTCAGTAAATGCTTGCTCTTTTAATATATAAATTTCAGAGATTTTATTTCTTATAGCCTCAATTTCAGCAACCTTATTGATTTGATCATATAAACCTACCGCTTGACGCAACACCTCAATTGCATCATCGAAAAATTTTGAATCAATCAATGACAAGGCATGTGCAACTAAATCATAGGCTTCAACGCCGATCTCCTCTTCCATTTCTTCCATATCGGAAAAAAAAGCTTCTTTTGTAGGATCAAATCCATTCTCGTCAAATTCTTCATCGTTAAAGTCATTATTTTCGTTATTATCTCCCATTAGAATCAACCATTTTTAAAATTAAATAAATATGAAACTATTATTTTATAAATTCAATCTGTTTAAGTAATATTGTTCCGTTATAATTTAAAAATTCACTTTTAATTCTATAAAAATTTAAAGGAATTTGTAAGATTAGTGTTAAAAAATATAATTATAGCTCAATATCTTCAAGATTTCGATTAAGATAATCGTCGCAGACCCGTCCACCCTCGTTCGTTAAGATCCACCCATTTCCCTCTCTTTTAACTAAGCCTAAATTCTCAACATTATTTAATAATTCTTGTACTAACATCTCCTCTTTACGAAGTGCAAAATCTACCCTTAAGCTGAAAATAATTTCGTCTATTGGAACTGCTCCACCTAATTCATCTTCCATGACACCTAAAGCAGCTATTACTTGCCTCTGATCCGTCATAATATTATCCATTTCACTGCTAACTTGTTCTAATAACCAAGGATTTTCATCAAGCATCCTTTTGATTGCGGCCTCGTCTCCGGACTTAAATACGGCATCAAAATCCTCTCGTATCTTCTTTTTCTTAAACATTTATGTTCCCTTTAACTTTATGAATTCTTATACAAATTAATCTTTACTAATAAATAATTAAAATTAAGGAAATTAATATTTTTAGTTTTATCCAAATTATTTAAGATCTTTAAGATATTTATCTATTTCATCCTTTTTACATAATTTAAACTTCTTATCTTCGGATTTAATATAAGAAAGTCTCATAAGGTCTTTATTAAGTTCGTCATCAATCGTTTCTTTTATGGCATTGAAAGCTAGATTTATTATCTCAGTAAAAGACATGTCTTCCTTATAGTTTTCTGATATATATTCTCTTGCTGTAGCTTCTCCAGCGCCCAATGCATAACCTTTAAATCTCCTATAAATTCCACTTGGAGATGTTGTATAAATATGGGGGCCTGTAGCATCAATTCCAATAAAGAATAGAGCACACCCGAAAGGCCTGATTCCCCCGTACTGAGTATATAGCTGCTTTAAATCTGCTATTGTTTTTACTAACATTTTTAGACGAACTGGCTCGTCGTAAGTTAATCTAAACGATTGTGCTTGAACTCGAGCATAGTTTACTAAAACTCTACTGTCTGCATGCAATCCGGAGATGGCTACTCCAATGTGCTCATCAACCTGAAAGATTTTATCTATTGAGTCCGCATCCATAAGTTTAGATGGTATTCTAATCTGAGCGGCTAGACATACATCTTCTTTAGATTTTATAGCAACAGCGAGCGTTCCTCTTCTAACGGCTTCTAAGGCATATTCAACCTGATATAACCTACCTTCCGGGCTAAATTCCGTTTAATAAGCTAAATGCTTAATAATTACCGTTAAAGCCCGGTCGTATTTAACTTGTCCACCAAACATACTATTTACAACCTTCTTTTTATAATAATTTTAATATGAACTTACGACTAAATAATTAATAAGGAAATTTTAATTTATTGTTTATAATAAATTAATTTTTATCTTTGAATCTTAATTTAATCTATTTTACCATACTTAACTTTTTCTTTCATATCCCATTCAGAAAAAGATCGTCCTAAACGGTTAATAAATTCATCAACACCTGAATTTATTATGAAGATTTTTCCTTGAAATTCTCCTTCGATTTTTCCTTCTCCTACAAAATCGTAGATATAAGCTTTTATCTGATCTATAGGTATTCCAAGAAGTTTTGATGCAGTTTTTAATTCAATTCTCTTTTCAGTCTTAATCATACCAAATAATCGGGATGTTTTATCAAAACTTGGTTTTTTTGATATTTTTAATTTTTCTTTAAAAGCAAGACATTCAGCAAGAAAATTAGCAATTATACCTATTAGAATGAGAGAACCGACTAAGGGTTCTCCATATTTTTGCGTTCTAACTGATCCTCCTGTAAAAATAAGTATTGAAAGAATTAAACCTGAAAGGAAATAAAATATTGAAATAATAAACAGAATAATCAAATCCTTATTCCAAGCCCCTATATATAAAATAAGCATTATTAACACGGTAATTATTATAATGAATGGAAATCCCCCCCAAAAAGGGATAGGTATTAATAGTGCTGCTGCAAAAATTACTAGCAAATTCCCAAAAATGTTTATTATCCTTAATTGTTTTATTTCCATCGATATAACCTACATTCGATCTTTTTTATAAATTCGTGATAAGTTATTAATTTCTTAAATCTTTTTTATGTGTAGCCTTCTTTCTATAATAATTTTATTATGAACTTATTCATTTCGCTTTACTGAAATATTCTCTTTTGATTAATTTAAAATTATAATAATTAAGAAATTATGATTTTTTCTATATATATTAATAAAAATATGAGTCTCTGCTTTTTAATGCTATAACATCATTCAGATTTTTAGTGTACTTGTTAACTAAATTATACTCTCCCAGCTCATTTGCTAATTTTATTACAGATTGAATTATCTCTATTGCTTTATCATAATCCTTAATTGACAACGCATTGTTCGCCTTTTCGACTAATTCGCCTAATTTTTTGGTCTGAATGCTTTTCTTAGTAATACTATCTATGTCTGCACTATACATGTTAACTAATACAGTTTCTATTTCAGTCATTAATTCAAATATTCTTTTAGGATTGTCTGGGTCCCAATTTATATAAGATGGAATTTTTTCATAAAATTCTCCTTCATTATTGTTATTTAACTCAAGAATACTCGGAGGAATCTCTAATTTAGGTCTTTGTGGATAGTCTTCATAATCAATTCCAATAACAAAATGTGCATCTACTGTAATAGACAAATAGACCTTTGCGTCTGTAATAGATCCCTCAAAATCAGTGGGAAAATAATACATTAGTTCCTGAGCTTCATCAGCGATTAAAACTTCTCGATTGATAATCTTAGATTCAGCAGATATTTCTTCTTTAGGGAGTGTCTTGCCTCGAATGGTGGGTTGGATGTTGTGAGTTTCCTTAGTTTTAGCAATCTTTTGTAGGATGCCACGTAATTCTTCTTCCATCACTGCCTTCTTCGCCTTAAAATCTTTAAGGGGGATCTGAGCGCTCTCTAAAGAACTTTTTAAAGCTTGCATATTTTGAACTATTGTTTTTACTCTTTCCTTTTGTTCTTTTATTTTTTCTAAAATTTCTTTATCTATTTTACTCATTCTATTCACTTAACGCTAATTTTCTTTTAACCATTAATTCAAATCCTTTTGCGTTTGAAAATATGGGATTTGGTACTTTTATAACTCTATCTACATCAAAATCTTTAATTAGTTGATTTTGTAATATAAGCATCTCTATTTCATTCCAGAATAAATCACTTGCTTCTCCCGTAAGAATGTAATATTCAATAGAATGATCTAAAGGTACAAATTTTTGAATTTCAATGATATTATCCACAATTTCTGCAGCGATTTTTCTAATATAATATTCTTTCACTTTACTGATATTGACAATTTTCCCTGAAATAATAATCTGATTTTTATTATCCCTAATACTTTCTAATATGGAGTGAGGATTTACAATACTTCCTGTATCTTCCTCCAAAGCGAGCGCTATTTTATCTGTTAAAACGGATAATGACGCATCCCTTAAATTTCGTGAAGCTCTTCTATTTAAGTTTCCATCATAAATAGTTATTATTTCCGTATGTAAATCTAAGGAAATAACAATTGCATCTATGATATTCTCTTCCCCAATAGTTGAAATAATATCAAAATAAGTCCCATAAGATTCTGGCATTACATAAATTTTCTTAATATTAAATTTTCTTTCAATAATTTCTTTAGTAGCTTCATTTTTTATTTTAATTTGAAATTCTCCTTGTAATCTAGAACTTAATTCTTTCATTTTTTCGTCGCTTGTAGCAATTGGGACTCCAATCCCTAACGCAATATCGGTATCATCATCATTTTTTGAGATTAATGGCAAAGCTGCCTTAATTACTAAAAAAACATCATTAATCTTACTTAAATTTCCTTGTTCTAGAAGATATCGTTTAACCTCGCTCTGAGTCCTTGCTAATTCTCCAATATAGTATTTTTCTTCTCCTTCTATAAGAATAAGATTGTTTTTCCAACTTTTATCTATTGAAAGATCACCCCAAGCAACAGGATTAGCGGACCCTATAATATTTGTAATCTCTAACCGGATATCATTGCTCGAGAACTTAATATGGCCACCAATATCTATTCCAATTGCTAAGATCGTATCACCAAAATTATTTTATATATTTTATGTATTTTATATATTGAATAGAAACCAAAAAATAAATAAATAATTTAATTTCTACTCTTTATTTAAGAGATTTTTTTTTAACAGATTAAGAAAATTATCTTAGACGATTATGGTGGATAAAAAGAATCCAAATAGAGATATGGATAAGCTTGAAGATTCAATTAAAGACATTTGGAACCCAGAAAAGGCTACTTCCGAGGAGGAATTAAAAAAAGCTGAGCTCCTCGCTGAGAGAGAGAAGCTTCAAAAAGATTTAGAGGAACTTCTCGTAGAGGAATGGGTTCCCGAAGAAGAAAGTGATGCGCTTACAGAACAGATTAATTCAATTTCGGAAAAGTATAGGATTAATCCCAAAGTAGTAAGGGCAATTTTACATTCCCAGTTAGCTAATTTACCTCATACGGCAAGTGGTGATGTTGGGGATGAAATTACAAGCTTAGAAGATATGGTTCAGGAGGCTTTAACAGACTTTACCGATATAGATAGTAATCTTTTAGACATCATAACGCCTTCGGGGACAATTGGCTCAGGTGGTAAATCTTTAATGTTAGTAAGACGCTTTCAAAATTCTATGCAAGAATCGCTAACAAATGGCGTTGCCAAGAAGGATATGGATATATTTCTCGAAGCGTTTGATTTTTTTGATAGTGCTATTGATATTCTCACATCTACAGGAAATCAAGAAGAAATAGATCAAGTAAAAACCGAACTTGTAAATGATCTGAAAAAGCTCCTTGAAAAGCTCGATATAACCGACCCTAGTCTAAGACCCTTTGCTTTTAAGGCTTGTAAAGTTTTAGCCGAAACCTATGATTCCTTTGAGCAGTTTTCATCAGCTCTTCATTTCCACAATCGTGCTGGAAATTTACATGAAAATGATTTAGTGGCCCATATGGAATATATTCAAGTAGTTTTTGATTATCTTCTAATAGATGAAATAGACGAAGCAAAGAGTTACATGGAAAATATGAGATTGAAAAGTCTTAAAACATTAGCCAGCCAATTAATAGACGCAATAACCGAAAAGGATCTCGAGATTATTGCTAAAATAAAAGCTAGAATTAAAGAAATGGGGCTAAAAAGAAGCCTTGATGTAAAAAATCCCATAACATTAATTGATATGATAAAGAGCGCTATAGAGGGAGTGGGAAAATCTACTGGTCTTGAACTAGTACGTATCCCAGCAGCGCCAACAGCAGTTGGTAGTTTATCTAGTGATAAATTAGATGCTTTAGTAAAAAGTATCAAACAGCTTCAAGCAAATCAACCGAATGTTAAAGTTCCTGCAGCTCAAGTAGATACAGCAGGATTAATTTCCGAATTAAAATCTGCTTTCTCTTCCGAACTTAATAGAGAAATTAAAAGTCTTTCTAGAGATATAGTTATAAAACTTCTTAGTAAACTTCCGACTGGGGTGGGATCGTCAACCCCTCTAAGATCTGCTGGCCACATTTCTGATGCGGATAGACCAGCTATAGAGATTGTTGGAGCTGTTAAAGGAGAGAAGCCTAAGCGACCAAAATTAGACGATATGCTGGATTCAATCGTTGTAAGCGATTAGTTTTAGATAATTAATATTTATCTTTTTCTTTTAATCAAACATCCAATGAAAATATAAGTATTATTTCGTTCTTATTATTTAATATATTTATTAATTCTATTTATTTCGAGCGAGAAGATATTTAATTGGACTGGGATGATCTTTATTCTGAAGTAAGAAAACGCAAAATGACTGCTTTAAAAAAGTTAAACGCGGTCATGGCGGTGGAAAAGCATGGAGGTCTTCTTGTACTTGATGGTATACATGAAAAAGCAGAACAAATATTTGACTTCATTTATGCCAAGAAGAAAGAACTACTTTTTGATAAAGATGATATCGCTCAGTTTGTAGAGTCGTCTGATTTAGATCAATACAACATGATTATTATTGGATGTCCTGGCACGAATGTTCCGAAAAGTGCTTTTTCTAAACTTAAGGACTACGTAAGAAGGGGAGGTTGGCTACTTACTACGGACTGGTGCTTAAAATATATTATAGAAAAAATATTTCCGGGTTATATAGCACAAGGTGGGATCAGAACTGGTGACGCGGTTGTTAAATGCCAACTTATAAAGCCTAATCATCCTTTTCTTGAGGGAGTACTAAGCGAAATTCGTCAAGAAAAGTGGTCGAAAGGTGATAAAGAAGATATAGACGAATTTGAATGGTGGATAGAATTTAGGTCTTTCCCAATAAAGGTCTTGAGAGGGGACGTCGAAATTCTTATTGCTTCGTGGGAGATTGAGGATAATTGGGGTGAGGCTCCAGTTCTTGTTTGTTTTGATTATGGTCATGGAAAAGTAATACATATGATATCCCATGCAGTTCTTCAGAAAGGGCAAGAAAAAGGAAAATACGTATCCGCACTAATTATAACAAATATTCTGGAACATGCCGTCTCTAATAAGATTATTAAAGCTCCAGAAATACGATTAGAGTCCCCAAAAGCCGCCCCTCAATATAGAGACCCTTCAGAAGTGCGATTAGAGTCCCCGAAAGCCGCCCCCCAATACACGGACCCTTCAGAAGTGCGATTAGAGTCCCCGAAAGCCGCCCCCCAATACACGGACCCTTCAGAAGTGCGATTAGAGTCCCCAAAAGCCGCCCCTCAATACAGAGACCCTTCAGATGTGCGATTAGAGTCCCCGAAAGCAGCCCCTCAATACAGAGACCCTTCAGATGTGCGATTAGAGTCCCCGAAAGCAGCCCCCCAATACACGGACCCTTCAGATGTGCGATTAGAGTCCCCGAAAGCAGCCCCCCAATACACGGACCCTTCAGATGTGCGATTAGAGTCCCCGAAAGC
>Ga0114925_10000453_pt1 | contig 18066 bp, 34 predicted proteins | sample SumtaG_2_FD_87287 | JGI IMG/M metagenome (GOLD analysis project Ga0114925, IMG submission 87287) | Deep subsurface microbial communities from Indian Ocean to uncover new lineages of life (NeLLi) - Sumatra_00607 metaG | ecosystem: Environmental > Aquatic > Marine > Oceanic > Sediment | place... | reverse complement strand
GTGGGGTACCTGTCGGCGACACAGAAGTACTGGCATATATCTACCCCCGGACTATGGAAGCACCCATGAGCGAGCAGTGGTACCGCATCTATATGTATGTTTTTACCCAAGCTATGAAATCCAAGAAGACCGAAGTACCAGAAGACCTGAAAAGCGAAGAGCTCTCTGACTCTGATATGCAGCAGCTGAACCAGTTGAAGAGATGGATCTACGAGTCGCGTGTGAAACACCGCAAGGAGAAGGCACGGGGAGAGCTCCGTGAGAGGCGCCAGGCAAAAGAGGAAGCCGAGGCCGAGGAGCTGGAGACCATGCCGGTCCAGCCATCCTTCTTCTAGTTGACTTTCTAGTATATTACTACCGGTATATTATTAGGGAGTCGGGGGTTCGAATCCCCGGCCCCTTTTTTGTCTTCTTAACAACAAGAAATGGGAGAATTCGGCGTTTATACGCTTTATACCCCCTAAATAGTTGACAACCGTCAACTATTTTTCTAGACCAAGAGGGGCGCCGCCCCTCTTCCCCTTGGTAAGGGGAAGGGGATAGGGTTAACTATTGACAATCGTCAACAGTTAACTGCCCGAGCTGGACGGTCCATGGCGCCATGAAGTGCATCATACGGTGAGTGATATGATGCACACTATGATACACATTAAATATTCCAGGAAATATTCCAGGGGGCTTGACAAGCCTTAAGTCTTGTGCTAGCCTTACGTTGTTATGCCAAATCCAAAGTTAGAACTCGGTTTCAAATACCTCACCGCTCCCCAGGCCCGCAAGCGTTTGGGGCTTAGTCGCTTTCAGTTCGATATCCGCATTGAGCGAGGTATCCTGCCTCCGCCAACCTATATTGACGAGACCGACACCCGGGTTCGTTACTTTGATGAGAACTGGGTTAGAATAGCCCAAGCGATTTTAGTGAATGCCGTGAATGAGGAAAAATAATCAGGCCACTGGTTTAACAGAGGCCTGACCTAAAGGAGGCGACGGAGCAAGCCGGACAGAAAGCCCCATCACTTGTCTGTATTCTAGCACGTCTCAAGCCTCTGGTCAACGAATAGAGGGGTGAAGCATATGAAAAAGTGGAAAGGCGCAGGCATGGTGATGGCGATAATGCTGGTTTCCGTCTTAGGATGGACAGCTATCGTAGTTCTCGTCATAAAGCCTGTTCTCTGGCTTGGCTTATTGATAGTCCCACTTGGTGGCATAGCCATCGGGTTGGGAATATGCTACCTGATGAAAAAGTGGTGGCTTTCGCGGCTTTTCTGGTAGTGAGAGGGAGGTAAAGATGGAAAACCCAAAATGGGAGGCCAGACGGAGGAGAGCACACCGTGTTAACGAAATCTTGGATGGCAAGATAAGCGACCGTGCCCGTATGTTGATAGTCCGAGATTACCTATTTGGCGCGCTAGAGAAGCCACTTGAGGAATTGACGGATGCAGAGTTACTAGGGACAAAGTTCATTGGCCCAAGGACTGTCGCAGAGCTCAGGACAGTGGTGCCCTCTCCGCAGAAATAAATCATGCAGATCGGACGATACGGGATAGCTTTCGGTAGAGTCTTTTGGACACAGACCAAGGTACCAACCAGGGTCTGGCACCTCTGGAGGTTCTGGTTCACTAAAGAAGTTAATCCGAATGATGTCAATTTGGAGCAAGTTGATGAGAAGCAGCGATTCCTCGCCAATTCAGAGGTAGAGAGGGAAGGTAGAGTGTATCGCTACTGGAAGGCCGGAAGCGACATTGAAGTAGGTCCAGTTAGTCCTCCAGATGAGGAGCGAGCCATAGAATAAGAGTAACCCATTCTAGTTAAGCGAGCCATAAAGGCTGAGAAACCCATACAAAAGGAGCGTAAAATGACGAACATAAAATCACTAACCACACTAACCACACTAGTAGACGCTGCCCTAGCTATAGAAAAGCTAAGGGTAGCCTCTGAGGTAAGACAAACACACCTGTTCCTCAATGGCCTAAAAGCGCTAGAGGAGGAGCGGATAATTACCACGGAGCAGGTAGTAACATACAAGAGGAACTGGAAAAAGAACAGGAGTACGGAGGGTATTCCCCAAGAGCACCGATTGCACGATGCTGAGACTGACGAATTGGTTCGGCGCCAGAAAGACCTTGAGGATTTCGTTGACGGCAGAGTCGCTTACCTTATTCAAGGTCACCCAGCCTATTTCTGGTTCAGTCGTATATTAGGTGTTGGCAAGGAAAACATCGGTAAAGTAGTAGGTCCAATTGATATCGAGAAAGCAAAGACGATATCTGGCTTATGGAAGTTCGCCGGCTTTGCTCCTGATGAAGAGGGCAAGGCAATGAGACGAGTAAAGGGTGGCGGGAAACTAGAATACAATAGCCAGCTGAGAAGCATGTGCTGGCGCTTGGCCACCTCTTTGACGATGGCCAATGGTAAATTCTATGAATATTATATCAAGGAGAAGGGCAAATACACCGAGCGTTTTGAGAACCAGGGCTACAAAATATTACCTACTCCTCCAGGCAAATGGGCCTGCTTAAACTGCGGAGAAAGCTGGGCAAAGAAACGGGACATTACGCCGTGCTGCGATAACCAGCAAATAGAGAAGAAGCTCAGAGAAGAGCCGCCAGGGGTCATCTGGCTGGGGCACCTAGACGCCATGGCAGTCAGGAAGATGATTAAGCTGTTCCTTGCCTGCCTGTGGCTGGTTTGGAGAGAGGCTGAAGGTCTGCCCGTGACGAAGCCCTATGCCATTGACAGGCTGGGCCACAATTCATTGATAGAGCCCTGGGAGATGGTGGACCGATGAGCCAGTTCAAATGAGAAACCCAGAACAGAAGAGCGAGCCATACTATATGAGTAACCCACGTGCTGAGAGCGAGCCACCTTTTCAGAGTAACCCAACCAATAGGAGCGAGCCATAGACTGGAAGAAAACCAAGGTCAGTGAGCGAGCCAGGCAATCTGAGAAAACCAAAGACTGAGAGCGAGCCATAGAATCAGAGAAAACCACTAAAAATGAGCGAGCCATAATATATGAGTAACCCAAATTAAGTGAGCGAGCCACTGGTAGTGAGAAACCCATGGTGGTCGAGCGAGCCAACCGATGAGAGAAACCCCTGAAGTAGGAGCGAGCCACGACAACAGAGAAATCCAGAATATTGGAGCGAGCCAATCCTAGGGAGTAAACCATATTATACGAGCGAGCCACGAACTGGGAGAAAACCATTGGATAAGAGCGAGCCAATCCTAGGGAGTAAACCATATTATACGAGCGAGCCATTTTAGAAGAGAAAACCAAAAGATGGGAGCGAGCCACTAATCACGAGAAAACCAAATAGAAGGAGCGAGCCATAACCTGTGAGTAAACCAAAAATGACGAGCGAGCCAGGCGTCCTACCCGCTAGAGTACCCCAGCGACCGACGTCAGATGTCGTCATGACGTCACAGAATCCAAATCTAGGGGGTTGTTCGGGGTTGGTTAGTGGTTTAGTACCTAGGGTTTTGCCCCAGGAAGAGGTCAGGGATTGGACAGCTTGTATGCAATAAGCTGTCCAAAAAATCCAACGGGGTCGGGAGAGAGATGAAATTCTACCTGACAGATAACCGAGAACTTAGCCTAAAGTCTCTGTGGGATAATAGTCCTAGACGGCTTATCGTTCGACTCGGTATGAAGTGGTTTTGTCTGTGGATGATACACGATAGGTATTGTAGCAAGTACAGGAGACGAAGAATGGAAATAGCCAACGAAAAGGACGTATTATGAGAACCTCTAAAGCTATCGACGAGTTCATGATCAGCCGGGGGGGACTGAGCCCCAGGTCACAGAAGGAGTACCGCAGATATCTGGAGCTTTTCGAGCGGTCCTTCCCCGACCTGCCGGCAACCTCTCAAGCTATCCAGTCATGGCTGAACAATATGAGCGGTACTCCTCAGACAATCAACGCCCGCTTCAGCATCATCCGAGCCCTCTACAAGCATTTGCATCTCTTTCACGATACCCCCGACGTAATACTCCAGGTCAGACCCCCAAAGATAAAGCCCAAGGCAATGAGGACATTCACCGACCAGGAGCTTTTCACCCTCTTCAGTCTCTCACTTACCCCCAGGGAATCGGCCCTGCTCACCCTCCTTCTGGATGTTGGCCCTCGGGCCGGGGAGTGCGTGGACCTAACCTGGGATGACATCACTCCGGGCTTTGTCACTCTCCAGGGTAAGACTGGTGAGCGAACCGTCCCGATCAGTGACACCACCTATCGGCGTCTCGCAGCTCTGTCCAACGGGTCAACCATCGTCTTTCAGGGTAAGCGCGGTCCCCTGACCTATGAGGGTGTTTACAAGCTGGTGCGGCACCTGTGCCGGAGAGCCGGCATAAGTGGCCGCCGGAGCTCACCGCATACATTTCGCCACACCTTCGCCACAAATTACGCCGCTGCCGAGGGCGCCGACCTTAAAGTCTTGCAAGATATTCTTGGTCACAAAGACCGCAGAACGACGCTTCGTTATATCCAGAATAACCCCAAGCGCATGGCGCGGAACCACCAGCGCTGCACCCCGCTCAAGCTGGTGGCTGCCGCTGGCCAGGGGAGCTTCTTTGATAAAAACGAAGTATTAAAAGAGGCCGAGGAGATACTTGTGAAAAAGGAGGAGGACCGTGGCGATTAAGCCTAACGCATTGGAGCAAATACGATTCACAACCAGGGTGCTTGGTCCTGCTGCAGCGTACAGGTTAGAGAAGCACCTGGTCACCCAGACGTTGCGATCCGCCAGCAGTAGCATAACCAGTGCTATCCTCAACGGCCGAGTTAGTGCTGGTGCCCAGCTGGAAGTCTTCCTGGACGGCATACCAGTAGGACACGCAAAGTTTGTCTCTATGGACGCAGTTTATTGGGAATACGTTAACTTAACGGACGCCAGACATGGTGGCTTTGATACCCTAGCGGACTTAGAAAAAGCCCTCCGGAGAGCTGGATACCGCTTTCGTCCACTAAATGACTACCACCTCTACCGCATCCAATTCATCTGGGTGGAGAAAGCATATGCCCAAGAAAGGGGTCGGGAGGCCCTGGCAGTAATCTAATACTGTGAAGAGCTGAAAGCAGCGAGAATCGAATATAAAGGAGAGGCAGAGTAATGGCTACACAATTACCAACCTATACGATAGAGGTCAATGCGTTTGAGGCTGGGATCCTGGCGGGTATGATTGAGAGTGCCGACGAGAGACTTCAACCTTCTCTCCGAGGGTTACGGGGTCAGCTTATAGCAATGAAGCGGGATATTGAAAAGGCCGAGGGTGTTGTGAAGACCATTCTCCCTAACGGCATGCTAGAGATTAAAGATACAGACGGGAACCGCATCGTCCGGCCGCCCTATTCGTGGGAGGTAGAGGGTAATTAAAGCCTGCGTGTAATAGGAGTTATACGCAAAGGAGGGAAAATTGACGGAAGAAATAGATATATTCAAGGCAATAAAGGAAGCTGAACGGAGTAGTTTAACAATAACAGTTTTTGGCTGTGTTGATAAGCAGGAGGGCAAGGAGGTTCTGCCAGTTCGCCCCGATGACCTGTGGGACATATCGGCGGATAAGCCTGTATCTTGTTTGGTAACTTATGCCCCTGGCAAGAATAGCGAAACAAGAAATATAACTGTTGGCATTTGCAGTGATAGACCACTGGAGCCCGAAAGGTTAAGGTTCTTTGATAGTGTAGACACCGAAGCTTTACGTTCAACGGCATATCTCAAAGGAACCGCAGGCGGGCTAAGGTGCTATGACAGACAACTGTCATTTGATGAAATGACAGGAATGTATGATGATTTATTCAGCGTATAAGGGCTGTTATACGCAGGTGTTGCTTATATTATAAGCAGGGAAAGGACAAAAAGTGAGACTAAAGCGTAGGAGGTCAACATTATCATGAGTAAAGTCATAGACTCAATGTGGGTCAATACCGCGCAGGGCAACTTCGGGATTATCCTTGCTGAAGACGAAACAACCGGTGAGCGAAAGCTCTACGCCGGAGTTGCTGCCGGCTTTGACCAACAGGCAGATGAGCAAGCAATTCTATCCTGGGGCAATAAGGTGAATCTTGGAATGCTCGGCGGTCTCTTGGCCCGGGCTGGGAAACCGAAGGAAAAGGTTAAAATAAGAGTGACGAAGTTGATACCTGGAGGGCAAAGACTGGACATCAATATAGAAGGCCAGATCACCCATCAAGCCGGGCATGATGAGGCAATAGTCCAAATGTTACTGGAAGCTGAACAGCATGGAAACGATGGAGCAGCCCGCATCCATATTCAGAAAGGCAGCGTGTAATAGGAGTTATACGCAAAGGAGAGTAATATGGCTGAAATTGAAAAGATAGGCGGTTCCGATACAAAGTGGGACGCCGATACCATCGAAGAAAGAAGAAGGGTAATAACCGACCTCGTCAACAGACCTATACAGTTCGATGTAATCCTGAGCTATGCCCACCACGGGAAAGAAGTTACCTGCGAGCTGTGTGGAAACAAAGAACGTGGAGGCTACTGGTGCAACCCCTGCATCCATCATTCCTGGTGCTGTGTCTGCTGTATTCTTCTGGGAGTTCCTAACTACGCCACCGGAGTCTACATCATTAAATAAGCCTTGCGTATAAGCTACATTATACGCAGGAAAATGGGGATAGGTGAATGGCAGCCTACTTAGTATATAAATGCGGATACATAGAGCGATTGAAGCCAGGCTTGTCGGTGAGGCCCGTTTGGTGGATGGGGAACTGGTATGACACGCAGCCCGGTCCCTGCGGGGATTGCCAAACCCACAGCTGTCAAACTCGTACACTACAACTATGGCAAATGATAAAGGATGCTCAGGAAAAGGGTATCCGTCGGTTGAACTGGGATGGTAGCGTATAACGGCTGTTACACGCAGAGGAGATGAAGATGGAGGAGAATTATTTTACTGGCAAGATTAGTCATGTAAGGGTTTTTCCTTACGTGCTGAGCCCCCGAGAAATAAACCAGCTCTATCTGGAAGAACGATTACTATCCATAAACTGGTTCCAGCGATTGATGTTCTGGGTAAGAATAACCTGGTTGTTGCTTAGAGGAAAGCTACATTTCGAGCGTTAGCTTGATGGCGTATAACGGCTGTTACACGCAGAGGAGGCTGAGATTATATGGGAAAATATAGCATGGTAGAGCTGGCCGTCATGTATGAAAAGGACTGTGAAGGTTATTGTGATGAGTGCCCGCTACACCAACCTGTGGTTGAGGTTCCCCGCGATGAACCACCAATGGCAAAGGATTATACCATCTGCACTTTATTTGACTACATCAGGGAAAATAAGCCGGCTAGGAGGCAATGCCTTGCCAAGTGATATGGAAATTCTGCGGCGAGCTTATGAGCGGGAGCATGACTCCAGGGACCGTCGGCCGCCGCAGGTCCGCAGCTGGGAGTACTACACCATAGGTGCCTCACGTAATGACATCAAGCGCCTCCTAGATGAAGGGCTGCTTATTGTTGCCGTAAAGACCACCGGTCTAACCAAGTATAAGCTAAGCCAAAAAGGGACTGACCTGGTATGGACGACAACCATGGAGCGCGAGTTCTCCAAGATACCTTCCACAACCATCCTGGAGGCAATGAACCTGGTGGTAGGGTTTGATGACATAAAAGAAGCGATCGCCATGGCGATTGAGGCCCGGAGGCGGATCCATTTCTTACTGGAGGGGCCGCCGGCCTGTGCTAAAAGCCTCATACTTGAGGGTGTCCGCTCCTCCGTTCCTGATGCCTATATATCTTTTGGATCCCGAACCTCTGCATCAGGACTTTCTGAAGCCCTATTTGAGCACCAGCCTTCAGTACTCCTCATGGATGAAGCCGACAAGATGCATAATGATTGCTATTCGGTACTCTTGGGACTTATGGAGAGCGGTGAGATACTGGAAACAAAGAGCCGAAAGACCCGAGGGATTGTACTGGAAACCATGGTGATAGGCGCCTGCAATAGCACAGTTAAGATGCCTCACGAGTTCCTGTCGCGGTTTGCTCTTCATGTCCTTTTCCCGACATACTCACGTGACGAGTTTATTGATGTGTGCCGTGGTTTCCTCTCCAGAGCAGAGCAGTGTCCCGAAGATATAGCTATGTTTATCGGGCAAACCGTCTTTGACTACGGTCTAGGAGACGTCCGGAAAGCACGGGGTGTGTGGCAGTTGATGGTAGAACCTACCCAGGAAGAGGCATACCGGGTTGTTCGCCTGATGCAAAAGTATAACCCTGACAAGCAGGCCAGGAAGCGTAATGCCCAAAAAAGGGACAGCCGACTACCAGGCCTTTGAGGAGGAGTTCGCTTTGAACAACATGGGTGCCATTACCAGAGAAGAAGTTGAGGCATTTGCCGATTACGTTCTCAAAGAGCTCTGCCCAGATTGGAAGATGGAGTGGACAAAGTGTGATGGTGGTATCTGTCTCAAGAAGTACAAAGAGATACTTATTCCAGAACGTATGATTGGACAATACCCCTGGGTGGCAAAGGAGTATGTTCTGCACGAAACCACTCACATCTTTACAAATGACAACCAACATGGAGAGGAGTTCTACAAGGTATATGTTCTCCTGTTGAGAAGATTCATGGTCGAGGGCATTGAAGATAATAATAATGGCCGGGAGGAGACGCAAACCATGACTAATATTTTCAGGCAAGCCAAGCAGCTCCTGGATAAGAAGGACGCCGGCGGCGAGCTAACCGAGGAGGAGCTGCACTTAATAAACACGGCTATCCTCCCGCTGATGGGCAAGATTGACGGGATCTGCCCCCAGGCCACTACCATAGGAGAAGGGCTTGAGGAGCTGGCGAATACTGTTGAGGAGTCACAAATTGAGAGAGCTAGTAAAACTACCCAATAACCTCTTACGACAGAAGTCAAAGCCGGTAAAAACGATTGACTCTGAGATTAAAGAGCTAGCCAAAGAAATGGTCCAGTTTATACACCTCCACCACGCAGACAACCCGAGGCCCCTCAGTTTGGCAGCGTGCCAGCTGGGGGAGTTGGTTAGGGTAATTGCTTTCAGGCGTAGTCCGATGTCCTTTGACGAGGATGATATCCAGGTGGTCATTAACCCCGAGCTGGTTTATCAGAAAGGCACCTACCTGGCTGCCGAGAGCTGCCTCAGCATCCCAGGTAGGAAGTTTACTATGCGCCGGGGCAAGATAGTAAAGATAAGAGGGCTCACCCTGGACAATGAAGTGAGGTCTTTTCGCGGTCATAGCCTTATTGCCCAGGCTCTTCAGCATGAAATTGACCACCTTAATGGTGTACTGATAGACCGGATTGGGGGAAAATAGAGGAGAATATTCCCCCAGAGGGAGTGTCATGAGGGTGTAACAGAAATGTAACAGTTACACTCTCCCTCTCCCTCTATATACCTTAATAAATATAATCCTTGTTATAGATACTATATAGATAAAGAGTGTAACGAGTTACACCCTCGTTACATAGGATAAAGGAACCATATGCCGCTATTACCTTGGATAAAGATGTGGCTTGAGGGTTTAGATGACCCAAAGCTGACCAGGTTATCCCTGGCTGAAAGGGGGGCCTGGTGGGGTCTACTTAAGCTGGCTGGTAAATGTGAAGCTGACGGTAAGATTATAAGTGGTGGTGTAGGATTAGATATGGATGAGATTGCGGATGCACTGCACATCAAAACCAACGAGGACCGGCTTGCATTAGAATCTATGCTAGCCCAGATGGAAAAGCGCGGCAGCCTGGTGTGGAATGACGATACTCTTATAGTTGTTCACTATGAGGAACGGCAGAGAATACCACCTTCAGCACGTCGGGATGCCGTTGCTGAGCGTGTGCGTCTCCATAGGGAACGGAAAAAGGAGCGTACACCTATGGACCCGATGCTGGCGGAGAGAGTATACAGAAACGGGATCGACTACAAAGAGCGCAGAAAGGAATTGGGCCGTGAGCTCACCACTGAGGAGCGGCTTGACCTTGATGCACAGATTGATAAGGAGCTAGAGGAGAAGTATGGAAGGAGCGTTGAAGACGCTCTCAGCAGTAGCCAGAAATGAGAATCGAACTGAAGGAGGAGGTATAAGTTGAGTATGGCGCTTGACCCCTGTGTAGCTGCTATTGTTGAAAGGCTGAAAGAGAGAGCGGCGGCCACTCCTTGGGTGCCCTTCGGCGTCGCGCCCCAGGAGCACTATCATAGGTTTTCAAACGGTCTAAGCCTCTGCTTCACTCTGGATGTTTTGCCGGCCCATAGATATTGGCACTTAAGCATTGCAGGAGGGCCTGGTGGCGCCACACCAGAAGAAATAGAGTTCTGGCGCCGCGCCTTCTTTGATGAAGAGCCAACACTAACCTACCCCGGGCTAATCCCCAGCGGTGCATTGAGACACTTTTTTTGGAGGATCCCATGTTTTTAGAACGTGCAGAAAAAATGGCTAATGAAATTATCAAGCGTTTGGCACCGTATTGCTCCCGAATCCAAGTGGCAGGGTCTATAAGGAGGAAAGCCCCAAATCCGAACGATATCGACATGGTCCTGACCCCTAGCGACCTCTGGAATTTCCATGCCGAGATGATGAAGCTAGGTCATCTGAAGATGGGTGGGCAGAAGATTATACGGGTTATGGTCGGTAATATCCAGATAGATATCTACGTCGCCGATGAGGATACCTGGGCTACGCTGCTCTTAATCAGGACGGGGTCTACAGAAAATAACATAAGGCTGTGCTCGATAGCCAAGAAGAGAGGATGGCGCCTGGCCGCGTCAGGTGATGGGTTGTTCAATGAGAACGGGGAGAGAATCGCCGGCGGTACCGAGGAATCCATATATCAAGCTCTGGGCTTACCCTACCAGCGGCCTGAGGAAAGAGGTTAGGAGATGTATCTTAGCTCGCTGATAATCGACCATGGGGGCAGAGACTATGCCAAGGAGCTGATCCTGAGATGGCTCAGGGAGACGGGTGGCTCAAATTGTAATCTCCTTGAGGTTGCTACGGGACTTCCATCCAAAATAACAGGCCCTCTACTGGCTGAGTTAATGGACGAAGGCAAAGTAGAGCTGGACGCGGTGATCTTCAAACTAAAGTGAAAGGGGATAGTTAAACATGCCTAAGCCATCATATATTGAAACAAGCAAGACAGTTAGCGACACATTGGCGGACCTGCGCCAGCTATTTTTTAAATGGGGAATAGAGGACTGGGAACCAATACCAGTAGAGAATGGGCCCGGTTATACTGTGCGCTATTTTAGGAGTAGGAGCTGGACAGAAATTGGCTCTTATTACCAACCAACAAAGGCAATGAATTTAAGGGTTTGTTACCAGGTTATTGATAACATGTTCCGCTGGGAAGCAAGAGGGGTTAGCGGCTTAGTGAAGGGGACGGCCTTTATGGGTGGTGACCTAGTTACCACAGAGGGAGGTAAGACGGAATCCTTCGATGAAGCCTGCGCTATCCTCGGCGTTGAACCCGAGGCTTCCTGGGAAGAGATCGAGAGAACCTACAAGATCAAGGCCCAGTTCGCCCATCCGGATACAAAGCAGGGTGAAGAAGAGAAGAAGGCGGCTGAGGCAAGGTTCAAGAGGATCCAGAAAGCCTATGACCTGGTAAAGAAGGTTAAGGGGCCGAAGTGATGAAGTTTCGCCTCGGGACAAATAATGAGCTGATAGCCGAGCGGGAGGACCTGCAGCCGGCTTTCGTCAAGGGTGCCTTGGCAGCCCACGAAGGCAAACCTGAAGAAAACCCTTACCAGAGGCAGTACTTCCGCAATGCCTGGCAGCTCGGTTACCAGGGAGTGAAGCAGGGAAATGTTATTGTAGAAGATGCCAGCGTGTAATAGGAGTTATACGCAAAGGAGAGTGAAGAATGGTCAAATTAGGACTCTTTATGGAAGAGGACGAGAAGAAGGAGCTCACCGGCAGATGGCAGGTCGCCAGTGAGGAGGAAGAAGAAGTTTATGAGACCTTTGACACCGAAGAGGAAGCGACGGCGGCCATGATTAAAATGCAGGCTGAATTTGACCGAGATGATGAGATTGAAAAGGAATATCTTGAATGGGAGAAGGGTTGCCTCTCCCGTCATAGCATTAGCGAAAAAGAGCTCCGTGTTTTTCTGGTCAATTGGGTTATGGACTAATGCGTATAAGCTACATTACACGCAGAGGAGGCTAATTTGAGCACTGGACTGATTCATGTTGGTTTCGGTAATTACTTGTCCCCAGATAGGATTGTTTCCATCGCCGTACCCAGGTCAGCTCCTATTAAGCGCAGCATCCAGGACGCGAGGGATAAAGAGATGGTTATCGACCTTACAAATGGCCGTAGGACAAAATCGGTAGTATTCACCGATTGCAAATATATAGTGCTGGCGGCCGTGGAGCCGGGTACTATCAATGGTCGCCTGGCAGACAGCGTGTAATTGTTATACGCAAAGGAGGCTAAGATGGCTAAAGATGAAGAGGGGTCTGTATTAGTAGGTCATGAAGAGCAAAATATCTATGTTACGCCTAAAGACAGTATAACCTTTGATTGTATTTTGGTCTTACCCAAATTAGCTAATGGCAGGACTATAAGACTCAGACGCTATGTTAAGATAGACGGAAATCCATTCCGCCTAGATTATGAGAAGACTTACGTAGGCCCACAGGGGAAACGCAGAGTCCGCCTGCAGCCACCGGGAGATTTTGGCCATGAACTGGGCGAAATACTAGTGACAGCATCCAAGGGTGACCGAAGAAGTGTAAAGATAGGGTATGAAGTTAAGAACTTACCTAAGGTTAAGGTCTGTGTATAACCTACCTTACAGGCAGGATAGCTGTCCCAAGACCATCTGCTACTGTTGCGGTACCATCTACAGCGGGTGGAGCTTGGCACAGAGGGAAACGTGTGATTGTGGAGGCAAGCTCTATGTCAACTTTCCCTACAACATAATTGTAGACCACGTGAAGAAAGGAGGTGGCAGATGTTTAACTGGATAAAGAAGAAGACAAAGAGCGCACTCCTAATCGCCCTAAGCTAAGTAGCGAGCCCGAGACCTATCAGCAGCATCCCTATACCTATTACCCATGGAAATATCTTCATCATTATCAGGTACTTTGGCTCACGGGTCGCTAGCTCAAAGCCTACCGCGGTGAAGATACCGGCGGTTCCAATTGCGGCTACGATTATACCTGCTATAAACATCTAACCTCCTACCCTTGCTGCTATTGCACCAGCGGCTCTATGACCCAGTACGTCAACACCGGCTCCTGCTAGCCAAGCCATGCCTAGGTCAATAAGAGATAGGTCATTAATGTAGTTGTATGCCACAGCGATACCTACGCCAGCTACCAGGGAACGAACTACACTGCGCATAAACTTTTTGACATTGAATTCCTCTTCAGATTCAAGCCATCCCGCCAGAGCAGCAATGATACCCCCGATAAATGCTGCTGCCGCAATCCAAATTACACTCATTCTCTCCTCCTTATCTCTTGTGCGTATAACTCCATTTTACGCCAGGTATTAAATTCCAAACCAGTGCCGTTTTGCTTGAAAACGACTAGCTACTTCGGGAGCACTGAAAGCACGACTACGGATTCTAATGAAAACCATCCTACCATTCAAATTGCTGCTCGTAGGAGCATCTGACCTTGCACCAATGAAAAGTTCTTGACCAATATCTGTGGGTGTCTCTCCTGCAAGAGAAGTTTCTCCAACAATATCTCCGTTTTTGAAAAGCACCGTATTATTTGCTGGTTTACTCCAGGTTAAAAACCAATGAGCCCAGGTCGTTAAACTTATAGGAATATTCTCTACCTTTTTGCTCCCGTTGGCAGTTATATAAGAATCCATCGTAGCGTCACTTTGAGCAACCATAGCGTAAAGTGCACCGGCATTGATGTCCTTGTCAATTAAATATTGCGCAACACTTAAGCTATGGGGATAAAACCAAAATTCAAGGCTGCCCTGAAGTAACGGCGCCAGGCTATTATCATTTCCGCAATCGATAGATTCATCTTGCCCATTACCGTCTATTACCCATAGACCAGTAGGAAGTCGAACCCAATCTGGTTCTCCATCCTCACTGAATGTGCCGTGGTTCTTGAACCTACTCTGATCCTCAAGGACGGTGGCAGGCGGTTCTGCGCTCCCAGTATAATCACGACTCTTAAATACAACCCCTTTTGATTTCATTTTAGACTGACTCCGAAAGTTCAGTATGTTTATTTCGGTGCTGACCAGCCGATAGAGCATATTTGTAGATACGGAAGAACACTATCTTGCCATCAATGGGGAGAGAATTATCATCATAGACACCAATTTTAGCTGCCCTGGCTGAAGTAGTGGGGTCTTGATGGGTTCCTGATGTAGTTGTTACATCAACACCATTCTTAAATACTTTAGCGGAAGTACCCTCTCGGCTACAACCTAATGTGTACATAGCGTCAGTAAGAATTTCTCCATCATCAGACTTTGAGTTTTGATAGGCAGCGGCTTGGCTAGTTGTTAAAGATAGTGAGCCTGCGGTTGACAAGCCGAGGTAATAACCATCTGCATTTATTAACCCCCTACAAAATATCTTACTATACGTTGTAAGAGTATCAAGCCTTATCCTGGCAATTATAGAAAAGGCCTCATGGGTAAAGTCTAGCTGAGTATAGGAAGCTGGTATCGTCACGTAGTCGGGGGTACCAGGGTCGAAGTCCATTGCCCACAATCCATTAGGCAATTCAACCCAATCAGGGTGACCATCTGAACGGAAATCACCATTAATCCGATACCTGCTTTTGTCATAGAGGACAGTAGCTGGAGGCTCTGGCCCCACCCGTAGCCCGCTATCAAAGAGAATCCCTGTTACCTTTCCCATTATCCCCAATCCTTTAGGGCGTTGTGCATCTTGTTATGCTGTCCAGCCGATAGAGCATAATTACAGATACGAAGGAACGTTATCTTACCATCAAAGGGCAATGTAGCCAGGTTATCATATATACCTATTTTTGCACTTCGACCACAAGTAACAGGGTTAATGTGAACTCCGGCAACAGAAGTCGAGTCTACACCATTGATATAGGCCCTTATTGAAGCTCCATTACGGCTAAAGCCCAATGTGTACCCCGTGGCTGCTAGGATAGAACCATCGGCAGTAAAAGAGGCTTGCTGAGCGGCCAGTTGATTAGTATACACTCTAAGGAACCCATTTATATGAATCTGGCAGTACCAGCCGTCAGCATTAAGGAGGCCACGCACAAACAAATACTGAGTAGAGGTTAAAGTGTCAAGACGGACACGTAATACCACGGAGAAGTCCTCAGAGGTAAAGTCTAGCTGAGTATAGGAAGCTGGTATCTCTACATAGTCAGGAGTATCTGGGTCAAAGTCCATCGCCCAGAGACCATTAGGTGATTTTACCCAATCGGGATGACCATCTGAACGGAAATCGCCATTACTCCGATACCTGCTTTTGTCATAGAGGACAGTAGCTGGAGGCTCTGGCCCCACTCGTAGCCCGCTATCAAAGACAATCCCTGTCGATTTGACCAGTCCAGGATACATCTATAACTCCTAAGGCTCCTCTGGCGGGTGGGCAGCCTCGTATTCCTCAAAGGCATCCTTCATGAAGTTGGTGTAGAAAGCCATCTCCGGCATCAGATGGTCTTTCGCAGCCTGCCTAGACTGTTTTAATTCGTCAAGCTCATCTACCTCTCTATCAAGGGCATCAATCTTGCCCTGAAGAGCACTCTGCTCGGCTTTTGCATGGCGATATTCCGCGTTGGTTAGCATCTCCTACCTCCCTTAATCGTGTTCGTGAAGTCCAATAAGAAAGTCTATGGTGGCATTGTCGGTAGCATTCTTGGCTCGAATCCATACCTTATCAGTGCCAGCTTTTAATAACGGCATCTTCAGCTCTATCGGCGCTCCACGGCCAACACCAGATTCCCTGATAAACGCTACATCAGAGTACCGACCGGCAGACTCGTTATTTGCCATGGTGTCTGTGCCGTAAACTATCCTCAGAACATAGGCAGTGGCTACTGAAGAGGCCAAAACCAACAGCTTGTGCAGCATGTAGAACTGCTTGCCAGCGACTACCGGCGTATCGTCAGTACCTATAACCTTGGCTTCGTCATTGGCGTCGCCACCGAAATCCCCGTTACCACTTATTGCCTGAAACGGCGTCAGTCCGGCCTCAAGTGCCCAGTCATTCCCGCTCTGGTCGCCACTGATGCCAAACCACTTCTCTATATTCATAAAGTGTTCATTATGGCGTGCCTCACTCATAATTCATCTCCTTAAGCCACATCTGGATAAGTCGAAACAGCTCCTTTATAGTTTAGGCCCCATGCGTTCTTAGTGGTTCCCGGCACACCTGTCGAGGTATCCTTATATGGATTATTTGTTGGGACGTCTCCACTTTCAGCGGCATGATTATCGTCGAACATGCAGTTAGCCCCCACCATAGTTATTGCCCAACCAGCTGCTGCACCTATGGCCCCCCAGCCTCTGTAAAACTTGTTCCTGAGCACAGCGTAAGGTTCACCGCCAAGGTTAAGGCCGATGCCACCGTATCTGCTGAGGAGATTATCCTGTATTGCGAGCTCACTGAAAGACCCCCCGCGCATACCATCCCTGGTTAGCGCCTTGCCGAAGAGGTTCCACTCAACCAAACCATTAGCCAGGTCTCCGGTGACAAGGATACCGTCCTGAGTAGCAATCTGTGTAGCGAGGGCATTGTGGTGTATCCAACAGCCTTGCACACCTCCGCTTACCAGGATGCAAGGATTGCTCCCATCGGCTCCCATCTGGAAGCCGGCTATCTCGCAGTAGTGGCTGAGGGCCGTCAGCTCAAAGACAGCGTTAGCGCCAGCGGAAAGCGTACACCAGGGCATGCTTAGCCGAGCTAGAAATCCCACGCCTATAGCAATGATGTGGACAGTAGTCTTGTCCACAAGAACCGGGAACGTCTCCTGGTCATAGCAATCAGAGACCAGGATGTGGTCGTGCTTGCCATTACGGCAGAGGTCGAGGGCAGCCTCCATTGTCAAAAGCGGCGCTTCGGGCTTAAATCCCATACCGGCTCTATCATCACCTAGAGAGGCATCACCATTCACGTGGATGATCTTACCTACGTTATTGCGACCGCCAAGCCACATAGCGTAGTTGGCTGCCTTCAGAATCATTTCATCCATAGTTGCCATTTACGACCCCCTTTGACCGGTATCGAGCACGCAGTGAAATACTTTAGCTGTCCCATCAAGCTGAGTCACTTTTACGACTATCTCGTAGGTGACCCAGAAGTTAAGCGGCATATAAGTCCACTTCTGAGGCTGCACTTGACCGAATGTCCAGACCTCATCATCAGTAAGCTGGTCGGCAATCGAGGCATCGTCCCAGTCAACGAACACTCTCCACCTGACCACATCCCCGGCTGCCATATTCTCCATGCCGAGCCAGATGCCCGCCACGTAGAATGGGACGTCGCCGGTCACGCCCAGAGCAGTTATTGTCTCCTCTGTGCCAATGATGGAGATAGTCCTGGTGTCTGGCACCTTGGCCATGTCCGGTATGGCATCGAGCTCGTCATCAAGGCTCTCGAGTGTCTCAGTGCCGCCTCGCATGGCCTCTATGGCATAGGGCACGGTATAGTTGTTAACCGTGCATCCAGCAGCACTATCATTGGTGACATTGGCAACACCGTAGATATTGATGGCGCCGGCGGTGCAGTCGGCGTTAATCTGAATCTCGGCACCATAAGCGTAGATGTCCAGTGTGCCACCAACCATTGCGTCAATCTCAAGGTATCCCTTAATATCTCGGACATAAGCTGCACCTGCACTCTGCCCGGTCAAAATGCTATTATGACCGACTAAATCTTGATCTATACCTGTACCGACGGGTAGTATGCCTGTAACGTGAATCTTTTTTATGTTTTGGGCAACACAGATGGTTATGAGATTGGCTATGGTATTACTGGGCATCTCCGCTGTGCCGATAGGATAGGTTGTTCCAGCGATGCCAAGTACAGAGTCAAAGTAAACTCTGTCACCGTAGTCGATACGCCTTAATCGTCCTTCTTCATCTATCATCGTTACCCCTCAAACCAGTGT
>Ga0114925_10000452_pt1 | contig 18074 bp, 18 predicted proteins | sample SumtaG_2_FD_87287 | JGI IMG/M metagenome (GOLD analysis project Ga0114925, IMG submission 87287) | Deep subsurface microbial communities from Indian Ocean to uncover new lineages of life (NeLLi) - Sumatra_00607 metaG | ecosystem: Environmental > Aquatic > Marine > Oceanic > Sediment | place... | reverse complement strand
GTAAAAAATAAAATAAAAAAAATAATCTACATTTTTTTGTGCGCTCATACAGGACTTTCACTTCATGCAAACAGAATTTTGACCTTTCAATTAGAATATTACCCTCTTACAGAAGAAAAAAAATCATCAGAACGCTATATTGAAAATTTAAGCAAGCTCGGACAACTAGGAAAAAATGGTCTTCAAAATATCATAGAACAAGAAAATGGGGGCGTCGTTTCAGGCATTTTCTGTAGCTATGCAGGATTTTTAACAACGTCTGATATCAATGGGAGAGTTACCTTTCCCTTGTTGCAAACTAAACCACTTTTTTATCTGCTCATCACTACGCGTGTAACCCCAGTTTCCTATAAGGGAAATACTATCCACCATTGGAAAATTGAAGAAGGAACACCTACAAGTATTTTCACAATTTCAAAAGAACAAGATGAAGCAACAGAGCTTTATTATTGGAATATACAAGAAACTGATCTTGCGTCGGTGCTCCCTAACAAAAGAGAAATTCCTGCTGAAACAATTACCATTTATGCCCGACCAAAAGATATTTTTGTTCCAACGGGCATCACACCGACAACCGATAGCCCAAATGCTATCTTGCCAGATATTTATGTAAGAAAAAACGGAAATCTTTTAGAAAATGCACTGTACATAATGAATTTAAATTACCTCTTTAGAAACGTTAATTTTAAACATCAAGAACGTACCAAAGGCTACAGTAGCCTTGTGTCTTATCCATAACAAAAAAATATCCTTCTGTAACAACTTTAGAAACGTTAATTTTAAACATCAAGAACGTACCAAGGGCTACAGTAGCCTTGTGTCTTATCCATAACAAGAAAATATTTTTCTGTAACAACATATCAGTCAATATCACGCTCCTCCACCTTCTCAACTAAAACTTCAAAACCCTCTTTACAAAACGTTTTTATCGGAATAAAGTATACAGAGTTAAATATGTTCAACTAACAATAATCATTTTTATAAAGTAGGAGATACTAATTATGTATCCAAGACACTCTGTTGCTCGCCTTCTATCTGTTGCAGTCGTAGGCTCTTCGATTGCTGTTAACCTTTCAGTAGGTAGTAAACAATTCAACGCAGGAACTCAAAGTGCTACAGAATACTTTGTAAAACAACAAGTAGAAGGGTGCGTTACAAACCAGTTGGGAAAAATAATTAAGGACGAAAAAATTCTTAACAACCCAGTTTTCAATGCAAGTGACGTAACATCTGTTCTGGTTCGCGTAGGAGCAGAAGTCGTAAGAAAAGAAGGCAAAGATCTTGATACAAGAGATATTTTTAAAGACGCTGCATATATAATCGCACGTGACAAAATAGTACAAGCCTCGGTATATGCACTGGGTAAAGTAGGCCATGAAGCTGGCGACAAAACTAAGGCAACCCTCCAAGTTTTGACAACTGTTTTTGTACTTCCATTCGTGACCAAATTTCCATTAAACCAAACGACAACTGCGTCCCTTTAGGCTACTAAAGAAATCAATTTAAACGTTAAATAAAAAAAGGAGCGAGAATAAATTTCGCTCCTTTTTTTATTTAACGTTTAAATTGATTTTTATATAATTGTCTAATTTCTTTTACCGTCGTTGCTTCGTCAACACTTTTATCAGGACGGTAGCCCATAAAACGTGGAAAGCGTAGCGCATAGCCAAGATTTTTTTCTGTTTTTCCTGCCACATGAGTTGGAGAAAGGGTTATTTCGTCGGCACGAATCAGACAGATAATTTCGGGCGACACCCACACGTCAGGATATAACTCTTTTGCGCATTCAACATTTTTTGGTTTTATTTTAACTGCAATTTCATCACACCGTTTTTTTAAATCGACCCATGCATCATCACTCAAACCGGTGCCAACTTTTGCAACCGTTTCAAAACAGTCTTTAGTTTTATGTAAAACGCCCACTAAAAATGCACCGATACCAAATTTTGCACGTCGACCTGATCCATCGTAATACCCCAAGATTACGCAGTCCAGCGTGTCGTCTAGGCGCCCTTCTTCTTGGCGTTTTAATTTTATCCAATTAAAATTTCTTTTACCCGGCGTATACATTGAATCAAGACGCTTAACAACCAAGCCTTCAAGACCAGCTGCAATGTTGGCATTAAAATAATCCTCTAACTCTTTTGCGGTCTCAATCTTTTTTTCTTCAACAACTTTAATGACATTATTTTTAAAATTCTTAAAAAGATCCTGCAACATTTTTCGACGTTGCTCATGAGTATCAGACAACAAACTTTCACCATTTAAATACAGAAGATCAAAAATAAAAAATTGTAACGGAAGTTGTTCCATTGCAGCTTCAATGCCATGTTTTCTTTTTCGTTTAACGGTTTCTTGAAACGGTAAAAATGATCCGGTACTTGGATCAAACACAATCGCTTCACCTTCACAAATTAAACTGTCGATTGGTAATTTTTCAAATACTTTTTCAAGATCAGGAAACATAGACGACATGTCTTGCAAATTACGAGAAAAAAAATGAATTTCTCTTTTTCCCGACTTCTTTTTTTTGACATGCACTTGAAGGCGAAATCCGTCTAACTTTGGTTGAGCAACACAATCACCTAATTTATCAACAATTGCTTTTGCTGAAGGCAAACGTTCTGCAGCTGCCGGGCGGATGGGAATACCGACTTCTATTTTCATATGCTCAATGCCTTTAATTCCATCTTTTTTTAAACGAGCAGCAATCAAGCCAATATCAACACAAATGTTATACGCATGTTCAATTTTTTTTCGTAACGATTTGTCACCAATACACATCCATGAAAGTGCATCAACCAATGTCATTTCAGAAAAGCCAATACGTAATTTTCCCAATACGATACGCACCACAAATTTTGCTGAAGTTGGATCAAGACTTTTAAGAAGTTTTAATAATTCCGAAGCCTTTTTTTCTTGTGAACCTGTTCCGGATGTTTCTTCTATTTTGCACAATTCATCGTAGACTTGCACAACGGTCGGATCACCGATTGGCTTCCATTTGCCATCCATCACCGGCGTGCCGATATCACCAGTCTTTTTTTTAGCTTTTTTTATTTCTTCAACCGATTCACCTAATAACTGGGCAACAACTTTGAATAATTTTTTTTCGGCCATGTTAAATTGTGTGCCGATGTATGGTGGATGCAATTGACCAAGCGATAAATTACAAATAATTTGTGCTTCGCGCGCATTCGCTTGCTCGAACAATTCCGCCAATAACTCTGTCACCGCAGTGCGTGATGATTTTTGTTCAATTAAATCAAAATAATGACCAACTTCATTAAATTTCACTTTGGTTTCCCGATTGGCTTTTTTACATAATTAATAATGTTTTTTTGATGCCGCCAGATGCCCCACGCAGCAATAAACCATAACAATAAAAATGCATTACGTGAAACATTCAAATACCAACCAATAAGGGGAAGAAAGAAAAGCCCAATAACTGATGAAATTCCGACAATACGAATCACACAAAAAGCAATCAACCATACAAGCACCAACATTGCAGATAATAGAGGATGAACAAAGGTGACAATACCAGCACTTGTTGCAATTAATTTGCCACCCTGAAAATTCAAAAAAATTGAACAACCATTACCAAGTAAAAGTGCAACAGCGCTCATCATAATGACATTGGGCGGCACACCGAGTTTTGTGGCCGCGTAAAGAAAACCGTACGCTTTTATAAAATCAAGAAAAAAAACAAGAAGAAAAAATGGCGCGCCCAACACTCGGCCAACGTTGGTAGCTCCGATATTGCCCGAACCATGCAAACGAATGTCTTCAACTCCAAAGCAACAGGCAATTAAAAAACCAACAGGAATTGAACCAATAACATATGCAATAATTGGTATTAAAAATAACAATGTCATTAGATCCTCTTATTTTGTTGCAGGGTTGTTAAGTTCCCTTTTTCTGCGCTTCCACTCTTTTACAAAAGAATGACAATACAAGGCTGCCGACAAAAGAGATAAGATGATAGTTGATGAAAGTAAAATCCATTCTACCTTATGCCACACAAGTGCTTTGTCGACACTCACATTTTGATAGGGATTAAGAATTAAAAATGTCAGCATAATCATTTGGAAAATAGTTTTTATTTTTCCTAAATAGGAAACATAAATTTTAAATTTATTTTCAAGCGCGATCAGTCGCAAACCAGTGACAAAAAGTTCACGTCCAATCAACATGATAACCCAATAAAAATAAATTTTACCAACAGCTAACAAAGAAACCAGCGTTGAATACACAAGAAATTTATCTGCTATTGGATCTAATATTTTACCAAGACTTGTTTCTTCTTTATTGAGTCGTGCAAGATATCCGTCAAGAAAATCTGTGATACAGATCAACGAAAAAACAAATGCAACAAGTGCATTCATCCACCACATATTGTGGGGCAAAAAATAAAAAATCAGAAATGGTATTAAAGAAAAAGAAAGGACAAGTCGTGCAATGGTTAAAGAAAGAGAAATGTTCAATTTATCAAGAGAAATCATTATTCTGTTTCGGGTTTTATTTTTGGTGGCGACGCAGGGACTCGAACCCCGGACCTACGGATTATGATTCCGCCGCTCTAACCAACTGAGCTACGTCGCCTTTTGTACATAAAAGGCGCAAGTAACATGAGCTACCTTCGTCTTTTATTATACTTAAATTTTAATTTTTTGCACGTTAAAGTTGTCTAAGACAAAGTTAAACAGAGATCTTAGGAAAAATAAACCAGTTATCAAAGTAGAAACAATACCAAGCATCATGGTGACTGCAAAACCCTTAATAGGACCGGCACCAAATTTATACAGGACAATGCCTACAATAAAGGTGGTAATGTTTGCATCTAAAATAACCGTCATCGCCCCGGCAAAACCTTTATTCAATGCTTCTCTAAACGGTACCCCTGCTACTAATTCTTCCTTGATGCGCTCATAAATTAAAATTGATGCGTCGATTGCCATACCAATGGTCAATACCATTCCTGCGATGCCAGGAAGAGTGAGCGTTGATCCAAGCAATGATAAACCAATCAAAACTAAAAACAAGTTATAAATTAATGCAAGGAACGCAAAGAAGCCAGCAACTTTGTAATAAAATAAACTAAATATAAAGAGTAAGCTTAAGCCAATCAAACAAGAAATCAACCCTTTTCTAATTGATTCGGCACCTAAAGCCGGACCAATTTGTCGTTCTTCCTCAAACGTTACCGGTGCAACAAACGCTCCTGACCTTAGTAGCAACGATAATTCACGTGCACTATCGGAAGTGAACCCTCCTTGAATTTGTCCGCTGGTTCTTAACGGCCCGTTAATAGTCGGCGCAGAAATAACGACACCGTCAAGAATAATTGCAAGATTTTTTCCAATATTTTGACTTGTTAGTTCATAAAAACGATCACCACCGTCAGAAGTAAATTCAAAGGAAACCACTGGTTGCATAATTTGATTGTCTAAGGTTGGTTTTGCATTTTTTAAATCTTTTCCGGTAATGTTAGCGTATTTAGAAACTAAAAAATAAAGAAGTGGTTTGCCGTCGCGTCCCACTTCTTTTGACGGAAGAATTTCTTGATCAGATTCCAGCTCACCATCAAGTTCATATAAAATGTCATCTTCACTTTGAGCAACTTTTTCTACTAATTTGAGTTCAAGAAGTGCTGATTTTCCAATCATATTTTTTGCTTGTTGCGGGTCTTCCACATCAGGAAGCTCAACAATAATATTTTTTTCACGTTGTGCAGCAACCGTAATCTCACTCACACTCAACGGATTTAAACGATTATGTAAAACTTCTATATTTCTTTCAACCGCATCGCGACTAATATATTTTATTGCAGCATCAGTAAGACGCAAGCGAAGAACATTGCCCTCACTTTTTGCAACAACAAGTCCGATTTGAGAAGCAATTGCTCCCTGCCTCATTTGATCTGCTGTAGGTTTGGCACCAACTAAAACAGACGCCGCATTTTGTGCCGCTTGTACTGAAGGAAACGTCAAAACAATTTCATTTTTTTCTAAAACTGAATTCGTTGGCGATTCAATATTAGCTTCCTGTAATTTGTCTGGCATGGCTTGCATTTGAGAAAGCAATTCAGCTTCGACCGCTTTGTCAGTTTGCACTTCCAACGTAATGTAAGTACCTCCAACCAAGTCAATTCCAAAACGTATTGCCTTACGTAGCGGCAACAAACTATAAAGGCCAACACCGGCTAAAACCACCCAAAATGCAAACCACGAAAAAACTCCTCGCTTTAACATTGAGCTCATTGATTTATTCCTTTCCATGTTCGACTAAAAAACATTGGTACCAAGGAGGGGACTCGAACCCCTACAGGATTTCTCCCACAGCCCCCTCAAGGCTGCGTGTCTACCAATTTCACCACCTTGGCGTAGTAAACCTAAATACAGGATAAAATGTACCATGATTAGGGTGTATTGGCAACCATAATTTTACGTTTTTATTGATCATTCACTGGAAGTAGGAGTAGCACTTTCAGTAAAATCGGTCAATGGCTGTACTTCAGGTTGTCCCTCATCACCAATCTCACCTTCTATCGGTTCTTGATCTTCTCTTGCAGCATCCGTTTGAATTTCTTGATCAGTTGCCACCTCTTCAACCACTGGAGGCGTTGTTTTCTGTTCAGTTTCAATTTCTGCTGGCGGTTGAATTTCCGTTGGTGCGGCCTCCTCAACCTTTTCGGACATAAAGAAACTGGTGATGTAATTCCACATGTTGCTCAACATAGCACCAAATTCAGTTGCTTCTTTTTTAGCAGGTTTCTTTGCAGCAGCAGCAGCTGCTGCTGCTTTTTCAGCCTTTTCTTGTTTTTCTAATTTTTCAGCCTCATTTTGAAGCTTAATATCACTTTGCTTGAGTGCCTCTAAAGTCGTTTTAACTCGATCAATAGATTCACGAATGTTTTGTAAAGATTTATCAAAGTGTGGTCTAAATGAACCATCGATATATTGTTCTATATCTTGAATATTTTTCAACAACCCATGCATACCAAAATATAAATTACGTGCCTGGTTGTCGCTCAACTCTTGTGATATAGCAACAAGTTTAGCATGCGCCTGTTTTTCATAGTCGCGAGCTAATGTCAAACGTTCTTTTAATATATCAAAGGCATTTTCAACAGAACTATCTATTTCTGAAATATTTTCAATTGCTTCTCGTAATTGATCAATAGTTCCCTTTTCTTCAACCAGTTTATCTAAAAATTCCCGTTCTTCTGAAGACAAATCACCTTCTTCTTTACGTTCTTTTTCCATTTCTTTTATCAGCGAAGAGACACTTTCAATTAATTCATCTTGATCCATACCAACTTCAAGATAAAATGGATCAAGAACACCTCCGTCAAGTTCGTTACGATCAGAAGTAAATGACATGAAAGAATGGCTAACTTGATCAACAAGAGCATTTATTTGTTCGTATACTTTTTCAGCACGCTGCAACCAATAACGCTTAATAAGCCAATTTCCACGTGGTTCACTTAGGTTTATTGTACCAATGTTAATTAGACCAGTTTCTTCTGAACCTGCTTGCTGTTCACTTAGCCCTACTTTTTCTGCGCTCTTATCTGCTTCTTGTACAGAAGTTTCAGTCAAGGATGTTGTTTCAGGAATTTCTTGAACAGTCCCCTCTGCTATTTTTTCATCCGTGGTTCCAGCCTCTTCGGTAAGAATCTCACCCTCCTGCGTATCAGTTTCTTTTGAGGCGTCATCAGAAGAAACCTCATCTTCTTTTGTATCAGCAGCTTTATCTTCAGAAAGGCGAACAGTCCTTTCTATTTTTTCAACTTTTTCTGGCACAATTTCAAAAGATTTTTCTCCTTTTATATCTGTGTCAGCGTCATCATCTTCATCGTCGTCGTCAAAAATGTTTTTTTTTGTTTCTTCTTTTTCGACTTTAGTTGTTGGCTCCTCAATCTTGTCATCTTTTTTAATTTCTTCTTTTGGAAGATCTAATTTAAGATCTTCAAAAAGTTTGTCGATATCAAATTCCTCACTCGCCCGTACATATGTCGGCGCACAAAAAAAACCAATACTAATAATAAAAACAGAAAGAAATTTAAATAGATAACGCATAACCAAAGTTCCTTGTATTAGAACGAACTAATAGACTATAGCGTCTTGGCTAATTCCTTAAGTTCATCCATCAAACCATTTGAAAGCTCTTCAGCGTCACTTGAGGTGTATTCACACCTCACGCCACTTACCACCTTAGTAAGAACCGAGCGATCACTTTTGATGTCAATAATATCAATTCGTACGACGTTCATCAATGGATGTACCATAGATGGTGCACGCACCACGCCAGCGCGCCCTAAAACACTATAAGCAACATTGTCTCCATCAAGGAAACACATCATAATTTTTTTTTGCCACACCATGTTGTGGTATCCAGTATGATCTTTATGTATTGATATTAAAAGGCTTTCAAGCCCCTTGGGATAAATACATTGAATCGGAGTGGTATGTGGTAACCCCTTTTCTGAAAAGGTTGCTAATACACCAACCGTTTTGCCTTTTGTTAATATTTTCGCTAGATCATCAGGCAATTTTACACCCACATGCTTAGCCATATATTTTCCCCACCTTGCCCTGTTATTGTAATAAATAAAACACTATCTTAAACTAATATTTTTTGTATGATTTCTTGTTCCAAAAATAATAACGACCCATTTATGAGTGCCCTACCATTTTGCAAGGTTATAAAACCATCTAATGCAAGTTGATCTAATTGCTTTAAAAAACGCGTTCTTTTTTCAAACGAAAGATGTTGTAATAGATCTTCAATTTCAAAACCATCCAATTGTCGAACTCCAAACATTATTTTTTCCACAAAAACGTTGTACGGTAAAAGACTTTCTGCAAAAAAAATTGCGCTGTCATTGTTTTCTATACACGCAATATATTCTTCAACATCGGACTCATTGTGATAACGCATCTGCCCATCAAATGAAACGGCACCTGCACCAAATCCTTTGCATAGAGACCGGCGCCAATATGCTTTCATATAACGTGACTGATTGTTTTTTTTTGCAAAGTGAAATGTCTCGTATTGTTGCAATCCATTTTTATTAAAAAGTTCAGTGAACCAAGAATAAAAATGCTTTAATCTCGTATTAAAGCCCCTCTTAACTTGTTTGATCATAAATTGCACTGAAACGTGCTTAACACCAGTTTCTACAATGGAACGCAATGCCTCTTCCCAAACAAAAAGATCTTGGGGAACTGATTCAAATGTCAAATCAACAGCACTATTATCAAACACACTATTCGCTTCTCTTAACAACGTAACAATCGGCATCTTAGATTTATCCCTATATAACCTGCCATTTCGTATATTCCACCCTACATTTAACCTGTTGATACCAGCTTCTATTAAAAACAACATTTGAGTAGTGGACATTTTATCAGTACAAATTTCGGCTGTTATTTCAATTTTTACGGCATTATTATACCCTTTTTCTAGTGTACCAGACGTGTCAAGTAGTAACTCGCCGGGATATAACGACAAGTCACCCCCACCAAAATAAATCGCATCGACTAAAGAACGTGAATTCGTTTTTTTTATGTGCCATGTAATTTCTGAGCACAGTGCCCGATGATACCGTTCAATCAGTTTATCATCATATTTATTCTGACTCGTAAAAGGAAAATTAATATACACAAGAGGAGTATTATGTTGCACGTGTTCCTTGCTCTAATTCATTTTCGTGAGGCATTGTTTCACATACAATGGCAAACCCTCGATCAATGTCTTGTATCATCTTGTCTCGTACCGCCTGCTTGTTGGCAAATTTAACTAAAGAAACATCGGTAAAAATGGTATCCAACTTTGTTATGGCATCAGTAGCTATTTTTTTTTCTTGCGATATGAAAGCAACGAATTCTGCATCTGTTTTTGGCAAGACATTAAGACTATATCGATCAGAAAAATATGTTTTCATGATATTAGTCAACGTAAAATAAAAAATTTTATGGTCCTGCGCAACAATCAATGGCTGTTGTTTAAGTTGTGTCAACCGAGAAAGTGCACGTTCCCAGGAAAGTGCTTTTTTATTTTTTATGCGCACGTAATACCCATAGATCACAACACACAATATCCCAAGCAATAATACAGCAATCACGCCACACACAATGCGAAACCCTATTGTCTGCCAAAAGGGGATATGCACGATATCATAAATTTCATATAACGCTAAATCATTCATACAATTACCTTAAAAAAACACATTCATATGAAGCTGTTTAGTACGAGCGAAAAAAACTGAGCAAATCTGGAAAAAAATCTTTCTTAGGCTCAATAGCAACATGCCGCACACCGTATTGATTAAAAATATGTTCATGGGCAGCAATTCTTTTTCCTAAAAAACGATTAATAAGCGGACCGTCAGAAGACTTTTTTGCATCAATCATTATATCACACCCTGTTTCAGTATCGTGCATTGATACAAATCCAACAGAAGGAAATTGTTTTTCTCTATCGTCTAAACAAGTAATAGCAATAACTTCATGTTTCTTTGCAACAACGGCCAATCCACGATCACACTGGTCATCAATAAAATCTGAAACAATAAAAACAATCATTCCTTTGCGCCTTAACGATCCAACATATTCAAACGCATTATTAAGATTCGTTTTTTTTCTTGTCGGTTTAAATGTAAATAATTCATTAACGATTCCGTGGATATGACCGCGTCCTTTACCAGGAGGAATAAACAGTTCAACTTTGTCAGAAAATAACAATAACGAAACCGCATCGTTATTATATTCACCAGCAAGTGATAAAATTGCCCCTATCTTTGCCATCAATTCATTTTTCAACAAACTTGATGAAGAATAAAAAGCAGAAGCTGAAACATCAATCATGATTAAAAGAGTGCGATTCATTTCTTGTCGATATTGTTTTACAAGCAACTTGTCTGTTCGTGATGATGCACGCCAATCAATAAAACGAACATCGTCGCCCATTTGATAGGGTCGTATTTGATCAAAGTCAAAGCCAAAACCTCTGACTGCTGACCTGCTATCACCCATTAATGCCCCGCTTAACAAGCGTTTTGTTTTTATTTCAATTAACCGTATTTGTTCTAAAATGGCTGGTTCGACCATACTTCACACTTCCTCTCAACATTTTTAGTAATGTGCTAAAAAAGCGAACATTTTTTTAGAACTTCAGGAATTTCTATTGTTCCATCTTCTTTTTGATAGACCTCCATGATAGCAACCATTAAACGAGACAATGCTAGTGATGATCCGTTAAGCGTATGTACTAATTCAGTTTTATCGCCCGCATGCTCTTTGTAACGAATTTTGCCGCGCCGCGCTTGAAAATCAGTACATTTACTTACAGAAGAAACTTCATAATATTCGCCTTGTCCGGGAAGCCACACTTCAACATCATGCGTTCGCGCAGACGGGAAAGAACAGTCTTGTGACGCCAACAAACTGACACGATAATGAAGTCCTAATTGTTGCAATAAATTTTCTATACATTTGAGCATTCGTTCCTGTTCTGCATCAGAATTTTGCGGTCTACAAATGGTATACAGTTCAATTTTTTCAAACTGATGTATGCGAATAAGGCCACGCTCTGTAGCACCATAGCCGCCTGCTTCTCGTCTAAAACAACTTGTCCAAGCCGTCATGCGTATCGGTAATTGCTCGCCAGATAAAATAGCATCTCGGTACATATTAGTAAGATTAACTTCTGAAGTTGGCGTAAGATATAAATCATCTTGTTCAATTACATATACTTGATCTTTAAACTTGGGGAAATTACCTGCAACTTCTAACGATCGCTCATTAACTAAATAAGGAGGTAAAACCAATTCATACCCATACTTCATGTTATGTTTCAACATAAACATCGTAAGGCTATATAGTAATTTAACTGCATCACCACGATATAAAGCAAACTGACTACCGGTCATACGAGCAGCGCTTTCAAAATCAAGCCATCCTAGCGCAGTACCAAGGTCAAGATGGTTTTTGATATCGAAAGAAAATTGTTTTTTTTGTCCAAATTCTTTGACTACTTTATTAGCTTCTTTTCCACCAACAGGAATATCTTCTTCCGGAATATTTGGAGAAGAAAGATACAAGTCCTTGAAATCTTTTTCAACCTTATGAAATTGTTCTTCTTTGTGTTTAAGCTCTTTTCCAACAGAAATAGATTTTTCACGAATCTCAGGAGTTATGCCAGATTGGGCTTCACGCGCAAGTTCATTTTTTTTATGACGAAGTGACTCAATATCAGCACGTAATTTTCTGAGCTCTTGATCAAGATCAAATAAGCGTTGGCCATCAAATGATGGATCCTTCGTTTTTAATAAGGCGATTATTTTTTCAGAATTATTTCGTAATAAGTCTAAATCTATCATACAGCAGCTCCATGCACAGTCATTTTTAGAATTCTAATTAGCTAAACTATCGTCTTCTTATAATAATCAAAAAAGAAGGTTTTGAAAAGAAAAAAAATAAGAGGCCGCACGAATGCGACCTCTTACATGAGTAAAAATTAATATCCGAGGAAACTAGTTTAATTAACCAATCTTTGCGGATCTTACTACCTCGCGCAAGTTTTTGCCCGCTTTGAAACGCGGAACATTAACTGCTGGTAAGTCAATGCGCTCTTTTGTCGCAGGGTTAATACCCTTACGAGGTGGGCGACGAGAGATCCAAAAAGCTCCAAAGCCGGTAATTGAAACTTTTTCTCCTTTTTTGAGCATGCGTTCAACAATTCGTGTAAACGAATCAAGAACGCGTGCAACGTCCTTTTTGCTAAATGCTGTTTCTTCGCTTAGCGAACCTATTAGCTCACTTTTATTCATAGCTACTCCTTGTTTCTAAGGTTGTAACGGTTAAACCACTGCTTCTTCAACAGAACTCTTAATGTGACTTCCATTTGTTATACAATCCTGTAACATATAGTAGAGACATCTTTTATATTTGTCAAATTAGAAACATGTGAAACACTACAAAACAGATGGATTTTTTCAAAATGCTGATAGACACGCACTGTCACATCAATATGATTGTCAAAAAAGAGTTCGATATTCCCATCAGTCAAGACAATTTTTTGCAAGCAAAAAAAATTATTTCTCAAGCAAATGAGTCTGGAGTAAAGCACATTATAAATGTAGGAACATCACTCATTGAAAGTAAAAATTGTGTAGCATTAGCACGAGATAACGCCAGTGTGTATGCAACAGTTGGCATTCACCCAAACGATTGCACACCCGAGTGGAAAAAAGATATTGAAAAAATAAAACAATTAATCAAAAAAAAAGAAGAAAATAAAATTGTTGGCATCGGAGAAGTTGGTCTTGATAAACATTATCCTGACTACAATCTTGCACGACAAAAAGATGCACTCAAAACTCAAATAGATCTCGCTCTTGAAAATGATCTTGCTCTTGTCATTCACACACGTGATGCGTACGATGAAACTTTACGTAGCTTAGAAGAATATAAAAACGATATTGATCGTGGTATTGTTCATTGTTTTTCAGAAGATCTTACCTTTGCAAAACAAGTAATTGAGTGGGGATTTTCAATAGGTATTGGTGGCACTGTCACTTACCCAAAAAATAATACGTTACGTGAAGTTGTTGAGTATGTTGATCTCAACACTATGGTTCTTGAAACTGACGCACCGTTTTTACCTCCTCAAAGTATGCGCGGACAAACCAACTATCCATCTTACATTCCAATCATTGCACAATATATTGCGCAGCTCAAAAACGAATCGTTAGAAAGCGTTGCACATGAAACAACGTCCAATGCTCAACGTATATTTACATTGCCACACAAGTAAATTTTACTGTCAAAAAACGCTTAATGTGATATCGTTGGGTAGTGTTTAATTACTTGTCTCTTTTCTAAGGAAAAAATATGAACACAATCATGCTCCTTTCTTTTACTATCTATTTCATTATTCTTTCTGCCATCGGTTTTGTGTTTTACAAACGCACACAAACTGCGCAGGATTTTATTATCGGTGACCGATCGGTAAATTATTTTGTTACCGCGATTGCAACACAAGCAAGTGATATGGGCGCATGGCTTTTTCTTGGATTACCTGCCGCAGTTTTTTTAAACGGATTTTCTGAAATTTGGGCCGCAATTGGATTAATCTTTTTTATGTTTTTAAGTTGGCAATATATTGCACCAAAATTAAGACGAGAATCTGAACAATATAACAGCAACACATACATTTCTTATTTTGGAAGTAAATATAAAGACAACACCGGCATCATACGTTTAATTGGTTCTTGCATACTTTTATTTTTCTTCACAATGTACATTTCAGCAGGACTTGTAGGACTTGGTCGTCTTTTTGAAGCAGCCTTTGATATCACATATTTCAGTGGAGTTATTCTCGCAATAACAACCGCTCTTGTTTACACACTCATTGGAGGTTTTCTTGCCGTTGCCTGGTGTGATCTTTTTCAAGGATTTTTTTTATTAGCCATGATTGTTATGGTTCCGCTTGTTGCTTATTTTCATTTAGGCGGATGGAACACACTCTCTATCCTTGCACACACAGTAAACATTAATTACGCGTCATTCTTTAGTCTTTCAAGTATCGGCCTTGCGCTTGGTTGGGGGCTCGGTTACTTTGGCCAGCCACACATTTTAACTAACTTTATGGGCATTGATGATCCTAAAAAAATTCGTTACGCAAAATATGTGGGAATTACGTGGCAAATTATCGTGTTAAGTTCTTCAGTACTCATAGGAATTATCGGCGCATATTATTTTGCGGGCAGTAACATTGCATCTGAACTTATTTTTGTACAAATGGCTAAAGATTTATTCCCGCCATTAATTGCGGGTTTTGCAGTCTGTGGTATTTTTGCCGCAACACTTTCTTCAATGGACAGTCTTATTTTAATTTCTGGTTCAACATTCGCAGAAGATTTGTATAAAACAATGTACAATAAAAATGCATCATCAAAACAAATTTTATGGATGTCTCGTGCTGCAAGCATTGTAGTTTCACTATCCGCGGTCTATCTCGCACGCAATAACAGTGAAAGCATTTATGATCTTGTTAATTACGCGTGGGCAGGGCTTGGTAGCGCATTTGGCCCTTTGATACTCACCACGTTCTATTGGGGAAAAACAACGAAACAAGGAGCGCTTGCCGGCATGGTTGTCGGCGCACTTGTTTCTGGACTGTGGCATTATACTAACACATCTGTTTTACCGCTCATACCTGGTTTTGCCGCAAGTTTAGCAGCTATTGTAATTGTTTCTCTGATGACTCAAGAAAAAAAGGCCGTACAGCCCAAAACCTCATAACAAAAGCCCCAGAACGCACTATCTTACACAATTACTTTAAATTATTTACAATTATGTCAGTGATTCTCTATAATTATTATTGTTAAGATACCGTTAAAAAGGGAGAAATAATGAAAGACTCACAAATAACAATAGCTACACTATTGCTCGCAGGAACTACAATGATTTTGGGATATTAGATCAGCCTAGACAAGGATAACCCTAATCAATTACTCATAAGAAATGTCCACTATAGAGCATCTGATCAAGAAGCATTGTCAGCACTTCAAACATTGCTTGAAAAAAATCCTGACGTTAATATCAACAGCCAAGTAACACCTGATTTTATAGAAGTTAGATCAACACGACTAGGCTATGACAACCCCATACTTTTGCAAGGCAGAACTGCATTAATGCTAGCAGCTCGTAAACCCAAATTAATTAAGACACTTACATTTTTATTAAGTCGTGGTGCAAATAAAAATATTAGGGATATCAATAATCAAACTGCCCTTGATCTTGCAAAAGAAGCTAAGAACCAAGCGGCTATTGAGACGCTACAATAATTTTTACTTATTTTTAAAAGTAATCGTTTTTGCTTAACAGTAAGAACGATTACTTTTTTAGAAAACTAGTAGATACGCAACATTCTTTTTAATCCAAGATCAAGCCACAAATGCGATATTGCCCCGGCAACAAAAAATAAATAATCATACTTGATCATGTGTTCACAATTGGGGAAATATAATGAAATACCAAATGCAATTGCTGCAGGAAAAAGAATAATAAACCACAATCTGTGAAACAATCCACGATGCGAAACTAAAAGCGGGAGCGTTGCAATTAAACTCACTGTTGCAAGTTCACGCCATTGAGCTCGAACTGCTAAAAAAATTAGTAAAACGGCAATCAATCGATAAAAATATTTTTGGCCTTTACTTTTGGTGTCAACGTCAGGAAACAACGAACCTGCTAAGGCAAAAAAAGACCACTCGATTGCGGTAAATAATGTTGGTCTAAAATAGAGTAAAGAAACTGACATCAAAACAAAATATGCAAACAAGCCTCCGGCAAGATGTCCTTTATATCCTGGCATTTTTTACTTCCTTTTTTTTTGCCAAAATTTAACAAGAAATATTATGTTCCTCAAGAAACGATACAAAATCATTTGGCAACGGATTTTTTTTATCTATACCAACATTGGCCATTTTGTCTGCATGCGTATTGCCCTCACGTAAAATATGGGCGATGTCGTAGTTAAGTTCACGCATAATGGCAAGTGCCGCACGGTGCATAGGCTGCAAGTGTTCACTTTTAACGCGATACTTACCTTCAAGTTGACGAACTAATAATTGTGAATCAGAAAGAATTTGGATTAGATCTTGGGCATCAGCTTGTTGTTTAACAAAAAAAAGGCCAAGCAATAATGCAAGATATTCTGCTTGGTTATTTGTTTTTATACCCACAAAAAAACCTCGGTGCACAACTGGTTCACCTTCTTTAGTCAAATATATACCAACGCCTGCTGGACCAGGGTTGTTGCGTGACGCACCATCAAAAAAAAGCTTCCAATGAGCAGAAGCTTTTTTTTCTTTTGGTCCGCCACCAAATAAGCTCATTTGTTTTGTGTCACTCATGAGTTTTATTCCGAACCTTTTTGTTTCATATAAATGAGTCGATAACAGGCTTTGCATTGAACCAAGGCTTTTTTTTCTAGCCGTGACATATCTTGAGGAGAAATAATATAAAAGCAGCCGCCACAACTGATTCCGTCAACAACGGGAACAACAGGATTGGTCACTCGACCTCTCATCACTTTGTACCGCTCCAGCCATTCTTCTGGAACACCTTTTTGCTTGTCATCACGAGACGCATCACGAGTTTCAACTGTTGCTTGCGCCTCTTTTATTTCTTTTTCTTTTTGTTCAATAAGTTCTACAACTTCTTTTATTTCTTCTTCTGCTGCTGCCTTTTTATGCGCATGTGCTTTTTTTGCGCTTTCAAGTTTATTCCACGCAGCAATCAGCCCTTCTTCAAGATCCATTTGTTGCTGTTTGAGTGTTGTAATTTCGGAAGTAGCAGATTCATATTCTTTTTGGTTTGTTGCATTATCAAGATGGTTTTTTTGATCTTTTTCACGAGCGTCAAGAGTTTGCATTTCAAGTTCTTTTTCATCAACCGTTTTACGCGCTTGAACCATCTGCTCATGCACCGCTTGCAGGGCATCTTCAATACCCTTTTTTTTATCTTCAAATTGCTGCAACTCATCAAGACTTTTTTTTATTTTTTTATCTAAAGAAATGGTTTCTTGATCAAATTTAATAAGATCAATAAATGTACCGAACGGATCATGTTCCATATTTGCCCAACTCCTAGTATCGGCACTTTAACGTACGCGTTGTGCTCTTGAGAAAACACATCAAGGATGGTGGGCCCACCAGGATTTGAACCTGGGACCTCTCGGTTATGAGCCGATTGCTCTAACCAACTGAGCTATGGGCCCCACCCTTTTTCAAGAAGAGGAATACAGAAAGATTCCTTTGACTTATAGTAAGCTAAAACCTCGCGGTTGTGAAGCGAAAATGCCTATGCAGCGTGCACTAGAAAATCTTTCAAGCGCACACTATAGGCCCATTCATTGTCATACCACCCAAACAGTTTGCCAACAGGGCCACAGACATCAATAGTCGGCAAATCGATTATCACCGAATGCGGATTTCCACAAAAATCTGATGAAACCAACTGTTCATTCGTTACGCCAATAATGGTACTTAATTTTCC
>Ga0114925_10000451_pt1 | contig 18076 bp, 20 predicted proteins | sample SumtaG_2_FD_87287 | JGI IMG/M metagenome (GOLD analysis project Ga0114925, IMG submission 87287) | Deep subsurface microbial communities from Indian Ocean to uncover new lineages of life (NeLLi) - Sumatra_00607 metaG | ecosystem: Environmental > Aquatic > Marine > Oceanic > Sediment | place... | reverse complement strand
TGATTGTTTCTTACAATGGATTTATGGGCCGCACCGGGTAAAAATCCATTATATCCTTGACTAATGATGCGTTTGTCCTTAACTAGGACGCATCCAACTTGAAGGCGATGGCAAGGGGAACGTTCGGCGGTTGCTAAAAGAATCTTCTTGAACATTTGGTCGAAAGTTAATCTACTCCTAGGTTCTTGTGCCATTTGTTATTAATAAAAATTTTAACTTTAAGATTATTATTAACTAATTAATAAATGCCTATAGTGACGTTTAAAATTTCAGATAGAGATTTTCAAGGATACGAAGTAACTTTAGATTTGGATTATTTTGAAACTATTGAAGAAATTGTTAATCAAGTTACGAATACATTAAAAACACACTTAGAATTACATAAGTTCGAACAATTATTGGAGAGATTGAAGGAAAAAGATTTCCATATTCACGATGAAACAATGGGATCAATTCTGCTTAAAACTCAAGAGCAGATTGTTTGGGTTTGTTCTCATTGTGGGAAGTAAAACTTTCTTTTGCTACAAGATACATGCGTCCAGTAGGTTTATTATCACTTGGAGGTCGATATAATACATGTTCAGCCCAAGGTCGTATAAAATCTTTTATTTTTTCCAATGCCTTTTCTTCTTTTTTTTCATTAATTTTTTTACTTATACTTTCTATTAAATTACTGTGTATAAAGGTATAATATCCGCGATATGATCCCCAGCCACCGTGCTCTTTTAGATTTTCTTTTATTACTTCTTCAATAATAGCTATAACTTCACGTATCTTTACTAGCTTTGTTGGAATCTGAGGAGCTAGGAACGTTTGTAGCATTTTATTTCTAATTTCTAAACTAGTAGGACCAGATTCTTCATACCAGGGACCGCTCATATTGTATTTAAATACTATAACTTATATTTAAATAAATTCAATTTATTCTTTTTGTTTTATGCTTTTTACGTCTTTTTTTCGTTATTTTTCTCTTTTTTCTGCGTTTATTTTTTGATTTTCTTTTATGTCTTTTAGTTTTTCTTCTTCTACGGCCTCCACCTATATACATTGAGGCAGGCGGTGGTGATCGTGGTTGTTGTTTTTTTTCTTTCTTACAATTACAATTTTTTATTGCTGTAAGTGTAGGTCTAATCATTGAATTATTAGTATCCATTTGTTGTTTAAAATTACGAATTGTCTTGTAAATATCCTTTAATATATCAATTTGTTCTTTTTGTAATAAGATGTCTTGAGTTAATTTCATTTTAACAGGATTAGATTCTAATGCTTTTACTTCTTTTGTTTCAGAGGCTGTTGGCGGTGGTGGTAGTGGTGCATAATAACTAGAAGCCTCACTTAAGGATGAATCATCTTCTGATGGAAAGCTCATTATATATATTTATTTTAGAAATTAAAAAATCCACGCTTTCTTCTTTTTGTTTTACGGTTTTTTCGCGTTTTTCTTTTTGATTTACCACGACTGGACTTTCTGGTTTTCTTTTTATTTTCCTTTTTGACATCTTTCTCTCCAGGTTTATAGTTTAAAAAGTAATATTCCCATTCTTTTCCGCCCTTGTGTTTCTTTAATTCTTTATATCTTTTTGTTTTTTCTGCTCGTATTTTTTCTTTAGTGTGCTTTTCTTCTCCATAGCAATCTATACTAAAACGTCTAAGAAGGCCTTTTTGTTTTAAACGATTTTTTTGTTGCACCTTAAATAAATAATGTGACATACATAAAATACGCTGTGGATCGTAGTAAGGTCTATTAACATATAAGAAAGCCAAGTAAAAACTAAGCATAGTATCTAAAGTGGCAACACGAACCTTGTGTCCCCCTTTTGAAATAATGTTAAAGCTGTGACATGCCAAAGGTTCATAAATAAATGCAACACTTTCTCCGTTAACTTGTACGTCATAATGTGGAGCAATAATTTCACCTACTCCCTGATGTTTTTTAATTTTAACATTTTTAATGCCTTCAGATTTCAGTTGTGTTTTAACTATATTGGCAGTTGTTTCTGGGTTTAATGCTAATACATCAAAGTCTGGAATAGGAGGTAGTTTTTTGTGTCTGAATTTTTTAATATTTTTAAGATACATTTGATTTGCCATAGCACCGAAAAAAACGACCTTTTGACTCAACAAAGAGTCGCGGACAATATAAAATACTTTCTTTTCCAATCCCTCAGGTAATTTTTTTTCAGGATCAAACATGCGCTGTATTTCCATAAAATCACAGTCTTTACCACGCAATGGATATGTTTTGTTTAAAAGAGTAAGACGTTTTAGAACTTTTTCCCACCTACTAGCGTCTCCTTGAGGACGAGATAATTCCAAATACATCAACATTCTTAAGTAATTAGGTGGACTATAGTGAATTCCGGCTTTTACAATGGATTTTTTATGAATTTTTTTGTATAATTCTTTTGGTAAAAATGAAATGTCTGCTACAGGAATAAAGTTAACAAATACTTTAAATGTACCAGCATGCATACCAGCTTTTGCTTCTACTTCATTGAATCCATCTTTATAAAATATATCAGCTAAATCTTTTGCATCTTTGAGTGGTTCTGGAGAGAAGAAATCATAATCTGGCAATTCAATAGATTTATCGTAGAACTGATCTTCTTCTGGTAAAATGTTATTAATTGCTGTACCACCATAACAAACGCGTTGTGTTTTAATGAGAAATTTTTCAACAATCGAAATTATTTCTTGAATGACAGGATTTCCAATCATTTTACGTCCTGTTTTTTTCTCAATTTTGTCTACTGAATGACGAAGAATAGCCAACTCGCATTCTTCAAAACTAAGTTTCTTTTCACACTTCATTATTAATATAATGTGTGAAAAAAATTAAATACTTCCTTGATACATTGGTAAATTAATTGGTTTAGCTGCATATTGAACTTTGGGTGTTTGTTTAACAGGAGCAGTTGTAGTAACCAGTTTATATCTTAAATTATCAGGTTTTAAAACAAAAGCACTTCTTGCTTCATTAAACATATCTCTATAAAACTGCATATTTGAATCAAAATTCGCATAATTCATTAAAACTATTTGACATCCATAAGCAAAATGCAATTGAGCAGGAACATTATCATTTAAAGAACTTAAATCAGGCATAGAAACAGTCATATTTTTTTTATTATATTGCTTTAATCCATCTGGATCGTGTGTGTATTGTATATTATAATTTCTAGATTCTTCTAAAAATGGAGAACCACTAGACATATTTATTAATTCTTCAAAAGGTGTTCCTCTAAAATTATTGGTTTCTTGGTCACACATTATTATTACTTTACCCCTTAAATTTAGTATTGGTTCACGAGCTAAATTTTTACTTTGTCCTTGTGCATTTGGTCTACCTTCATATCCATATTCAGAACTAAGCAAACGTGTTGAAAATGCATTTTTAACAGCTCTAGTTAGTTTTTTATAAAATAATTGAGGATTTGATTTACTTCTAATTCTAAAATGAATAAATAAAGGATCCGTTGGATTTGGTGTTGGTGCTTGGAAAGCATAACTATTAATAGTACTTAATATACCATCAGGACCATCCACAGGAATTGAGTTGTATGTTCCTTTTACATTATCAGAGGCTGTAGGCCCTGCGGCAACTACTACATCACCATTTACTAAATAAAGTGCAAAGTCTAATACTCTAGCTCCTTGATGAATAACTTCTCTTAATGGTACTAAGTCTACATAACTATCTTGAAAATCACCTGCGCAACAACTGTTATAACTACTAGCAATGTAATAATCTCTTAAATGACCTGTTCCTGCAACAGGATCATATTTATACTTTGCATCCGCTGAATTTATATTACCAATTACGCTTTCTTTATCGTTATAAATAGATTCCATTGCATAATTATCATCGTCTTTTTTACTTAATTGTTTACGATAATACCATGATATACCTAACAAAATCAAAATAATACCAACCCATAAATATTCTGCGGCCATTCTACCGATTGCTTTTTGGGCTTTTAATAATACCTTTTGTGGGTTATTCATAAATTCATTCACTGTGTTTTGCATACCTTTTGCTATTGCTTGTGGTGCTGCCATTGATATATATATATGATAATTTAATATTTTATTTGTATCCTAAATAGATATTATTATATTTATCGGCATCTAATAGTTAAAATAATTATATCATAATATTTTAAGATGCCTGGAGGATTATTAAATATAGCCGCATATGGTGCAGAAAATGTAATTTTAACAGGAAACCCAAAAAAAACATTTTTTAATGCTACTTATAAAAAATATACGAATTTTGGTTTACAGCGTTTTCGTATTGATTATGAAGGCCAAAGAACACTAAATTTTAATAGTGAAACAGAAATGATATTCAAAATACCTAGATATGCTGAATTACTTTGGGATACTTATTTAGTTATAAATTTGCCTGATATTTGGAGTCCTTTATATTGGACAGAAGATGTCAGTGGTTGTCAAACTCCATACGAATTTCAATGGGTACAACAATTAGGAGCCATGTTGATACACGAAATCGTTATTTATTCTGGTTCAAATATTTTATCAAGGTACTCTGGTGAATACCTCGAAGCCTCTATTCAAAGAGACGATGGTGGGAAAAAAATTTTATGGAATAGGATGATTGGTGCAAATAATCCATATACTAATCCATCACAAGCATATCAAAACGGAGGATTTTACCCAAATGCAGCTTGGAATAATTCACCAGCCGATGGGTTTAGTGGATCTGATGTTCAACCATCTATACGAGGAAGACAGTTATATATTCCTTTAGAAGCATGGTTTACATATGGTGGAGCAAAAACCGCTTTACCATTGGTTGCACTTCAGTATCAAGAAATATTTATCAAAATTCGATTTCGCCCTATTAAAGAAATATTTACTATTAGAGATGTACAAAATCCAGATCCAACCGATGGAAAAGGTTCGAGAAAAGCACCTAATCCAGCCACTGCTACAGATCAATTATATTGGTTTTTACAACCTCCACAAGACCCATCAGGTATTGTAATCAATGGTGGTTCTCCGGAACAACAATTAAGATTAAATCGTTACGTCAAAAAAAATAATTGGGATGCAGATATTCATTTAATGTCTTGTTATATCTTTTTAAGTCAGGAAGAAAGACGAGTATTTGCTGCGAAAAAACATACTTATTTAGTTAGAGAAACATTTCAATATGATTTTTTAAATGTCGCTGGTTCTAGACGCGTGGATATTCCTTGTAGAGATATGGTACCTAGTTTTTTGTTTCGATTTAGAAGAAGTGATGCAAATGAAAGAAATGAATGGTTTAATTATAGTAATTGGCCATACGACGGATATCAAGCAGTTCAACCAGTGGATATGTCTAATAATTGTACTACTACTCCTGCCACTGATCCAGTTAATCCGTTCTTATTTAAAAAAACAGGTCCCTTAGTTGATTCGAGAAACATACAAAATATATTAATAGATATGGGTATTTTACTTGGAGCAGAATATCGTGAAAATATTTTAGAATCTGGCGTATATGACTATATTGAAAAATGGATTAGAACAGATGGTATAGCTAAAGACGGGTTATATGCTTACAATTTTGCAATTAGAACAAATCGCGATGGATATCAACCCTCAGGAGCACAAAATATGAATAAATGGCAATATGTTACATTTGAATTTAATACAATACAACCTCCTATTGATCCAGATAATAATAATGTAGAGGTTTTATGTGATCCTTCTGGTGGAATTATTGGAGTAAGGAAAGATACTTGGAGATTAAACAAATGGAATTTTGATCTTCGAGTATGGGAAGAAAGATACAACATGATTGTTATTGAAAGCGGAAGTATTGGTTTACTTATTGCACGTTAAGATATAATACAATTATCACATTTACTAGCACGTGGAGTAGCATGTGGATTAGGATCAGGTCTTTTAATTTTAAAATTAACAGGTGTATACTCGCTTGATAATACAGTGCCTTTTACTAAATATTTATGCATATTTTGCAATTTATTTTTCCAAGTAGGCGTGGTTTTTTCTTCTGTATTTAAAGGAACATCTACTAATACATGTTCATCGTCGTATCTACCACGAACTTTTCTAGAAGGAAAAGAGTCTATGCCCATTTCTATATCATATTTATTATTCATATAGTAATAATAAATACTTTAAAATAAGTCCCAAATCGAATTATATGGTTTTGGTTTTAAATTAGGATTTCTTGGGTGATAATCCGTTGTGTAACCTGTATATACTCCCTTGCTAAATATAGTAGGAACAGTGCTGTTCAATGAAGACGTTGCACTTGGTCTATTTTCTCTTGCAGAAGGTCTCGCAGTCATCATTCCCGTAGTAGGACATTTGGTACTTTGCTTTGGTTGACAGGTACTGTTAATATTGCAACCTTTCAATGAAGAGGAAGCCGCTGCATTTTGTATTTGATGAACTTTTTTCATTAAAGCCAATTCATCTCTCATGGTTGTTTTTACTGACATTGGAGTATTTTGCATGCAATTTTGAGCAATAGCTGCTAAATGCACCTTCCATAATAATCTACCTAATACTTCTGCTTCCGAATCCATAATCAATGGAGTTCTAATTCCTTTCTTAATTGATTCCTCATTTAAAAACTTTCTGCCAGCATGTTCATAATTTGTTTGAGAAAGATTCATATTAGTTACTGTATCTGGAAACCATTGACCATAAGTAGAATTATGAGCAGAACGATTGTGAATAGCCAAAACATCACATGCTTCTACTACAGCAGGACTTGATGAACCACTACTTGGTTGATCTGATTCACCAGATTTATTAGGAGCTTCGACACAAAGATAAGGACTCATTTCATCTTTTCTGCTACAACATCCCGTTTTACAAACACCATTAGTATTACATTCTTCACCTAACTCATAACAATCGCTACCCAAACAAGGTTTGCCAGGCTTACCTTCCCATGAAGCATTGCATAATCCAGCTGGAGTAGAAGGAGGAACATTATTTGGTTTTAAAACTCCCTCATTAGATAATGGATCAGATGTTATTCCACCACGCTTTGAAACCATGTCATCAAAAACTCTTTTTTGTGCTGCGGAAGGAGGTGGTGGAATCGCCATAGCAACATCATTAGGGGATGCTGTTAGAGATGCAGGCGTGGAAGAAGGTACGTCACTTGCAGCCTTGGGATTACTTCCACAAGGTTTATTACTTCCATGACATACCGAATCTTCGCCTTTATCCATGCAATAACTACCGGGGCATTCACCAGCATTTTCTAAACCTTCTCTCCATTTTCTAGTTAAAAATCTGTATATAGCGATTACAAAGTTTACTGCCACGAATAGTATCATTAAACTTACAAATACCTTAACAACATTCATAATATATATATACCCATAGATTAATTTATGTTAAACAAAATGTGTGTTTAATTGTTGGCTAGCTAAAATAAATGTGGTACATTTTGGGATATGTTTAACACATTTTGCATTAATATACGTACATGTCGATCTTACGCCCCCTAAATAATCTAAAATTGTATTTTCTAGCGGTCCTTTGTAAGGAATTTTTATTTCTCTGCCTTCAGAAGAACGATAATTTGCCATTTCTCCATAGTGTTTTTTCATTGCGTGTTCACTGCTCATTCCGTAAAATAGTTTCATCTTCTTTCCATTTTCCTCTATAACTTGTCCCGGATTTTCATCATGACCCGCAAACTGTCCACCCATCATTACGAAATCAGCTCCGCCACCAAATGCCTTAGACATATCACCAGGACAAGTGATTCCACCATCACCAATAATGAATCCACCTAATCCATGTGCCGCGTCAGCACATTCTATAATTGCTGAGAGTTGTGGAACACCTACTCCTGTTTTCATTCTTGTAAGACAAGCGCTTCCTGGTCCAATACCAACTTTTACTACATCAACCTTCCCATTGATAATTAATTCTTCGACCATTTCTCTAGTTGCTACGTTACCTGCAACTATAATTATATTTGGAAATTCGTTTCTTACTAATTGACAAAAGTCTACCATTTTTTTCATATATCCATTTGCTACATCAATACATAACCATTTAGCTTTTGTTATATTAATAATGTTTTTTAACTGTTCAATGTTATTAAAATTAATACCAGTAGAAATCATAAAATTATTTGGATTTAGATTTTTTGTTGCCATTCTTTCTATAAAATCGTCTTCGTTATAAAATTTATGTAAACTAGTTATCATATTATGTTTTGCTAAGACATCATATACTCCAAATGTACCAGTAGTATCCATGTTTGCAGCTATGATTGGTACGCCTTTCCACACCTGTTTTGAATGAGGAAATTTAAATTCTCTTTCCATATCTACTTGTGATCGCGAATTAAGTACAGTTCTTTTAGGTCTGATTAAGACATTATTGAAATCCAGCTGTGGAGTATAATCAATCTTCATTATATCTATAGTTAACAATGAGTATTTAATATTTTTTGAAAATGAATAATTTAATATTATGAGAATGTATATATGACAGATATAAATACAACATTACGAGGAAATCAACAAGAAAAAGAAGATCCAAAAAGCCCAGGGGTTATTGCAAAAAAAATATTTCAAGGATTAATTGCAATTATTTTAGCAGTAGCTGTTTGGACTCTTAGTTCTTGGCAATTGCCCGTTATTGTAGAGACTGTAAATTGTATGTACAAAAATAGACCAGACAAACCATGTCCATTTCCAACCAATGAAAACGCACCGCCTTATAGCTCTAGAAAAGGAAAATTTGATATGGATCCATTTCAAGCCTTTCTTAATATTGTTATGAGTACGCTTAGTGGTGGATTAATTGGTTTATCCAGAGGTGTTAAATGTTGTCCTCCTGGTAGTCAAATACCAACTGCTATGAAAGGCGGAATGAAAGGTGGGAATGTAGCAAATGAACTTACCAAATTTAATTTACAAATAGGAGAAATGAGTTGGAAACCATTTGATATTTATAGTGATAATATCGGATGGCCATATGATGAGGTTAAAAAAGACTTCCCATTTGGTTTTAATTATTGGTTAGGTTCATCACAAATTAAGTCATGGTCTATTCCAAGACAGGTTGCACAAGGTATTTTCTTATTTTTAGCTAATTTAATGAATCCAGAGATGGGAGAAAATATGTCTTGGGGAATGAAAGGTATTATTACAACCCTTTTGCCTGTTATTTTTGGAACTATGTTAACTTGGGCATGGATTGTTTCATTAGTTTCTACAATATGGGGTGGATTTTTACAGCATATATTTAAGGGTAATTTGGCAGGAATGGTTTGGGGCTTTTTCTGCACCTGGGCTTTAATTCTTTTTAATATGTTTATTCAACCACTAGAATTATTTGGTTCATTATTTGTAATTCCTGGATTACGTGGTGGACGTTCATGGGTTAAAGCTAATTGGCGTTCAATGAAAAATGGTGGATATAGAGAGATTGTATTAACCACAGCATTTATAGCATTTATTGGCGTTGTATTATCAGCCTTTTATCCTTTATTAAATCAACAAAATAATTAAATAATTTATTAATATCATAAATTACTTAATAATTAAAAGTAAAATAAAATCAAGATGGGTAAAAAAAATAGAAAAAAGAAGGGTAAAATTGTATATGCAAGCGGCAAACCTTTTGTAAGTATATGTACACCAACTTACAATAGACGCAAATTTATTCCTTTTCTAATTAAATGCTTTCAATCACAAACTTATCCACCACAATTAATGGAATGGATTGTTGTAGATGATGGTACCGATCCCGTAGGAGATTTATTTGAAGATATCAGTGGAGTTAAATATTTTTATCAAGCAGAAAAAATGAAACTTGGAAAAAAACGTAATTATATGCATTCTCTAGCTAAAGGTGAAATCATTGTTTACATGGATGATGATGATTATTATCCACCTGACAGAGTAAATCATGTTGTAAACCGACTAAGATCCCAACCCCGGGCTTTAGCATGTGGTAGCAGTGCTATTTATATTTATTTTCAAAAACAAAAAGAAATTTACTTATTTGGACCTTATGGACCAGCACATGCGACAGCAGGTACTTTTGGATTTAGACGAGAATTATTAAAGGAAACTTCTTATGAAGATGATGCGGAAATGGCTGAAGAAAAACATTTTTTGAAAAATTATACTATTCCTTTTGTTCAGTTAAATCCTATGAAAAGTATTTTATGTTTTGCACATGATGCAAATACATTTGATAAAACTCGTTTGTTAGAAAATCCAAATCCCGATTATGTTAAGAAAACACGACTGCAATTAAGCAACTTTATTCGTAATAAAGAAATGGCAAAATTTTATACTGAACAATAAAATATATAAGTATAGTATAATGAAACTTACGAAGTCTATGAAAACGGTTTTATATATTTTATTAATTGGAATTATAGCAAACATGTTGCTTACACCTTATGTTAGAAAAGAAGGTTTTAAAGGTAGAAAAGCACTACTTTTGTTGCATATGGAAGGATGTCCACACTGTGTAAAACTTATGCCTGAATGGGATAACTTTACTAAAATGAATGATACATCTATCACAACCAAATCTATTGAAAAAGATGAAGATCGTTCTTTAGTTAAAAGATATGGAGTAGAAGGGTTTCCTACTATTTTATTGGTAGATTCTAATGGTGATAAGTTGAAAACCTATAGTGGCCCTAGAACTGCGCAAGGTTTATTAGATTTTTGTCATCAAAACAGCTAAGTTGTAATTGTATAAGAATCTAGATAACGGTATATTCTATTTATATCTAATTTGTTAATGTCATAATTTTCATTATCAAATAATTCATAAATTTCTTCAATGGCGTATTGGGTTCTAAGATTAATAAAATAAGAAAACATATCTTTTTTATCCATATTTAATTGATTACATAAATTTTGTATAAATAGCATATTGTTATATTCAGTTGAGTATTTGGTTAAAACTTTGGTAAATCTAACATCAGGTGGATTGAATACAGGAATATTTGATTTAAATTTATCATGGTAAATTTTGTTATTGTAAAATGTTTTAATTAATGAACTCATTTCATTAAAAATCCAAATTTGTTTTTGAAATGTAATACGGTCTATGTAATCAGCAAAACAAATATTTTCTAAGATTTTTAAGTAAAATGGGATACTTTCCTCTTTATCAAATTTTTCTAATACATCAATGATGTTTTCATGAAATAATAAGCCAACACTAGTTCTATCTGTTTCATTCATAATAATTATGTGGTCATTGATTGAATAAGCTTCATTTAATAATTTTTTAGTAATAACCTTTGTATCTTCATTGTATGCTTTGGGTTGGAACATATTATGTATCAGTTTGTTCTTCAGTATGCTTTGTTGATTTGTATAGATATCGTATGTTGATTTTAGTTTTCTAAGATCTCCTTGAATAAATGTTGTTATATTACTCATTAAACAGCTTTCTAATTTTGGCATTAGTAATTTAACAATTGACCCTATTTGTTCAAACGTAGGTGTTTTTAATTCTATAGGTACGCAAACTTTCATCATTTCTTTAATTTTTTTATCTATATGATAATTTCCTATACAAATAATAGGTATCATAGTAATATCTTCCTTTTTTTGTTTTTTGGTTTTCTTTGGTCTAATTAATTTAATTAATGAATTAATACCACCTTTATCTCCACTGTTCATACCATCAATTTCATCCATAATAATTGCGAGCTTTTTTGTTTTCTTTTTAAATAAACTTAATATGTTAGTATCAGACATATTATGCTTTGTAATTGTATCAATAACTGTTTTATTACGAAAATCACCTGCATCAAATAGAATTGTATCGTAATCTAACTTTTTTAAAATATCTTTCACAAAATAAGTTTTTCCTGATCCAGGACTTCCATATATATAAATACCGCGACGTGTTTGCATAAGTTTTTTATTTTTCTCAAATAAATTTAATATTTCTTTTAGTTTATCTTCTGCTTCATTCCTATTTAATATTGTATTTAAATTTAACTGTTCCATAATATATTTCTACTACTTATTTTTTTAGGCTTTTTTCTACTCAAATACTTCTTATTCACATTAATAATATTTTTAATTTGTGGTTTTTTATATTTAATAGTTAAATAATTGATGTAACTTAGGTAGTCAGGAAACTTTAAATTTTTCCAACGCCATACTTTATTTCTTTCCCAGATTAAAAATGCATTATTAATTAACATTCTAAACATATAAGTTCTATTTGTTCTTACCATATCACGTATATAACTATCATGTTTGGTATATTCTGAAAATATCATGGTTTTCATTTTATCATTATAATAATCAACAAACATTTTCGAGGTTAAACTTCCTTTTATGGAGAGAGGAATGTATAAATATATAATATTTACGAGCTCAACGGGTAATTGTGATATTTTAGATAATAACATTTGATATGATTTATTATTTTTATTAATCTAAAAATAATAACTTTAAATAATTTTTTAACAGTATGGGTTGCCTTGATTTGCAGTGGCAGATGTAATACCGTCCCATGTTACTCCGCAGCCTCTGGCTAGTCTACAATTCTGAACTCTTGAATCCATATCTTCGCCAACTACGGGTGTTAATCCTGAAGCGCAACTTCCTAAACCTAAAGGATTGTTGCAATGGATTTTACCATTCTGAAGATCTACTTTAAAATAATCTGGACATTTGCTTACTTCTGGAGGGAATTTAGCGGATGTCTGTGCTGATTTAATAAGCACTCCAATAATAACTAAAGCAAGAATAAGTAAAACTAACGCTATTATTAATACTATTTTTTGAAAAGCCATTATATAAAATTAGTAGATATTTTTTTCTATATTAAATATAAAATGCAAACAAACGGCCGTGTTGATATATTAAATTATAATCCATACGATAGATTTAGTTTACATGATAAAATTCCAGCTGGTACATCAACTGGGTATAGGGATGCACTTACTGGTAATTGGAGCGACAATACTCTTTCTAATGTATTTTTCAGTAAAGAAAATATTCGTATCATTCAAAATGGACTAAAGGCCGGTGTATACAAACTTTCAAATGGCAGATTTCTTATCGGCGACCAAGACGAAGATACATTAAAAATTATTATGAGAAGTACATACTTACAAAGTGCTACCAATTTACCCAATAATATTACAGGGCAAGTTGAAGCTTTGAATAAACTTGTATTAGACTATAGTGTGCCTCAAATCTACGGAGAAGCACAAGGTTACGTGAAATACAAAAACGATGTTAGTACATTAGTTGTACCTATTGATCGACCAGCATCTACTTATTCAAATAATACTTTAGACGGGATTTCAAGAACTGGAAAGTGGTTTTAAAATTGAATTATTTTTTTTATGATTATAAAATCATAAAGAAACAATATGATTGAAGAAGTGTTCAAAAACTATACTATAAAGGTGGGCAGAGACCAAAACGAAAACGATGAACTTGTTAAAAATGCTGACCCAGATGACTATTGGTTACATGTTTCCAACCATCCCTCTCCGCATTGTATCATTGTTAACCCAACTAAAAAAAGAATTCATCAAAAAATTTTAAAACATGCTGCTTATTTAACTAAAAAGTATTCTAAATATGCAAATATTGCTAAATTAGATATTGATGTTACAAGAATTAAATTTGTGGAAACGACTGATAAAAAAGGTTTAGTAAATGTTTCAAATATTATTAAAATTATTAAAGCTTAATAATAATTAATGATTGGCATTATATTTCTCCATCTCATCTAGATAACGCTCCTTATCTTTCTTACTCTTCTCTACATATGGTGCTTTTTGATTATCAGACAAACCTCCCCACATTGCTCCCAACTGCTTAGCAATGTCACCTAGATTTACTTTCTTATTTTTCTTTCCTTTCATTTTCTTCATAAGCTTTGGTCTTGCTTCCTCGCAAAAGTAAAGATATGCTGATGTAGGTCGCTTAGGCTTAGCAGGATCCTTCATAGGCTTAATTTTAAGTGGGTCACCCAATAAAGTATGGGTCAGCTCCGCAATTTTATCATGCTGTCCCAATCTAATACAAACCGTAGCAATGAGGTTCTTTTGGGATTCATACCAAAGATGGTTAAGAGATACTGTGTCGTTATGAAATGTAAGATGTGCCATGATGTTTATATATATATTTATATCATTCATCTAAGTCAATTTTTTCTTATTTCTTATTTTTCACAAGTTTCTTTTTAGGCTTACGCATTTTCTTAATTTTAGTTTCACCTGATGCCCTTTTAATTCTTGCATTTCTGTAAATATTATACTGTTGATTCAATTCCAACAACTCTTCTTCCCAGATTTGCTCAATTGATTTATTTTTCAAAATCTCTAGTTCTGATTGTTTATTTCCCTTCTCAGTCAAAAGTTTTGCTACATTTTCTTCCTCTACACTATCAATAGGCATAGTTCGCAAATATTTAAATTCCTCATCATCATCGATAATATCATAATTTTTACTTTTCAACAATTCGATAACCTGATTTTTCTTTTTCTTTCTCAAAATAAGTGTAGGTGGCTCTACAATTTGTTCTTGAATAAATCTAGCTTTATTTGATAGTTTTACCAACTGTTTTGCTATTTTTTCAAGCTGATATTCTTTTCTTTTAACATATAGATCATATCTTATTGTAAAGTATGACTCCATGATTTCATACACAGTGGTAAATTTCTTTAGTCTCTGACGAGAATCAAACAAATTCATATTTGTTGTGGTACGAGTTGTGTACAGTCCTAATACCTTTTCCAATTGATTACAACCCCAGTCAGCCTTCTTAGGAAGTAACTTTTGCATAACACCTGGTACCAATTTTAAAGTAATATCAACTTCTGTATCAGTACTCATATCTGTATAATTTTTAAGAATCTGCTTTTTCTTATTTTTTTTATTGCTAGAATCATCAATCAATGTTTCTAAGAATTTCTTATAATCATCTGTCCAAGTACCAATTGGCAATTCTGTTATATGTATTTTATCAACACCTACAATTTTATAATTACCTTTAATCAAATATTTCTTATAAACTTTAGTTGTGTCTAATGCATCTTTAATATCGCTAACTTTAGTGATAGTACCTTTAAATCCCTCATAGTAAGGCTCAATTACAGGAGTAGAACCTGTTTTTCCATTTAACATCCATTTCAAATACTGGATGATTTGTACTGGATTATAACACAAACCTTCATAACTAAAACCTGTGCCAATTCCTTTACCACCATTTACCAAAACCATTGGAATAATTGGCGCATAAAAGTCTGGTTGAACAGGAGTACCATCATCATCCAAATAATTAAGAATTGGTAGATCATCTTGACGATAAATATATTTTGTGATTGGATTCAACATTGTAAATATATATCTTTCTGATGCATGATCTTTACCACCTTGAAGTCTGGTACCAAACTGACCCAACGGAAGAAGTGTATTAATATTATTACTACCAACGTACTCTTGGGCCATATTAATAATAGCTTCCACCAAACTCTTCTCCCCATGGTGATATGCGGAATGTTCACTTGTGTAACCCGAAAACTGAGCTACTTTAATCTCACTAGTTAGATTTCTTTTAAAAGCAGCAAACAATATCTTTCTTGTGCTAATTTTATTTCCATCCATCATATTTGGAATGGAACGATCACAATCATACTTTGAAAAGTGAATCAATTCATTATTAATAAACTCTTCAAATGATACATTATTATTGTCAGGATTTAGTACCGAATCTGGATTATATTCTCCTAACCAATCTTTTCTGTCATCCGCTCGCTTTTTATTAAAAGCCATATCAATAGCATTATCACACGGGCTTCCATCATGCTTGAAATACACGAATTTTTTCTCAGCAAAATACTCTTTGAATTCCTTAGCTGTGCTTGTACCCAAACCCTTAAAATATTTAATTTTCCAACCCTTTCCATTATTATTGGCTTGCTTCCATTGCTTGTAATCACTGTCATTATAAAAGCTTAGCTCTTGACTACCTTTCTTTGCTTTAATAATAGGAGTATTCATAAATCCTAGAAAATTATCAATTTCAAGCAAATCCTTCCACTGTGAATGAAACAAATTTACACATAATCCTTTAATATGTGACCCATCCAAATCTTGATCAGTCATAAACATTACATGTCCATAACGCAGCGACTTTTTTGCCAACTCTGCGGTATATTGCTTACCTGTTTCTAGACCAATAATCTTTTTAATGTTTGTAATCTCTGCATTATCATTAAGTCTGCTCTGTACAATATCTTTTGTATTCATTAATTTACCTTTCAATGGGAAAACACCAAACTTATTTCTGTCTTCTTTTGAAAGACCCGAAACGATTCCTGCTTTGGCTGAATCTCCCTCACACGAAATCAACACACATTGATCAGATTTGTTACCACCTGCCCAATTTGCATCAATTAGTTTTGGTATGTTTCTGATATTTCTAGATTTGCGACCATCTGTTTTCTTTGCCGCTTTATTATCTTTTAGTTCAGTCAAACTAATAGCCGCTTCCATAACACCCATTTTTACTACCTTTTCTACGAACTTGGAACTAATTTCACACCTAGATCCAAATTTACTAGTAGGCGTGTTCATGTAGTCTTTTGTTTGACTATCAAATGATGGATTTTCAATGACACAATTTACGAATAGCATCAATTGCTCTTTAATTGTGGTAGCTTTTACTTTAATTTTCTTTTTCTTTTCAATGTAAGCTACTATTTTTCTTACAAGTTGATTCAAAATATATTCCACATGCTTACCACCTTTAGATGTATAAACACCATTTACAAATGAAACTTGTGTAAATTCATCAACTGGCGAAAGACAGACAGCATACTCCCATCGTTCACTTGCGATTTCATGAACACGCTTTGTTTCTGTCTTATTACCGATATACATGTTAATATATTGTTCAAATGAACGAACAGGTACCATTTGATGATTAAATCTAACCTTTACAGAACGTTCTGTAATGGCAGCAATATCAAATGTTCTCTTTTTGAACAAATTAAACATATCATCGGTAATACCTTCCATGCCAAACCGTTCATAATCTGGCAAGAATGAAATTTTTACAAATGGCTTCGCTTTTGAAGCTTTTGTAATTTTAGGTTTGCCCAAAACATCCAAATTATCTTTGAATTCTTGAACATACTTCTTTTTTCTAATATGGTCCACTGTTTCTATTTTCGCCCATTTTGAGTAAATAAAGATCAACTTTACTCCAAATCCATTTTTCCCTCCTACAATTTTCTTTTCGGATTTTTTATAGTTGGTTGATGTCATCAAATGACCAAAGATCATCTCAGGAATCCATAACTTGTGTTCTGGATGCTGAGCAATATCAATGCCATTGCCATCATTCATAAGTGTAATAATACCGGTTTCTTTATCAACAGAGATGTCAATAAGTGTGACTGGTATAATGTCTTTTTCTTTATTTTTGATTTTTTGCTGCAATCTTACGTAATGATCTCTACAATTTACAATTGCTTCATCAAATAATTTGTAGAAACCAGGTGTCCAAGTGTAATCATGAAAGGTGATCGATTCACCTTCAAATGACCAATTTTTCACCTGATCAGGTTCAACAGCACCAATATATGTATCTGGAGCATCTTTGATATGTTCCTTCTGTGTTTTCTTTTGATAAGTAGTGGACAAATCGGTAGATCCGGAATGACTCATTGTGTATTGTATGTATAACGAGGCCTTTTTAAATTATTTCAATTTTAATTTGAAATAATTAGTATCCGACTAATTCGCATAACCAATCCCACCATCCTTGTATGCCTTTTTTCTTTAAAATATTTCTTCTTCTCATCCAAGCTTCATTTAACAAGTTTTCTAAAACCTTAACCTCATCTTCTGCGTCTCTTAATTCGTCTCTTTTCACTATAAACATTATATATAACTGTTTATTTTTCTCTAGAAATATTTAGGATAATCTGCGTTCAACTTTTTTTCTAATGACAATATATAATGGTAAAAAGACATACTAAAGGAGCTGATGGTAAATACCACATTAACGGAAAAAAATTCGACCAATTGGTCGGTTCCCGTGC
>Ga0114925_10000450_pt1 | contig 18087 bp, 30 predicted proteins | sample SumtaG_2_FD_87287 | JGI IMG/M metagenome (GOLD analysis project Ga0114925, IMG submission 87287) | Deep subsurface microbial communities from Indian Ocean to uncover new lineages of life (NeLLi) - Sumatra_00607 metaG | ecosystem: Environmental > Aquatic > Marine > Oceanic > Sediment | place... | reverse complement strand
GCGTATGGCTGGCGACGAGATGGTGGAGGGGAAGCTGCAGAAAACCATGGTCAGGCTGCGCGAGGAGCGCCCTGAGGACGTGGCGCAACTGGTCGCTGCCATCGGTGACGCTAAGACCTCATCGCTCGTGGGCGCGCTCTCACGATTGCTGCGCGGCAAGCTGGCCGAGATGTCAGAGACCAGCGCGGACCCGCTGCACCTGATGCGCCGCATCCCTGAGCCCGTCGTCAACTGTCTCAACTGCGAGCTGCACCTCAGTTACGATGGCCAGCTAACCGAGTCAGCTCACGATCCTGATCACTTTTATACGCTGCAGGTCGGTACTGAGTACGATCAGACTGCGCGCTGCCCGGAGTGGGATCGCTTCATGCAGATGGTGACGGCTGACTGCATCGATCCCGAGGAGCAGGTCAGGCACATCGAGGAACTCGGTGGCTACATTATCAACATGTCGCGGTGGCTGAAAAATTGGGTGCTGTTCCATGGCCCAACGGACACCGGCAAATCGACGTTGCTGGATGTGTTCAAGGAATTACTCGGCGACAGTTGTCTCGCCATGGAGCTGGGCAGGTTCGGCACGACTGGCTCATCGTTCGCGGACTCGATGCTGATCGGAAAATTATTATTGGCTGACGACGACTTCGACAAATCAGCCGCGCTCCCGGATGGCTTCATTAAGAAAGTCAGTGAAGAGAAACGCATCACGACTGACATCAAGTTCGGTGACGCGGTCACGTTTCAGGCACGCGCTCTCCCTCTCGTGTGCGCGAACCACTGGCCAGTCACTCGCGATGTCAGCGATGCATTCCGGGAGCGCGCATTAGTTTTCGAATTTACTCACCGCATCGCAGGCGAGGAGCAGGACGATCGACGCCGCGACCTGATGCTGCTCGAACTCCCCGGCATACTCAACCGGTTTGTTGACGGGCTCATCCGCTTACGCTCACGCGGTCGCTGGTCGATACCAATCGATGCAGCTGGCGCGCACCAGACGTGGGAGTCGCAATCGAATCAGGCGATTCTATTCATGCGCGAATGTCTGCAGCCCGGTGACCGCGTTAAGCGCGCCGACGTGTGGAGTGAGTACAAACGGTGGAGCCCGGGCAAGGGCTACCCACTCAAGCAGTCCGAGCTGTACGAGCGACTGGACATGCTGCTGGGTCTCAGCGTTAAGCACATGGGCTACGATGTGTGGACCGGCTGGGCGCTGGCACCGCCGACTGAGCTGGGCGTGATGGCGGGTGCCGACATCCGCGACGACTGAATATGCCAGTGTGTGCGTGTTGTGCGCTGGTGGATATGGTGGACATCCCAGTTTCAGAGTACGTGAGAGCCCGAAAAAGAGACCATTTAGGGGAAAAAGTGGGTATTTTTCTCTAACCCAATGTATGCGAGATGAGTAGTAAGTTTCAGATACACTATTCCCAGAATACTATAAAGGTACCTGACGAAAATTCTCCACCAAATCCCCCGGGCAAAAAGAAACCGGGCGCGAGGCCCGGTTCCAATTTCGACGGCGAGGTGCGGTAGGACTTAGAGGTCACGGTTCGACAGGAACGTCTCCACCGTGTCATCGCAGGCGTCGAGTTCCGCGATGAGTGCCCTCGCACTTTCCAAGTCCCAGTCCCGGCGTTGACCCAGAGCGATGTCCACCAGAGCTTCGGTGAGCGGGTCAGTCGAATGCTCGCCCCGGGCGACCACGGTCTTCACCATCCAGTTGCCGACCTCGTCACGCAGGTGTTCAGCGATCGGTATCAGGTTGATGTCGTCGCCGTTGGTCACCGGCTTCAGCCAGCTGCACGAGCTGCACTTGCGTGCAGTCGTGTTGTCCTTGTGCCCACAGGCTGGGCACTGCCATGCGCTATGCGTTTTGTCTTTCACTGTCATCTCTCCTTGTAGAATCCAATGTTGTCGCAGTGCTGCACAGGCTTGTGCAGGTTGTTGGTGTCAGAGACCCCGGCCCAGTACGCCGTGCGCACGAGTTCGCGGATCGCATCTGCAACGGAGGGCAGGAGCCCGCCGCACAGTTTCTCCGTTTGATCGCGCAGGTCCGTGTTGACGCGTTTGTCTGTCATGCAATTTTCTCCTTGCGTTGCGGTCTGTCTCATCAGTGCAGGGTGACCAGTGTCCTGCAGACCGGACCCGGGCGCTGTGACCCGGGTCGCGGTTTCGACTACATCACGTCTTCAGGATTTGCACCGCGCCTGATGGCGTCCTTCACGCCTTCAGGTATGCACTGGCACTCCAGCCCTCGATCCCAGTACTCGTGACACATGGCAGTGTGGCCACTGTCATCGACCGGGTAGTGCTGGCAGACGTTGTCGCTTGATGCCCTGCGTGCATCGCACGGGCTCTCGTTGCTTGCGCATCGTTTATCGCGTGCCATGTCATTCCTCCCGGATGTTGACGCGGACCCGGGCGTCGTCGCCATGGTCTGCATCTCCACCCTGAGGCGGTTCGAACGTGATGCCATCCGGGCCGAGTACAGATGTGTACGCGTGTCCCAGATATTCAGGGATGCGTTTCGCTGCGCGCTGCGCACCCTGTGACGCTTTGAAAGTAATCTCTTCGATGTCGGTCGCGTCATTGACCTCGATCGTAATCGTGATGATGTTGTCCATCGTTTCACTTCTCCTTGCGTTTGGCCTGTCTCATCAGTGCAGGGTGGCCGTTGTCTGCAGAGCGCACCGGGTTGCCCCGGCGCGCTTTCGACTTACTTAGTCCAAGTCAACGGGTCTGCCCCGGGGCATTCCCAGCCGAACATCGAACCAGCTTCCATGGCATTCACCTGTGCTTCGGTGATGCCGCGATCGGCGTTGAACTTGTCCACGTCAGTCGCGGGAGCCAGCGGGAAGTACCCGGACTCGCCGCGCTTGATCAGGATCGGACTGTCATCCATCGCCAGTCGTGCAGCGCACTCGCGTGGCAAACGATCGAAGCGATCGCTGTCACTGTCGAGCTGTGGCAGATATTTCTCAGTCATACATTTCTCCTTGCGTTGGCCTGTCTCATCAGTGCAGGGTGGCCGTTACCTGCAGACGTGACCGGGTTGCCCCGGCCACGTTTCGACTCACGGTGCCAATCGATTGCACTGGGCACAGTCCGCGTGGTCCTCTTCATCGGCGTCGTAACGCACGCCGCAGCCATCACAGGACTCCGAGGCTTCGATCGCGTCAGCGCATGCTGGCGGATGCACTTCACCCGGGGCCGCACCGCACCATTCGCAGTTCGGTTCGCGTGAAGGAGCTGTCTCGTATGTCAGCCCGTCGGACTCGATGCCCTTCGCGATGTCGAGGATGTAGCGGTGTTCAACCGCGACACCTTCGCCAAGGCGCTGGGCGTCATCAGCAATGTGCTGCGTGATCCACTTGCGAGCGCGATCGTTCAGCGGGATCAGCAGATACACTGAGCCCTCGCCCGTGACGTGGAAGTCAGGACCGACGTGACCGATGTCGCCCGTGATCTCATCGCAGTGGATGAGCGCGGACCCCAGTCGCGGGATGACGTACGCGTCGAGTGTCCAGCCTGCGTTGTCACGACCAGCGATGATCGTGCCCTCGTTGTCGAGCGTGCGCCCGATGACCGAGTAGTTGGCTGGCAGGTACTGCGCAACTTCACGTTGCGCTTTGCCGCTGTGTGCAACAGCGATGCGGATTTTCTCTGTCATTACAGAACTCCCTTGCGAGCGGTGCAGCGAACGGACACGACTTCTTTCTCAGTCGTGTGAGCGGTGACCAGCTGGCGGCTGGGCTCCAGTTTCGCAGCGATCTCTTTCCAATCGATGTACGTGCGATTGCTGGTCACGACAGTGGCGCGGTAGTACTCGCCTTCGACTGGCGTCACGCCCTTCTTGATCAGCTGCGATTTGATCGCGGACTCACGTTCTTCGATCCGTGCTTTCTCAGCTTTCACAGCGCCGAGTTCATCGACTAACCGTTGTATTGCGTTCATGCGTTTTCTCCTTGCAGTTGGCCTGTCTCATCAGTGCGGGGTGGCCGTTGTCCGCAGACGTGACCGGGTTGCCCCGGCCACGTTTCGACTTACGCGCTGGGTACCGCGAACTCCTTCGCTTCCTGCGCATACTTCTGCACGTTGCTGTCGTGGATCGACTCAGCGGTCACGACCGAGTACGAGAGATTGCGCAACAGCTGCGTGCGATCTTCGAGCTGTTCGCGCAGTGCTTTCGACTCGCCTTCGTACGTGCGGCAGTGAGCGATCTGCGTGTTGGTCAGGTACGTCACAGCGTGTTCCTGATGGTCCGAAGTCTCGACGCCCTTGGGCTGATACCACTCGATCTTGTAGTTGGCGTCAGCAGGCGCGTGAACTTTGCACGTCCAGATGTATGCACCGGGCAAGCCATCCTTCTGCGTGTTCTTCACGATCGGCTTCAGCTCGTTGCGATTAGCAGCTACCAATTTCTCGATAGCCTCTTCCCGTGTCGGGGCGGTCGCCCAACCGAGGGCGAATGTTGCAAAGTAGTGGAAGTTTTCCATGGCTACTTTTCTCCTTGCGTTATGGCCTGTCTCATCAGTGCAGGGTGGCCGTTACCTGCAGACGTGACCGGCTTGCGCCGGTCACGTTTCGACTTAGCTTTGCAGCTGGCGCTGCAGCGCGAGCAGCTCGCCTTCATCGAACGGCTGGTCCTGCCAGTTGCCGCCGATGATCGTGCCGTCATCACTCAGCTCTTGCCCGTGATAGAACTGCGGGGTTGCGTCGGTGATGCGAGCCCAGCGTGCGAGCCCGTTACCCTGCACTTGCCACGGTGACTCATCACTGCGCCAGTGCGTCGGGATGCCGCAGCTCGTGTCGCTGTGAGCGCGACCGATGTACGTGCTGCTGAACCAGACGGTGTCACCCGCTGGCAGTTCGCGTGCCTCGTGAGCCTGCGACACATTGCGCTGGCCCAGTTCGAAGATGCCGCCGTGACAGGTGATGAGGTCACCTTCCTGCAGCTCGTGAGTGGTCACTGTCTCAGTGGCGGTGTAACCGCGTTTCGTGTTGATGGCGATCATGATGCGTCGTCCTCCTTGGTGACGGGTGTGGGTGCGAAGGCGCAGCGCAGCAGTGGGATCAGCCACGCGGTGCCGCCGATGATGATGATCAGGTCAGGTGTTACGTTCATGCGTCTAGCTCCTTGCGTTGAGTGCGTTTAATTTCAAGCTGCTTCGCAGCTTGAACCTCATCTCATGCAATGTCAAGCAAAACCGTGCAAAGCCATGCAGCACGGTGCAATCCTGTGCCCCACAGGGCTGCGAGTGCGCTAGAACAGCACTGTGCTGGCTGATATCAGGAGTTGCAGGTCGGTATGGATGGCTCGGGCCAACGCGTGCGCGCACGCGAGTGGCTCGATGCCCGGGCATCAGGGTGGCTGGGCCACCCAGATATCCGGGGCAGCGCCAGCTGGCGCGCAGCCACAGGCGTGGCTGCGACCCCCGGGGGTCCGAGCAGCGCCACCGCCCATGGGGCGGGGGCCAGCTCGGAACCCCGGGGGTCCGGTCCCGGAGCCCGGGCCACGCAGTGGCCCGGTGGCCCGGGAATCCGGATCGAATCCGCCGCGATGAGTCTCATGCTTCTGTAATCGCGGACTCGCAGTCGCGGTCCAAGGGACCGCGCAGCGGTCCCATATCATCTGCGAGGATATTTACTTTTTGAATTTTTGGTTTTGCAAAGTGGACTTGGTGGGAATCCCTCGGAACACCGGAAATAAACTCGCTGAGTTTTTCCTTGACCTTGCCCACGACCGGGCGCAGGCTCGGCCACTAGGATTTTGCGCCTACACAGGCCGAGATAATCTGAGGGTGGGACTGGGCCACTGAACGGGGAACTTGGGACGCCTCTTCTCCGCAACGGCTCCGGTGGGATTTGACAAAGTGCGTTATTCAGGCGCAGTATCCGCCGTGCCAAGTTTCCAAAATCTCCGTTGCGGAACCCCTTGGTAGGACGTTTGACCACGTTAGTGCGTTCCGGCCCCACACTGGGGCCGGATTTCACAATCAAGTCAACGGGAACAGGAGGTTGGCAGATGACGTTTGACCCGAACGCTCGGGTGAACAGACGCAAGCCGGTTACGCGCAAGCTCTCCGGTCGCAGCGTCGTACACGCCGTCGATGGCACCGAACGTCCCTACCCTGTATATCACTTCAGCCGCCGCCGCTTCCTTGAGAAGCCGGGGCACAACCCATTCAAGCCATGACCGACACGCCGAAAAAGAAACGGAAGCAAGTCGGCGGTGTGCGCGCCGAGCCGATGACGCCGGAGCGATGGCAGGAGTTGCTCGCGCTCACCGCGAACGGGCTGACGCGCCGCGAGGCGGTGAAGAAGGTCGGTGTGTCCTACGAAACGTACAGTGCTTATTTGCTCGCCGAGCCCGGGGCGGCTACCGCGATCCGTGCCGCCGACCGGGCGTGGTATAGAAGGGACTGGCCAGTCGAACGCATCGAGCCTTTCCTGCTGCTGGTGGCGCAGGGCAACACGAATATTGACGCCGCGAAAGAACTGGAGTGGATGGAAGGCGAGCTGGAGCAGCTGATGCAGGTGATCCTGCATGATGAAGATACGAAAACGATGTACGACGAGGCGCGCAAACTGCAGGCAGAGGCGTGGGGCGACGAGATGATCCAGATCGCCGATGACGCCAGCTCTGATTACTACACCGCGACCGACCGCTCTGGGAATGAATACCAGAAGGTCGATCACGAGGTAGTGAACAGGTCCAAACTGCGCATCGGTACACGCCAGTGGCTGATGTCGCGATTGCATCACGAACGATTCGGCGATCGCATCCAGCAGGAGATAACAGGCGATCTCAATGTGAACCACGCCGACATGCTCGACCTAGCACGTAAACGCAAAGAGAATGCCCAGAAGAAACGCGAAGAGTTGGTAACGCACGCAACGCAAGAGGAACAGGATCCAGACCAGTACTCGGTGCATTAGATGAGCGTCCCGGCCCAGAAAGTTTCCCCGCTTCAATTCGAAGAAGCACTGGCCGAGGACATCGCCGAGTTCTACGACGACCCGTACGGATTCATCATGTACGTGTTCCCGTGGGGCGTGAAGGACGGGCCACTCGAAGAGTACGACGGGCCGGATGACTGGCAGGCCGAACAGCTGATCCGCATCGGTGAGGAGTTCATCAAGGATCCCCTCACCACGATCCGCGAAGCAACCGCGTCAGGCCATGGTATCGGCAAGAGCGCCGAGGTTGCATGGATCATCCTGTGGGCGATGTCCACCCGGCCACACCTTAATGGAGTGGTCACCGCGAACACCCTGCCACAGCTCAACACGAAAACGTGGCGCGAGCTGGCGGTGTGGCACAAGCGCGCAATCAACATCCACTGGTTCAAATGGACCGCTACCAAATTCTTCCACCGCTCGCACCCAGAGACATGGTTCTGCGCAGCGGTACCGAACACCGAACACAATTCAGAGGCGTTCGCAGGACTACACGCCGTGCATGTGCTGGTGATTTACGATGAGGCATCTGGCATCCCGGATAAGATCTGGGAGGTGTCGGAAGGTGCGATGACCACTCCAAGGGCGATGTGGTTTGTTTACGGCAACCCTACGAAGAACACAGGCCGTTTCAGAGAATGCTTCCACAGCGACAAACATCGCTGGTTCACGCGCCAGATCGATTCTCGTCAGGCCAAGATGACCAACAAGAAGGAGATCTCCGAGTGGGTCAACACCTACGGCGAAGACTCCGACTTTATTCGAGTGCGCGTGCGCGGCGTTTTCCCGCGAGTCGGCGACATGCAGTTCATCTCCAGCGATCTGGTCGATCGTGCAATGGAATGGGAGTGCCCGTACGAGGCGTACTTCCAGCTGCCGATACTTATAGGAGTGGATGTTGCGCGCTACGGTGATGACAAGACCGTGATCACCGTCAGGCAGGGACGCAAGATCCTTGAGATACGGAAGTTCCGCGAACTGAATACCATGCAGGTAGCCACAGTCGTCGCCGATGCCATACGTGAGTTCCGCCCTGCAGCGACATTCGTTGACGGCATCGGCGTCGGCGCTGGCGTTGTCGATCGATTGCGTATGCTCAATTACGAAATCATCGAAGTGAACGCTGGCGTCAAGCCCGACGATGAAGAGACCTACTTCAACAAGCGCGCCGAGATGTGGGACCGCACCCGCATCTGGCTGCGCGACGGTGCGGACATCCCGGACGATGCCGAACTGCGTAGCTCTCTTATAGGTATCGAGTACAGCTTCAACGACAAAGAATTGATGCGCATGGAACGCAAGGCCGACATGAAAAAGCGTGGACTGGATTCCCCGGATGAGGGAGACTCGATCGCCATGACTTTCGCCGAGGCGACTGGTGACTACACTAACAACTGGTTCGAGCCTGACGATGCGTTCGAACCTGACGAGGCAGCGTTTAATTGAGAAACTGGATCCCAAAAAACCTTAACCGTCAGCAGCGGTTAATGGCCGAAGAGATACTGGACAAGAATTCGCACGATCACGTTGTGACAATTCTGCCCAGTAACGAAGGCGGTGTGTTGCCGGACGTGAGTGAGATGGTGCCGATCTACCACAAGCAGTGCAGCAACGTCGCATTCTATTACACGCACAGGCTCCAGAGCGGCGAGAAGCTGACGGCCACCCGGGCAAAGTTCCCGGACGGCACGCGCCCGGAACGTGGCGAAGCATTTTTCTGCGGCAGCTGCAAAGAGAAGATCTGGTTTGTTGGTGACCTGAGGATGGCAGCATGAGTCTCGTGATGCCGAACGGTAACGGAAAATTCGGTCGTGAAATCACGGCGGACTACAACGAGATCAATTATCTCGAACTCGATGAACGCAAGAAAGCAAAACTGGAAATGTGGATTGCCAAGAACATCGGTGACACACTCTGCAGGCACTACCCTAACCGTGAGTGGGGCGTGCGCGTCGATCTCGAAGGACAACTGGTCGTGATTACCTGCGACTCGGTGTCAGCAGAGAAAGGTTACTTCATGCACATGGCGCAGAAAAACATTCACGACTTGCAGGAGCAGGCCAAGACGGCGGCAGGCGAGATCCTCGAACGACACGGGCTCTCGCGCTCGCGAGGATTCGATGCCGACGTTCTTGAAACACTGGACCGCGATTTACGTGACAACGTGATCGCCGATGACTCGGATGCATCTTACTGATGGCAACAGACCAGCGACAAGGCGATTACAATCCTGAGTACCGTGGCGGTGAAGGTAAGAATGCCGGTGCGCGTGATCAGATTGGTATGACTGACAGAGATCATCCCACGTCGCCGGGTGCAACAGTCAGCCCGGGCGCAACTGCAGGTAACGAGCGTTTCGGCAGAGCAGGACATCCGTTCATGCGTGGTCCCAGCGACTTACCGCCCGGTGAGACACCGCCGAGCGACTCTCCCGGTGGATCCAATTATCAGGAAGAACATGAACAAGCAGAAACACTGGGCAGCTCGATGGTCGGACGTGACGCGTGGCTCATTGCCAAGGCGCACGAGATCTACACAACGTCAACGGATTACGTCGATGCTAATATCACCAATATATGGGAAACAAATCTCGCGCATTTTAACAACGAGCATGCGCCACAAACTAATTTCCGACGAACCGACTGGAGACGCTCACGCGTTTTTCGCCCTAAGACACGAGCTGCAACTAAAAGTGCTGAAGCGGCGCTCACGGTCGCAGCCTTTTCTACACAGGATGTTGTCGATATTCGCGCCGAAGACGAGCGCGACCCATTGCAGCGAGCATCCGCTGCGGTAAACAAGAACATCCTGCAGTACCGACTGGACCGGCGCATGCCGTGGTACCAAACGTGCGTCGGCGCGTACCAGTCAACGAAAGTGTACGGCTTGTGCATTTCATTCCAGTACTGGCGTTATGAGGCAGACACCGACTACGAACCTGCGTTCATGGACGATGGCTCCCTGATGACTGACGACGACGGCGCACCGCTCGGATACGAAGTGCCTATCGTTAGAAAAGATGAACTCTGTTGCGACCTGATCGCACCAGAAAATTTCCGTTTCGATCCAATGTGCGACTGGCGTGACCCGTGCGGCACCTCACCTTACTTACTGTACATGATGCCCGTCTATGCTGGCGAAGCATTGGAGCGAATGGAATCGGTGGACCCAAAAACGGGTATTCCCTTGTGGAAGAAGCATAAGCTCGGGTCGATCCTCGCTACTCGTCGCAAAAATTACGATCGTACTAGACAAGCACGCGAAGGCAGGGAGAGGATCGACCCAGCTGATGAACAACACGGTAACGCCTACACGATGCTGTGGGCGCACATGAATGTCGTCAAGATCAACGGTACTGATTACGTTTACTGGACAATGGGTACCGAGCTGTTGCTGACCGATCCGGTTCCGCTGCTCGAAGCGTTCCCCCACCTCGAAGAAGGCGAGCGTCCGTTTGTGGTCGGCTTCAGCTCCATTGAAGCGTTCCGTAACTACCCAGCCGGTGATGTCGAACAGAGTTCAGGTCTGCAGGAAGAGATAAATATTATTGCCAACCAGCGCATTGACAACATCAAGCTGGTTCTGAACAAACGCTACTACGTGCGGCGTGGATCCCAAGTAGATCTCGATGCGCTCGTGCGCAATGTACCGGGCGGCGGCGTCATGATGAATGACCCCGAGAGGGACGTGAAGACCGTTAACACACCAGACGTGACTCAGTCCAGCTACATGGAGCAGGACAAGCTCGCGATGGAGTATGACGAGCTGGTTGGCAATTTTGCACAAGGCTCTGCCGGTGTGAATCGCGAAGGCAACGCACAAACCGTTGGCGGTGCAGCTATGATGAGCCAGACTGCTGGCTCGGTTTCCGATTACGGTTTGCGCGTGTTCTTCGAGACGTGGATGGAACCAGTCCTGAAGCAACTCATGAAACTTGAACAGGCGTACGAGAATGATGATGTCATCCTCGCGCTCGCGGCCAACCAAGCACAACTGTTACTGAAGTTTGGCATTCACGAAGTCACTGATGAATTGATCCGGCAGGATCTCGTTGTGCGCGTGAACGTCGGCATGGGTAACACGGATCCGATTCGCCGCGTCGAACGATTGCTGTTCGGACTGGAGAAGGCTGCAGGTCTGCCGAAGATGGCAGAGAAACTGAAAGCTGATGAAGCTGCGAACGAAATTTTTGGTTCGCTCGGGTACAAGGATGCGTCCCGGTTCTTCATGAACGATCAACAGCTGGAAGAAAAGATGGCGCAGGCTGGCGATCAAACGCCGCCTGAAATCAAGATGAAGCAGTCAGAAATTCAGATACGTCAGGAAGACAACAAGCTACGACACCAGCGTGAACTAATGAAGCTCGACATGGAAGCGCAGCTCGGGTTCGCACGGCTTGCGCTTGAGAAACAAATGACACTGGAGAAACTGTACGCAACGCTCGGAATGGAGAAACAGAAAATGCAGTCTGCTCGACAGCAAACTGCTGTGAGTGAGAACACCAAGATTGCTCAACTCGCGCTCAAAGGAAACGGAGCAGGGGCAGCTGCAGGAGCATGATGTGCCGTTAACTGAAAAAGGTCAGAAGATCATGTCCTCGATGAAGGCGCAGTACGGCGACAAGAAAGGTGAGTCGGTGTTCTACGCATCTCGTAACAAGGGCAGGATCTCTGGCGTTGAACGGAAGGGTGCATCACAGAATAACCCGCTTTATCACGGGCGCATGCGCAGGGCTGCACGCGATCACAAGCCCAGAAAATTTGCAGCCCGTGAAGGATCTGAGGAGTACTAACATGAGAATGAATAGAAACTACGGTGGATACGGTGGATCAACTCCAGCTAATCAAACACGCAGGCGAGTTCCTGCACGCGCTACACCGGCTGTTCCGGGTGGTGGTGGTCGCGGTGTTGCTGGTGGTCCCGGAAGAGGTACTCGTGCCACGCCAGCGGTTCCTGTAACACCGCCACGCGGCGGTGGCGGCGGTGGTGGTGGCGGCAAAGGTCGCACCAGTCTGCGTGCCACTCCAGCTGTGCCGCCAACCCCCGGCCCGACTCGTCCCGGTGGTCGTCGTCGTCCTCCTGCGCCTGCGCCAACCAAACCTACGGGCGGTAGCGGACCCTATAATCCGGGGCCGAAACCGGGTGCTGGAACAGTAGGGGGCTGACCATGGGCGATAAGAAATCCCCGACAGCAGATTTGAGTGTTGTGACAGCCGGATCTCGCGTGCGCAGGCGCGCAGGCGAAGTCGAACAGGCAGTCGGGCGCGCACAGGATACTGGCAAGGGTAAACCTCGACGTGGCGGAACTGCGCGCCAACGCGGTGTGACCGCTGAACAGGCTCGGCGATCAGAGCGCGTTGGTACGTCAGGTGAACGTGCGTACGGTGCGCCGTTAAGCACACCGAAACCAACGAAGCCGAAGAAATCTCGCTTCAGGAGAAAGAACGATGGCTAAAAAGAAAACAGACCCTATCAGTATCGATGAAATGGTCGCAGGAAAGGCGGTAGATCTGGGACTGGATCCAGAATTACCGAGCGATGAGTACTCGCAGAAAATTCGGTTTCAGCAATCACGGCGGCAAGCTGAAGCGGAAGATCGTGCGGCTAAACGAAAGCGCGCACAACAAGGATAATTTTTAATGGCGGGTAAAGCAGAAGCATTCGATTACTCTACTGTTCACTTTATAAGTGATCAGGAGCGCGAGTATTTTGTGGAAGCCCACCTCGGCGAGATGGTCCGTGACTTTCTCGTCAGCCCAGTTGGCCGTTACCTGCACGGTCGGGCGAAGTCGGAAATTGAGAAATGCAAGGACCGACTGGCTGAAATAGATCCGAGTACCGATGATGGCCTCGGAGAGTGGAAGCAAGTTAAGCAGGACATGGCGAACGCTGAGATGTTTATGCAGTGGTGCGCTGAAGCAATGATCAATGGTGACCACGCAGCCACGCAGCTGCAGGAGACAGAGCAATGACAAACGGAGCTACCCAACCAACGGGCGCTCCTGCTGACGACACGCAGCAGGTTGCGCCACCAGTTGACACGAAGACACCGGAGCCACTGAAAAGCGCGCCGAGTCCTCGTGACGCAGTGATCGATGCAATGGACGAGAAGATCCATGGAGACCGGATCGCGGAACAGAACGAGTTCATCACGGAACATGCCGAAGAGTTAGGCATGCAGCCAATACAATCGGCTGCTCCTCCGGCGGAACCTGATCCAAACGCGGACGGTGCGCAGGCTGTAGAGCCTATGCACCCACCTGCGGAACCGCCTGCTCCCGATCCGATTCCGCAAGATCTTCAAGACCACCAAATGGCGAATTACATCGTGATGCACGATGGAGCGCCGCACATGAAAGCGAAAGTGCATGGAGTTGATAAGCTAATACCGATGGAGCGCGTACAGCAACAAGCGCAAAAACTTGAAGCTGCAGAGGTCAGTATGCAAAATGCAGCTCAGGTAAATAAAGAACTGGCTCAACGCGAGGAATGGATACGGCAAAACGAAGCCGCTCTTAAAACTCGTGCTGACCAACTGGCCACACCACCACCCGATCCGGGCGTGGACGACGAGACGCTCGTCACTGAGTCTCGGGACATCATTAAGACGTTGTTCAGTGGTGACGAGGATGAGGCTGCACAGAAGTTAGCAGGTCTAATGAAAAGATCCCGGGTACCCACTGCGGTGGCTCCTGCGATTGATACCACCCAGATTGCTAATCAAGCAGCAGGAATTGCTGTCGCTCAAATGACAGATAAGCAGCTACGAGAGGATGCGAATGCCGGACTTGAAACATTCGGTGAGCGTTACCCGGAACTCATGGCTGATCCGATTCTGTATAACATGACTGACAACATGACCGACGTGGTCGAGGCAGAGCATCCCGAGTGGAAGCCGAGCGCGATCATGCTTGAGGCCGGTAAGCGGACAACGGAATGGCTTAATAAGCAGCGAGGTGTAACACCTCCCGGCGAACCGCCACCGCAACCGCCTGCCGGAGACGACTTAACCCGACAAGAGCGGAAAGAAAATCTGGTGAGAATCCCGAACCCAGCTCTCGGAGCGCAGTCACCTCACGGTGAAATAGCTGAAGATGTGCAAACACCTGCAGATGCGTTAGCCGAGATCAGGGAGTCGAGAGGACAACCAGTCTAACTGCTCGGAGGAAGTAACTATGGCTGGCCAAGTATGGCAAACGAGCGCGCTCGGCGGTTTCATGTGGGCACCAAACCTGTCCCGGAAACTACGAACCGCGCTGCAACCCATGGTGCGCTACCGCCAGTTCGCTGATGCTCGCGAAGCATTCGGTCTGGGTAAAGGTGAGACGTTCAACTGGAATGTCTATTCAGACGTTCAGACACAGGGTGGTACCTTAGCTGAAACAGCGACCATGCCTGAGTCGAACTACACCATTACTCAATCGTCGCTGATCATCACGGAGTACGGCAACAGTGTGCCTTACACGAAGAAACTGGATGACCTGTCAGAACATCCGGTGACTGAGATCATTCACAAGGTTCTGAAGAACGATGCCCGGAAGGCTCTCGATGCGGCAACAAATGCGCAGTGGGAATTAACGCCTCTCCGCGTCGTCGGTGATTCGGCAACCACGATCTCTGTCACGGAGAACGGCGTGCCCTCGGGCGCACCGACCGGAGAGTTCCTTGACGCTCACTCCAAACTGATCGCGGATGAAATGGCAGAGCGGGACATTCCCACGTTCGACGGGAACAACTACTTCGCTATCGCTCGTCCGACCACGCTACGCGCATTCAAGGACGCTCTGGAAACGATTCACCAGTACGTCTCTGAAGGCTGGCATGTGATCATGAACGGTGAGAAGGGTCGCCACGAAGGTATCCGTTACACGGAGCAGACAAACATTCCGAACGAGGGATGGACGAACTCCGATGGTATCTTCTTCTTCGGCGCTGACACGGTAGTGGAAGCGTTCGCAATCCCTGAAGAGATTCGGGGCAAAATCCCAACTGACTTCGGTCGGTCTCGGGGTATCGCATGGTATGCAAATCTCGGTTATGGCATCGTCCACACCGACGCAGACCAAGCGCGTATCCTGAAGTGGGATTCAACTGAGTAAAGGAGACTAATCATGGGTGGACAGTTCTATGACAATGCGCTCCAAACTCAGCATGACGCGGCAGCTGCAGACATCGCTACAGGCGGAACATTGCTGACAGCCGGTGGCCCAGCGCAACGTGATGGCCGAATCTTGGACGTAACGATCGACGTTACTACTGCTTTGACGGTAGCGGACTCCAGTGTTGACATCGGCGAGTCCGGTGGCGATGTTGATGCGCAGCTTGCTGCGTGGGTTCTCGCCTTCACTGGCAGTGGTATTGGAGATCGACTGGCCCCAAATCGGGACACCACTACGGTGAGTCTCGAAGAGGGTGTTGACATCAACCAAGACGTGGACACGATTCTCGCGGCGGACGGCGGCTCGACTGCTGGCGCTGGCGACATTCGTATGCTCGTCGCTTGGTGGTAAGGAGGTATCTCATGGCTAAGACAAGCGGAAGTACGCTTAATAAGTATAGCGGTGGTGGTGCCGGTGGCCCCAGCGGACCCGAGCCGGGTTCTGGTGCTTACATGCCGGGGGATCACAAACCTTCAACGGTTCGTGGTTCGTACATGCGCATGGAAGGCTCCGGGATCCAGTACGGTTTGAATTCTTACAAAGAATTCGATTCGGAAGCTCTTTCATTTCCGACGTACAACGGTGCCCGTAACCCTCTCAATGGCAATGCACGCGAGGTTCCTCGTCCGTATCAGGACGACGCGTACTCTGTCAGTGAGAAGGGTCACAAAATGACCATCTGCTGATCTGTGCGGCCCGGGTCTTCGGACCCGGGCCAAACTTTTGGAGAACGACATGCCTCACAAGAAGACATTGCCGGTAACTCCTCAGGGCGGATACATCGATTATCAGGACGATCGACTCGGGCGACCGGGTGACACGCTTGATACTGATGAGATCCTTGCGCCAGCGTCACTGGAAAATGCTTTTTGTGCTAACCAGTGCGAAGACGACGGCGTATCCGGGAAGCTACCAGTTGACACGACTTTCGAAAATTTCGTTGAGCCGTGCGTAGAAACTCCACGCAGTGACATGGGCGAGCGCCCGTATCGCGCAGGCGTGGCCGCAGGCGGGAATGTACACAATGATCGTTATGGAGCGATCACACCGCCGAATCATGAAGGAGTGGATAACCCCGCACCACATGATCTGAAGAAACCACTGTACCCGCACCGGAGATACTGAGATGGCTGGAAAGAAAAAGGCGAAGAAGAAAGCGGCTACGAAAAAGCCGGAAGATCTGACTCCCGATGAGCTTACGGAAAAAGCTATGGCGGAAGTAGAAGAGCAAGAGCCTGCCAAGGAAAAGGCAGTCGAAGCTGAAGCGCGGCCCAGATCCGGACTGGCGAAAGAGCCCATGGTTTGGGTAAGCGGTCAAGGTATGAGCCGTAAGAAAGTCCCGCTGAGTGAGTATCGGAAAATACAGGAGAAGAGGAATGCAGAATCCTGAATTCGATGACTCTCGTCCGCATTCGTTACGACGTGAAATGGGTAAAGCTGTAAAACTTTCGCAGGACGGGCACTTATTCGATGCGCATCACAGATACATCGGCGTTGATGAACTTTATCAGCCACCGACAGTGCCGGAAGTAACGCCTGACGCTGCTCCTGATTTACAGGAAGAAGGGCGTGAAGGTGTGTTGCGGCGTGCTGCAGCAAAGCTCGATGGTTACTCGACACCTGAGGAACTTTCCGAAACTAAGCAAGAAGACCGGAAGGCACTGCAGGCAGAAAGGTTAGCCGGATGAGTACTTTCCTTGAGTTAGTTCAGGATCTGCACCGCGAAGTTGGTGCGTCTGGTGATGACATTACATCTGTCACCGGACAGGTCGGTGAGAATCAACGCCTAGTGCGATGGGTTCGAGATGCGGACTTCTACATTCAGAACCGCTGGCTCAACTGGAAATTCCTGTGGAATCAGGTACAGCTCAACACAGTGTCTGGTGTCATCGGACTGGCATCGCCAACCGATCTCCAGTTCTGGGATTTTAAGACGTTCAAACTGAACGAAGGTGGAGCGAACGATGAGGATGAGCCCCTGAATTTTCGGGAGCATGACTCTATAAAAGGATTGATTCGTGACACCACGCAAGCAAAACCGGCAACAGTAATTTTAATGCCGGACAACAATCTGGAGTTCGAGCCCGTACCAGATCAGAGTTATCAAATAAAATCGGACTACTTCATGAAGCCCACCAAGATGGCGGCTAACAGCGATGTCTCGTTGATACCTGAAGAGTATCACCAAGCCATCCATGGCCGAGCATTGGTCCTGTATGCGAATTACGAAGGCGCACCAGAGATCAAGGCTCAAGGTCAGGAAATTTTTGACGAGGCGTTCGGACGCCTTGAAAATCATCAGCTGCCAAACCAACGCTTCTCTCGTTTTCAAAGCACTGGCAGCTTTTTCGAAGTCAATGCAAATGAAGGAGGAAGTGACATCACCGTTGGGGGTGATGGCTCATGGTAGTAAATGGCACAAACACGCGTTTCATATTATCCGCTGGAAGGTGGTCTTGATGTTGTAACACCGGTTCAGTCAATGAACCCGGGGAGAGCAATTGCGATCTCCAACTTCGAGCCACACTTTAATGGCGGCTACCGTAGGATCGATGGATTCGAACGATTCGATGGCAGACCGAAACCCAGTGAACAAACATTCATTGGTTTCGAGGTCAGTGCGTCTGAAGACATCGTTCTCGGTTCCACGGTAACCGGCGCACCATCCGGTGCGACTGGCAAAGTTGTCGGCATCTATGAAGACGACGGTAGCCGTGGCAACGATATGCTCGCGGTTACAAAAGTCACTGGCACTTTCGCGCTTGGTGACACACTCACCACAGTTACCAATGCAGACGAGGATATTATTCCTGACGGCGCGTCTGCAACTGATCCGGGTGGCGCTCTCATTCTTAATGACATGAACGAACTCGATGAAGGCGTTGACAACGCTGATCGAGTCAACGGACTTGAGTGCGTGCGTGATGAGTGGCCGGGTGGTGTTGGTGTTGACACCGTCACCATACCGATG
>Ga0114925_10000449_pt1 | contig 18139 bp, 15 predicted proteins | sample SumtaG_2_FD_87287 | JGI IMG/M metagenome (GOLD analysis project Ga0114925, IMG submission 87287) | Deep subsurface microbial communities from Indian Ocean to uncover new lineages of life (NeLLi) - Sumatra_00607 metaG | ecosystem: Environmental > Aquatic > Marine > Oceanic > Sediment | place... | reverse complement strand
CCAAATCAGCGGGGGGCCTATCAGGATTATGAACTACCTTGCCATCTTCTTTATAGCTTATACCTAATATTGAATTCCATGGCTTACCAGCAGCGATGTCTTTAAAGGTGAATTCTCCTTCGCCGCACAACTATATCCACTTCCGGATTTTCCACAACATTCGGATTTAAGGAAGGATGGACACCTCCAAGCACGGTAATAACACTGAACTTCTTGGCAATACGGCATAATTCCAATGCTGCATCTATTGAAGGAGTTAACACAGAAATTCCCAGAATATCAACAGATCCAATTTTTCTTATTAGTTCATCCTTTTTTATTTTTTCTACTTTCAAATCCAGCATTTCTATTTCATGCTCATCAAGCACAGCTGCTACATACATCAGTCCTAGGGGCGGGTAGCGCATTGCCCAATCTAAGAGAGGAACATCTTTTTTAGGATTGACAAGAAGAATCTTAGCCATTTTCACTTACCTTTAGGTGGAATCGGGGTAAAGAACTTATTAAAATAATAATATTTCTTGTATTCCTACAATCTTAATAGGATATTTAAATTTTATGATGAAATTAAATTTTTAATTAGAATCTTTTTTGTCAATCATCCTTTTAGATAATGCAACAAACGCTTCCTCAACTTTTTCACCAGTCTTCGCAGAAGTCTCTATATAAAAACTGCCTTTTTTTTCGGCATACTCTTTTACAACATTGATTTCAATAGTTCGCTCTTTATCTTTAATTAAATCCGCTTTATTTCCGATTAATATAAAAGGGATTTCATTAGTCTGATTCTCAAGCATTTCCAGATACCAATTTTCTATCTCATTAAAAGTTTCATCTCTTGTGAGATCCCAAATTAGCAGTGCACCATTTGCCCCAATATAAAATTTTTTCCGAACAAATCTGAATTTATCTTGTCCCGCTAAGTCCCAAATGGTCAATCGACATTGCTGATTACTAAGATCCATATCTTTTATTAAAAAATTTAAGCCTATCGTTGATGCATAAGATTCTGCGAATGTATTATCTACAAAACGATGTAAAAGACTCGTCTTTCCTACTGCTGCAGCGCCCATTAAAAGTATTTTAAATCTAAATATTTCCATTAGGATTATCTCTCAATTTTACTAGCTTTAATAAAATTCAATTTTAAATTAAATAAAATTCAGAATTATAAAATCTTATTTATTAGCTAGAAAACTATATTTCTGTTATCACTTTTTTTATTTATATAACAGATGTGAGAGATAGATTGTCATGAAGAAGAAATGGTATTTTAACAAAAACTTTGTGATCACGGGCGCAAGTGGCGGTATTGGAAGCGTAGTTTGCCGTCAATTTGCGCCACTCGGATTAAGAATGTATTTGCTTGATCTACCAAGTCCAGCTCTAGATGAGTTAGTTGAGGAATTAAAAGGATTAGGGGCAGAACACGTAGAAAGAATGCATATGGATGTAACAAATAAAGATCAAGTAAAAGCAGTCATTGATAAAATAGGACAAAAAGTAAAGTACATAGATATCTTATATAATAATGCTGGTATTGGAAATAAGGTATCAATTCTTAATAGAGGTTCCTATGAAGAATACAAGAAATTAATGACTATAAACGTGGATGGAATGTGGCTGGTACTCCAAGCTGCGCTCCCATATATTGGGCGTCCTGCGCCAACTAAAAAATATCCAGATAGGAGAGAAGGACAACTCATTTTTAGTTCAAGCTTAGGAGGTAAAACAGGAGTACCAAATATGGCTGCATATAGTATGAGCAAGCATGCAATTGTTGGTCTAGCAGACTCCGTCCGTATGGAATATAAAATGTTAAACCATAAAATTCAAGTAATTACTAGTTTAGCCGCTCCCGCAGATACTGGCTTCTACAATACTCCAGAATTAAAAGAATGGGCTGAGAATTATCAAAACAGTAGTAGACTATTTAAATTTATTACTGCTGAGGATATTGCAAAACGTGTGTTAAAAGCATCACTCAAATATAAGAAGGAAATAGCCATTCCGAGGTATTCTTGGTTCATAATATTATTAAATGCTTTATCTCATAGAATGGTCGAAAATTTAATGATAAAGATTGAAAAGAACAGGTATATGCCACAATCCTAAAATTGAATTTTCTAAAATTCCATTTCTTCATCATCAATATAAAATTTAAATCATTCTAAAAAAAGGATAAAAAGTTAATATTTATAATCTTTTCCCAGTTTTTTCCTAGCCTTTCTTAATTCTTTATCAGTAGCTTTATTAACATAATTTGTTAAATGTCTTTTTGCCCACCATAAAAACCCTGCTTCTCCAGGTGTTATATAGAACTTATTCTTTAGAATCCCTTCAATAAAAGGCTCTGCGATTTCTTCAGGTTGAAGGACCCTTCCTCTTTCTGACATTATAAAACACTCTTTTGGTTTATTAATATTTTCACGTTCAAAAGCAGCAGTGTCTGTATCTGGTGGGAAAACAATGGAGATTTTAATGTTATAGGGTGATAATTCATTCCTTAATGAATCAGCTAACCCTAGTATTGCGGCTTTTGTTGGGGAGTACATGGTATACCCTATAATCCCTATGTAGGCCGCCGCAGAAGAAACAAAAGCAATGTGTCCCTTTTTGGCTTTCATATAATGAGGGATTAATATCAGAGTTGGGACTAATTGTCCGTAATAATTCACATCCATATGTTTTTTGAAATCTGCAAGAGTAAGATTCTCAAGATAATCTGGCAAAGCATTCCCTACGACATTTATCAAATAATCAGGAAGACCTTTCTTATTGATAAAATCTTCAATTAGGGGTTTTAATTTTTCCATATCAGTAGCATCGCAAGAAATTATCTCAACAAACTGAGAATCCTCAACTTTAACGCTGTTAATATCTTCTTTAGCAGCTTTTAATTTATCGAGATTTCTTGCAATAATACACACGCTCCCTCCTAATAGCACTATTTCTTTTGCTGTTGCTTTCCCAATCCCCTCAGAAGCTCCACACACAATTGCTTTTTTCCCTTTAAAAGGTTGTTTTTCAATTAATTTTTCTTTTGCCATTTTAACTTCACATCATTTTATATTAGTAGATTATATCCTCCATAAATGATAAAAATAGGACCAAAAACTAGTGTTAATATCACTACGCCTATACTAACAAGCGCATCAAAACCATATTTTTCTCTATTAAATTTTTTATTTTGAATATTAAATGCTAAATCAATAATCCCTAAGAACACCATACCACTACCCGCAATAACAGAAAATAGATATCCCCATTTTTGTTGCATTAAGAGACCAATTGCAGCTATAATTAAGTTTGGCGTAATCCAACCCAAATCTGGAAATGGAAATGATAATTCATGTTTGTGTTCAACTTCCGACATTTTTGGATCTTTATATTCTGTTAAATAAAAGATCAACCAAAAGCCAATAAACAATAAGACCCATATTATTTGAAATATCGCTATTATTATATTTATCAAAGTTTACACCTCATTTAAATATCTGACTTTAAATAATTAGGAGGGACCCCAACATCTGCTATGCCTCCATCTACGGGAAAATTATGACCCGTAATGAAATCTGAAGCTGGTGATGCTAAAAATGAAACCACTTTGACAACATCATCTACAGTACCGATTCTATTTAATGGTGTTTTAACATTTCCATCTTTCATTGTAAATTTCATTACTTCCTCATCATTTTTATAAACTCCCGTAGCATGAAATCCCGGAGCAATAGAATTCACAGTAATTTTAGGAGCTAAAGTCTTCGCAAGTATTTGAACCATAGCGATAATTCCAGTTTTAGCAATACTATATACAGGGATAGCTGCATCTACTACCATTCCCGCAATAGAAGATGTATGTATCATTTTCCCCGCTAATGGTTCAAATTTTTGAGAATTCATTTTCCTCCATATCGCTTTTGCTACTAACCATTGTCCCTTCAAGTTGATATTAATATCTTTATCCCAAATATCTTCAGGTACTCTTAATAAACTCTTTCCGTAAATTAATCCTACTCCCGCGTTATTGAAAACAATATATATATTATCAAGCTCCTTAAATGCTTGTTTTCCCATGGCATTTACTTGGTCTGCGTTTGATACATCACAAACAATTGGAACTACTTTTTGTTTTGTTTCTTGTTCTATTTTTTTACATGTTACTTCCAGAAGCTCTTCATTTATATCAACTAATATCAAATCAGCTCCTCTTTTAGCAAACTCCATCGCAGTACCTCTGCCAAAACCCGAAGCCCCGCCAGTAATTAAGGCACCTTTTCCCTCAAGAAATTTCTCAACCATATTTTTTCACTTAGTTTATATTTTTTAATAATTTAATTGAATCTTTTTTGATATGAAATATAAATATTTGTAAAATTATCTAACAAATAATTATAATCTTAACATAGTAATAAAACCATAATAAGATGTGAAATATGACTTGAGATATTCTAAAAAAGGATTATTAATCTCAATTACTCTATTCCTTAATCATAATTAAAACCAAAAATTTAATTATAGAGACTATTTTAAATTTTAATATAAATCAAAAAGATGTTCAAAATGGTTAAAACAGTCATACCTTACTTAATAAATTTAGGCGATATAGTTCCCGCTCGGTCAAAAGCAACTTTATTAAACGAGATTGCGATGGCTTTAATTGAGTGTATTGGAGTTTATGGTAAAAATATTAATAAAATGGGAAAAATCAAAAAAATTGCTACTTGTTTCTGGCCAGTTAGGTTAATTCCATTAAATGAAACGCGCGCTTGCGTATGTAGTTATTTATTGAATACGCAACAAAAATTAAATGTAGGAAAGTTTTCACAAATTCCCCCGCCCCCAAATAATGTAATTAAAGGAGCTGATCCTGCATCTTTTCTTGACTCTTTAAGATCTTATAATTCTAATTATTTAAAGAAAAGTAAAAATTTCAAAAGAGGTACAATTATTCAGGAGGCTCTATTCACTGCAAGTGAAATTGGATATTTTAAGAACTTTTTCTTGAGTCAATATAACTTAGGCTCTTTTGGCGAACCTTATTTTCTATTAGAAGGTGATCCTATAGCCAAATCTGTAGACCAAGTTAAAATCTCTAATGAAATTATGGATTTTGTAAATCTTAAAGATGTCAATATGTTAGATAATTATGTTCAACAGATTACTCAAGTAAGTAGCCATTGGATTGAAAAGGGGGGACAATCTGCTGATAAAATTCGAGGAACTAAGGTAGATACTTCTACCGAAGAAAAACAATTAGCTATGCTAAATAAAGAATTACAATCTGAAAAAGAGAAAGATTTAAAAGCGGATCGTGAGGCATTATTAAAAACTGGTAAATATAAAATTAATGATAAAACTGGAGAATTCAATAATTTACTCAATGGTATTAGGTCATCTATAGATAGAATTAAGCAAGCTATTGGTCAAAAAGATCTATTTTTATTAGAAGAGGGATTAAAAGACTTAGATTTGAAATATAATGATTTAGGAAACTCAATTAGTAGGTATAACAGCGAAATTAATCAACTTAAAAAGAACTTAGATCGGGAAAGAAGCGATGTAGAGACAATACATGATAAAAAAATTAGAGAATTAGAACGTAAAATCTCAGAAATTGAAAAACAAATTCAAACTAAACACGACGAGTTAAGTAAGGACTTAACAGATACAGAAGATATTGTCGGACAGATTAAACAAGAAAAACAATTATGCATAGATAATATAGAATCAACAAAAGATTCCGAATTGACAAATGTTCAAAATTTCTTTAATGACTATACTATTGAAATTAAAACTCAAAATATTGTAGTTGGGATTCCAATCTTCGTATTCTATTTTATAGATCCTAATACAAATAGAACAACAGAGAGAGCACCTGTCCTACCAATTTTAATAGATAAAGGTAAAGTCGTCAGCACTAAGGTTAAAGAAAGCTTTAGGCGCAAAATTCGAGATTTAATGAATAAATATACTCCGATGGTTAATTTAGTTGAAAATGAGGGGGAAACCAAGAATTTAATGACAGATATGAAGAATCTTGACACCAGATTAGATGATGCTATAAATGATTTGAGAATTCGGAAAATCCTAGGCAAAAAATCAGCAACTAAAGCCAAAGAAATAATAAATAATCTCGTTTGGTAATCAAAATTTTATTGTCTATTTTTTATTTTATTTTTATGAGTTATTCCACATCAATAATTACCATTTTCTGTCCACAGAAATAGGTTTATGATCACAGTTATTTAAAATCTGGACAAATGTCCTCTCCGTTGACCCTAAACTGAAGGTCACGGGTCCACCACATGGGCTTACCGAGGTTACTATCAAGCTTGAGCTATATTCCTTGCTGCGTTGAGGTCTGAGTCTAGCCTATGACCATTTGGACAAGAGAAGTGTTTTCTATCACGCAACCCTCTTGCCCCGCATTTTGAACAATCTTGTGAGGTATATCTTGCAGATACCTTTTGGAATTCAATCCCGTTTAGCTTGCACTGCAGCTCAACCGCACTCTGAACTTGAGAATAAAACCAATGCGTTTGCCAAAACGACAAAAACTTACCTACATCTCTCTTTTTAGAATGTGTTGCCCATCGTAAGTCCTCCACCTTAACGGTGGATACCCTCCAAAACTTAGCGATCTCGGTGAGATAATGATTGAGGTATCTAACTATCTGCAGATTAAGACGATTCAAGCGCTCCCAACACAAACTAATAGACTTTTGTATTTTATTCCATTTCAACTTTTTTCGGAAGTTTACAACACCTTGAGCCAAAAGGTTTTGTTCATATTTATTTTTCTTCCTTTGTAACAACCGTATTTGCGCTCGAAGGTTAATGAGTTTTAATTTAACATTAGATAACTTATCTGAAGGCGCTTGGGCAAAACGGTCTTGCATGTAGATTTTTCCATCGGAAGAGCTAAACTTTTGATCAAATAATTGGTGCGGTCCCAAAAAATATCGAGACAATTCTCTTTTTCGCCTTTTATCCCGTATACTCACCACCGCAAAGTGCTTTAACCCTAAATCTACTCCCATCACGATGTCGGGATTTGGAACTGTGTCCAAATCATACTCTGATGGTTTCAAGGACTCTTTTTTTAATTTCTGAAAAGGGAGGTTAAGGAGCAATTTACGATGCTTTAAATTAATTACGGGTAATAATGGCTCAAACCCTTTTTGCTTTAAATTCTGAATTCTGCTTATGGTCTTTTTAATACCACCTTGATTTATTATTTTTTTATCTTTAATTTTAAATGATTTAAACTTATGTGATACTAACCTTAAACTAGTGGAAAAATTCGCATAATCTGGTTTATATACATCTTTATTGACAATAGAAATTGAAAGAGCTTTATGCTCGGGTAGTCTTAAATGAGAAAATATATCTTGTGAGATCGCCCGAAGTTGAGAACCCATTAAGCTAATGAAACTTTTCGAGGTAAAATAATCTTTTAGTAGCTCCCTGATCTTATATTGAAGTTTTTTTGTGACATAATAGGCAAAAGAATCATAACTTACTGAATCAACACTAATCGATGGAAAATGAGGCTTAAAAATGCGCTTCAAGACATACTGATTATGGGAATCTTTGAAATCCTGTAATTCTTTGTCAAATGCTTCAGATATGAGTTTTTGTGGATGTTCTCGCCCTAATTTACTTAAAAACTCCCCCTTCAAGGAGTTATATATCCCATCTCTTTTCTTTTTAAACTCAAGCATAGAATCAAAGTCAACTGCCACCCCAATCAACTTTTCTAGAAACTGTAACTCGTACTCCAATGACCGCTCAATCGAAGCTTTTTTCTTTTTATTTTGTTCTTTCTGTAATTTTTTTCTTAAAGCGATAATCCTTTGAGCTTTTTTGGTGGTTATCCACTTTATCTTGCGAAAATACTGATTTAAGAGATACTCGGGGAGTTCTGAGGGAGGTACTTGAACGGGCTTTTTCTTCTCTGTCTTATAAAAACCATTTTCAACTTTTTGTAGGAAAATATTTGATAATTTTAAAGAATCAAATATTTTTTTAACGTTGTTTTGCAATGGATTGGTTAAAGGAACTTTTTGAACAATATCACTAACCAATATATCATTCTGCTTTAAGAAAATATTCCTCAATTGGTAAATATGGTTATTTAAGAAAAAGGTGCTGAAGGGCTGAAACTTCCCAAAACAGTTAAGATTTACCAAATTTAGGATGTCTTGTATGTCAGACTGTCTAAACCTTTTGCCCCTAAGAAAATCTAAAGTAAAATCATTATCCTTAGTGAATTTTTGGATCAAACCCTTTGCGATTCTTTCAAGATTATGAGCGCGTATGAGCCAGTTTCTTACTACTAAATATGCGCTGTAAAATGCACACTGTTTAGCTCTTTCTTTTAATTCATAAGACTGAAATTGCGGGGATTTTACATGGCTAAAGTTAAGTCTGTCATATACCGCTTGGCGAACCCGAGACATTGAGGTATATTGATAACTGTTTATCCCATTATTTTCAATATCTCTCACCATTAGATGTACATACTTGTTTTTTAGTGCTCTTACCTTCACCAATAAATCCGTAATTTCTTTATAGCGTGAAATTCTTGAAAGTGCATTGTCTTCATCGGGGATTAAAGAAAATGTCCTTGATATTACGGTGGAACCAGGCTTAACTGCTAACACAGAACTTAAAGAATCTTCGGATATTTTATCTTCTTGCTCTCGACTTGAGGGTTTTTTAGCAACTAATATCTCTTGATGAAATAAAATATCATTAATGTCGAGGGAAACTATACTCTTCTCGGGAGCTTTCTTCCGAAGGTAGGAATAAAGTTCTAATCTATCTACTTGTCCCTTAGGGCTGGGGAGTGTAAGAACAGCTAACTTATCGGTCCAAAAACAGATATGCTGCGGCTCTGAGCATCCGAGCATAAAAATCGAGCTTGAGTACACACCAGGGAAATATAGATCGCCATATTCAAAAGCCCCGAAACCTAAATCTCCTAATTCCTTGTATTCTTCAAGGCATTGCCTGAAAATAAAATGCGTGATATTAAACAATTTGTTTGAAATGTCCAATAGCTGACGGGTTAGGGCGGGTTCTAATTCATGTATATCGTTGACAGCTTTCTTGTCAAACACGATAAATCTAAATCCTTTCAGGAAGGCAAGCAGACAATCGGGAATTTTATGGTATTTCTTGTAATAATGATATAGCTGGTATAAGGCGTAATTATCCAAAAATATGGGGGCGTCGCATATAATGTCTAACTTTCTTTCATGCCCTCCCGCAACCGTCATTACCTTTTTTTGGGGTCTATCCGGAGAAACATATTTCTGGAACAGCTCTGTGTCTTCTGGAGGGTATTCGACCGGTTCTTGGCGAGTCTTTACGTTTTCTTCCTTCAAGCTAACCTCAAACCATCTATTTACGGAGTCTTTAAACTTCCAATAATCACTTTTCACCTGCCTATACTTTTTCCCTAATGGGGATTTTCTTTCCTCCTCGAAGGACTCAAAATCTATATCAAACCTCTCATTCAAGTCATTCCAAAATTCGTGAATTTTTCTTTTTTCTTGACCATGTATATCAGAATAGCCCTTGATATACTTATTTATAGAGAATTTAATAAAATCTGTCACAGTACCAAATCCGAAGGCGTCTAAAGTATCTAATAACCGTACTTTGATGTACTTGTCTATTTTAATATGAGTCGATTCAATTTTTTCCTTGATGTCTTCTGTCTTTTTACCCTTTTCTACTGCAATATAGTGCCTAAAATCTTCGGCGGTAAACATTTCTTTTTTTATTTCATCACACATATAAATAAGGGCATGCGAAATCAGATTTGTCAAGGTGCCGATGTCATACGTCTGTATAAAATCCCGCCAAGTATCTTTTAATGTACTCTTGACTTTTATATGAATATGTGCGACTTCTTTCCCTTCTCTTTCTGCCTTAGAAGTAGTAAATATCGTTTTAGCTTTATCAACATGGAAAACCTGCAAGCCTTTACTTTCAATCCAAGCGTGCTGCTTTTTCCTTATGGCTGAATTAATCTTCTCAAAATCGAACATTCCTTCAAAACTTATACCGTAGAAATGCCTGAGGATCTCATTAAAGGTTGAGCGACCGATTACGATCTGAGCCCCAAAAATATCTTCAAGGTTGTCAATAATAACGAAATCGGCTCTAAATTCATGACCGTTAAAATAAAAGGGAATATTTCTAAGAAAGTCTTTTTTCTCTGGCCTTCTTGCGATTCCGGAGATATAAACTTGATAAACTTTCTCGTTCGGAAATAACTCCTCCTTTACCCAAGGAGGCATAAGACATTTAAATGAACCAGTATCTACAAAGGTGGTCAATTCTTTCCCGCTGAGCTCAATGTCGAAAAGGCGATTGTTGTAGACGGGAAGCCCTTTATGATCCATGCGGAAAATAGGGAGATTATCATATGCATCTACGTCGTCCTCAATCCAGAATGCGGGTTGGCTTGGCTTACACTCAGGTAGCCAAAATGGTTTCCAAACCTTACGTTTGACCTTTCCTACGTGCTGAAACGGCTTAGAAGGGAATGAGTTGTTGGGGAAGTCTCCTGAATAACGCGCTAAACCGTGAACCTCCCTACGACTGAAGGATTCACTTTCTTTCTTCCTCTTTTTAAGCCTTATATTAACCATTTTTATCTTTAAAATACTTTAAATGAATAAAATCGTGCGTATAAACAAGAAATTGTTTAAGCAATGTAATAAAATGGGTATTGATACCCTCCGAGTCTTATAATAAATGTAAAAATAAAGAACGCGTAAGAAAATAATGTAAAATATTGCTTCTGGCTGCGTCCCGTAGACGATAGCGTGTACTAAAAGAAATCCAAATACGTTGATAAATCCTACTACAAAAATATGCCATAATTCCTTACACAGACTAAGCATTAATGCGGCGAGAAACAAACAAAAAAACAGTTCTTCGGCAACCGCAGCATTTACCGTGAGTAAAAGGGAATTAATGTTCCACTGAAACTCAAGATCGAAAACTGAGCCCGTAAAACCCCCATAGATGAATGAGAACCCTATTTGAGCCAAAAGAGCAAAAATAAAAATATTCAAGTAATCTGTCTGTAAGGCAGGGTCTTCATTAATTAAATCCTTTATGGAAATAAGCTTTTTAGACCCCTCCATGTCACCTTTAAATGTTTTTCTCAAATTCTTAATTTTTACTATCCCCGAAGAAGCAAATATTGCTAATAATGAAATGCCAACAATAGTCAATGCGGAAAGACCGAGGGCCATAGTGCCCAACTCTTTGATTTGAGCATCATTACTCTGAATAAAAGTAATCTGGTATACTAAAGTTAATGCAAATACAGGCATTAAAACCAAAAATAAAATATCTATAACTTCTTCTTTCTGCAATGTAACCTTAAACTTATTTCTATCCCTATAGCTCATTTTTACGCCACCAAAAAAAATTCAAGTTTTATCTTCCCTATACCTATATAGATAAGTTGTGTTTATAAATAAATATGTTTTTTTTTTTTCTGATCAGTTAAAACTTCGTATCAATACTATTTATATATTATACATATATAAACACCTTATGATTTTTAACTACAATACTAATGTATACTTAAATGTATATTAACTTCTTATGATTTTTGATTACAAGACAACTATTACTCATACGACACCGAGAACAATTCTGTGATGACCAAAATTTTGTTATTGACCCATTATCTATGTAAAATAATATAGAGGATTTATCAACAGGGCAAAACTCATATGATTGCTTAATTTTGTATTCAGTTGGAGCAGGTATGAAATAGTTATTTCCACAATTTTCACAAATTAATTCGGATAAGACCAACCCATTTACATTTTCTGGGGGTTTTGAAGAAACTACCATAATATTCTTGCATACATTACATCTAATTTTTAAAAATGTCATTTTTTTTTCTAACCTTTAATTGTATTTTTAATTAGTTTCTTCATAAATGATGACGAATGTATTTAAAGAAAAAACGAAAAAAAATAATTCAAGTCTTTTTAGATCAGATCGAAATATGTATATTTAAACCATGTGGTAAATAAAGTGGTATGGAAATTTAAATGAATAAGGACCGATTTTTGACTAATACAAAATGGACTCTTCGCTTCAGGAAAAAAAAGAATTAATCTTCACCTTTAATTCCTAACTCAATATTGGCCCAATGTCGCGGGGTAAACAAGCTGTAAATTTATTATTGCCATTTTCTACAATTATGGTATCAATCTCTTCGAGAACCAATATCTCTTTAATCAAATCTTTGGGAATAGATTCTTCGCAGATGATATCAACGGAAATAAAATTATTCCCGTCGCTGTCGAAAGATAAAATAGCTTCTTCTTTAACCTCCCCGATAATATGCTTAAGATGGCATCTTTCGGAGTCAACATAGTAAAATACCTTACAAATTAATTTATCATCTAACATGATATTAGTCAGTTACAATCACATGTTGTTTATCAACCAGAATTTAAATTGTCAGTATTTATACTTAAAATGTGTAAAAAAATATATGATAATTGTGAGATCCAGGAAGAATTCAAAGGAAATGTGTTCTCCGACTAATTTCTATCATTATATAATGTAAGACGATTCCTCTTCTCCTTTTATTTTTCTTTTTCAGGGGGCGATACAGCACTAGTTATCGCCGCACTCAATGCTCATACCACTCTATTCTAAACCAAGAGAAAAGCATTTAAAAATCCATAAAAATTTAAATTTGTTTAAAACTCATATTTTATTATTAAATTGAAAAAGACAAAAAAAAGGTAAAATTATGACAAGGAATATAAATTTGAATAAAACTTGTTTTGTAATCGCTCCTATAAATATTAACTTAGATCCTTTAAAAGAGTATTTGGAGAATGATTTTAATATCACAATCGAAGATATTACTGATATATCGTCTTATCTTAATATCGCTAATGAAATAATAAAAAAAATAAAAGCTTCTGATTTTGTATGTGCAATATTAATTGGGGATAAATTAGGTGATGTATATATTGAAATTGGTATTACAATTGGAAATGAAAAACCTTTATTCTTAATAACTGACAATACTTCTAAAATCCCTGAACAGTTAAAAAATAGAGTCTATGCATTCTCTGATCCACTTGATATTAACAAGATTAAGTATCCTTTTAAAGCATTTTATGAAAAAATTATAAAAAAACCGTCAAAGAAATCTCAGCAGGGGAATAAAAAGGAGATAAGCAGTGATTTAGTTTTAGCTTATAAAAATGAACTTGATTTAGCTCAAAGAATTAAACAAATATTCTCAAGTGATCCAAACATATCAATAGAAACTATGGAAGGCATGAAAAAATATGAAACTGGTTATGATTTTTCGGTTTGGAGTGATAAATTATCAGAAAGCTTTGGAAACCCAATTCTAATCGAGCTAAAAGTAATAAACTCAAAAGAGACTCTCAGATATACTGTTAACCAGTTAAAAGATTATCTTATTCATAACAATTTGAATCTAGGATTGATTATTTATTCAGGTAAAAAATACGAAATAAAAATAGATTTTGATACACCACTAATTTTTATATTTGAAATACATGAACTCGAGAAAAATGTCCTACAAAATAAATCTATCACAGATTTAATTATACAGAGAAGAAATAAAATGATCCATTCGGGGAGTGTTCGATTTGGTTGATTATTCTCACGAAGAAATTATTAGGTTTATAGATACAGGTAAAAATGCAAGAACCACGAGAGAGAAAGGTCAAGCTTTAGAAAATTTAGCATGTTATTTAATAGAAAAGATACCTGGGGTGGAAATCTATGATGTTGATTCAATGAATTATCATTTAACTGAGGAAATCGACATTGCTGTATGGAATGATCAAGAATCTGATGGTTTAAAGAGCTTTCCAATAATAATTCTTATAGAATGTAAGAATTTAAATGGAAATATACCAACTAGAGATGTAGCTTATTTTATTACTAAAATAAGGAATAAAGGTTTAGACTTTGGTATAATTATTGCTTCAAATGGGATCACTGGTTCTCAAGATGATTCAACAAGAGCACATTTTGAAATCCCACTCGCATTAAGTGAAGGGATTAGAGTTATTATCATAAATTTAGAGGAAATATTAATTTTAAGAAATACCAGTGATTTAATACGACTCATAAAACAAAAGGTATGTAGTTTATATTTAAAAGGTTCAATTGAGCTATAAGAAAATTTTTATTCACATATTTATGTAAAACTCATTACTCATAAAAAGAATATGAGAAGCCTGCTCAAGGGATACGAAGGGAGGGCGATTTATTCAGGGTAGGGCGGCGATACGACACCCTTTATCACCGTTTTTCTTCATAATGACAATTTTTAAGAAACTATTATTAAAACTTTAAATTTAGACAAATCATTATCATTAATCATAAATCAAGATCATTCAAGCTATTGCAATAAAAAATCTAAATGCGAATTAATAAAATTCATTTTAAAAATTTCCGCTCATTTGAAGAACTGTTATGTCCAATTCCAAAAAAGTTAGGGCTCATAATTGGTGAAAATGATGTGGGTAAAACAAACATAGCCCGAGGTATTTCGAAATTTATAAAAGCATTTTCTTCTCAAGAACTTAGTTTTAATACCTTTATATCAATTTTTAATGATGATGATTTTTATCAGAGAGACCTTTCGAGAGATTTAGAAATCGGAATAAGCATATCATTAGATTCTGAAGAAAGATCCCAATTAGACAGCAAAATTGCATACGAGAAAGAAAAAAAACAAGATTTTATTCCTGATAAATATAGAAAAACTCCATATTGGGATGAACCGCCAGATAATTATCCTGATTTTCCTAGTCAAGAAGAAATTATAGAAGGTGCTACAGATAGAAATCAATCAGAATATTTAAAATCAAAAATTGAAGCTTATTTCAGCATTAATATTGGTGAATTGGGGATTAACATTGATTTGTCTTTATACATTCCTGAGAATTATCAAGATAATTTCAAAAGGATTGTTAAAGAACGAGATATCTCCAATATTCCCTCTAAAGAACTCTATAACTATAAAGAAAAACCTTTTAGTCTTAGATACAAATCTCAATGTGAAGAATTGAAATATTATAAGGACAGTGTCATCTCTTTTCTCCAGCGTCTTTTTAACGAAAATGTGAAATTTCTTAAAGATTTTCGCAAGAAACCATTGGGAATAAAAAGCACAGCAGTGTTTAATGAAACATTAGATGGCGAATCATTGCCGAATGTTCTTTACGGTATGCACATGAATATTAATTCGGATCGAAATGCTATTTATGACAAAATTAAAGAAACCTTTTCTTCTATTTTTCCTGATACTACTTTCGATGTTCGGATGGAGGAGGACATCCCCATTATTCAAATAAAACATATCCACTCTGATTTTGCACAGAATATTAATGAGACAGGAGCTGGTCTTTTTGAAGTATTATTCTTCCTTACAAATATTTCTAGGTCTATAAACAAGGTGTTTATTCTCGAGGAACCAGAGTTACATTTGCATCCGATTAGCCAAAAAAAATTGTTAGATATTATAGAGAGAAATACACAAAAGAACCAAATATTAATCATCACTCACTCACCACATTTTATTTCTCCGAATATGTTCCCTTCATTAGTTAGAATTACTCATACGCACTCTAAATCAACCTGCGCGATATTTGAAATTCAAAAACTTGTTGATCTACGGCAAAAGCGGGGTGTTCCTAGTGTATCTGAAGACTCAACACTTGCACGATTGGCAAGATTAACCTATGGTGAATTAGTGACTGGATTTTTTGCAAAAATGGTAATTCTCTGCGAAGGGGAAACTGAATTTTTATGCTTGAAAGAGTGGGCAAAATATATAAATTATGATTTTGAAGCGAATAATATTGCACTTGTCCCTGCTTATGGAAAGATGACCATGATAGATATCGCAGAATTATATGATTCTTTTGGCATCCCCGTATTTTTAATTTTCGATTCTGATAGCGATAAAACTGACAAGAATCAGAGAAAGGAACATCAAAAAAATAATCATTGGTTAGCTTCTTTTGCGGGCACTACTATGTCCACAACAGATTTCATACCACCGCAACACTATGGTGAGCGATACTTTATTTTTGACCCCAAATTCGAAATAGTTTTAGAGAAAAACATAGATTATCCGAAGATAAAAAAAAAGGTCAATAAGGAATTTTCTCTTCACAAAGATGGACATAAGGGAATTCGTGCATATTATATTGCTAAGGATTTTGCAGAAAATTCAATCCGCGTACCAAAAACGCTTCAACAGTTAATAGATCACATAAAAAAATATCGTACATCCTTAGATTAATCGAGGATGATTAATTTAGAATCACTTTTATCTTAATATGGTAATCATCTTAAACCAATCGTTAAAGTAGCTAAGATTTGTAGAATACTCCCACCAACAGAAAGAAAAAGAACGTATAGAAGCAGAGAAGAAACGGAAAGAATTAGGAGAAGGAAAAAAAGCCCAGTAATAAACAAAACACACATGAATATACTATTTAACTTTGTGACAAGTAGAATCTTATTAATTATTTTTAATAGAATTACTGCTGAGGCTTTAAAAACAAAAAATTAAATGTGGACATAAAACTCAGTAATGAGTCTAACTGTTCCATATCTAGTTAAACTTACCAAAAATTTAAGTAATTTAATATCTACAAATTACTTAATTACCTTTTTTAAAGGAATAACTTGTAAATCTTATCGATCATAATAGTTGAATCTTATGGGATCTGTAATCTTTAAAGGGAAAAAAATTAATGTTAAGGGTGGAAAGTTATATTTAGACTCAAAGGACATTAAAGATATAACTGAAATAGAGGGGTTAGATTCTCTAATTAAATTACATAAATTAGTTCTGAGTAATAATAAGATTTCCGAAATTAAGGGTTTAGAAAAGCTAACTAAATTAACAACCTTATATCTTTATCTTAATCAAATTACCGAGATTAAGGGTTTAGAGAAACTTACTAAACTAACAACCTTATCTCTTAATAATAATCATATTACCGAGATTAAGGGTTTAGAGAAACTTACTAAACTAACAACCTTATCTCTTAATAATAATCATATTACCGAGATTAAAGGATTAGATTCTCTTACTAATTTACGATATTTATATCTTAATAAGAACCAAATAACTGAGATTAAGGGTCTAGAAAGGCTTACTAAATTATCAACCTTATATCTTAAAGACAATCTAATTCCAGAACAATTAATTGAAAAATTAGGGGGTTCCCTTCAAAAATATGAAAAATATTGCTGTCATCCTCAAGAATTTGTAAAATATTGCCATCAACGGAAGGTAATCGAATTTGAGCTATTAAATAACATACCAAATTTACAGAATCTGATTAGAAAATTTATATACACACAATTTCATGATATTAAGAAGACCTTATCAGGAATTTCAACCAATCAGGTTGATTTAATTATTCATGATAGACTTAAAGAAAATATATCGCTTTTCTATGACGCAATGAAATCTTTAGGATATGATTTTACACCTATCAAAAAAGAAATCTTATTTAATATGATGTTTTCCGAAAGCGAGGCAATTCGCAACGATTTATATAATTTACTTATAAAGGAAGAAACTCTGCGTAAATTGGAAGAACAGCGAAGAAAGACTGCTGTCGCATTTGGAGAAGAAATCACTAATATTGATTTAATAGAAAAAGCAGATAAATTGAAATCTATTGATGATGAAATTAACGAATTATTAAAAGGATATGAAGATTGGGAACATTCGGGAGAAGGAAAAAAAGCCTTATAAAATAATATTTTAAGGTGATAAAAATAACAAAAATAAAAGAAATAATGAAATATACCTCAACAACCACGATGCTCTATTTTTTAGTACTATTCGGAGTAGCTAAATTCTATTTTTACTTTCTGGTGTCTATTATGCCCTGGCAAGTGAGCTTTTTTTTGCTAACATGGGGGTTTTTGGCGGGCCTAATCGGTGTTTACATTCTAATAATAGTTGTCGGGAATGTATGCCATCTTAGGAAGATAAGAATTAATTGAATTATCATCCTTTTTAATTTTTTTTTTGTTATTTATCTGATGTATCGCT
>Ga0114925_10000446_pt1 | contig 18162 bp, 18 predicted proteins | sample SumtaG_2_FD_87287 | JGI IMG/M metagenome (GOLD analysis project Ga0114925, IMG submission 87287) | Deep subsurface microbial communities from Indian Ocean to uncover new lineages of life (NeLLi) - Sumatra_00607 metaG | ecosystem: Environmental > Aquatic > Marine > Oceanic > Sediment | place... | reverse complement strand
TAGGGTGTCTCTGGGATATGTGTAACGTGTGATATAATAGATCTATCCCCATATTTCTTCTGAGCATATTCAAAAAATAAATAAATATAAGATAATCTATTTGCCCCCAAAACCAAAACTCTATCGTTAGCTTTGGAATTACCATAATCAATAATAGCTGCTATTTTTTGTGATTTTACAACATTATCAGAAGGGATTTTAAGAATACTAGATTCAACTATTAGTTCTACAGATGCTTTCTGTAATTCTTGTATAATATAATGTCTTTTAACTAAATTATCAGGTAAAACAAATCGAATATAAGGATCTCCTGAAACTCTCTCCAACATAAAATCAGTAATATTTCTAGCGAAACGATAATCCTCCCAGGTGGGTTCATATAATTCTCCCACTTTAACAGATACATCAACTCTTTCTAATTCCCAGTTAAGGATAAGATTCTGTTTTTGTTTATTATCCACAACATCATTTAGAACCATCACACCTCTTTCATAATATTCTTCAACTCGGTCTAAAATATACCCCACAACCTCTTTATAAGCAGTATTGTAATCAGCATTAGGATTAAAAGATAAATAAATACCTTCAGGTCTAATAAATGGGTTATACCCACTATCTAATCCTATATAAGATAATATGGATTCTAGATAACTCTTACTAAACTTTTTACTTGATGAATCATATAAACGATATAAATCTATTAGAGCATATTCTTCATTTATAGATGTTATTTCTCCTATTTTTTCTTTAATGATTTCTAAATTATCCTCGGATATATAAAACTTTTTATTTTCAATAAAGGGATCTCTAGTATCAGTTAATTCTCTAAATTCTAAATGTAATACCATTTTATTTCTTTTTTCATTATACATACTTGTATAAGTTAATTCTAAATTTTTGTCAGGATATAATTTAAAAATCAAAGGATATAATCTAGTTTCTAATACAAATATTCTATATGGTGAATAATGAAAGGTGCCCTCTTCATCACATCCTAAACTATGAGTTTGTGTTAATAATCTATAGAAACATTCTAGTTCAATCCGATAAGTCATAATTTTATTTAATATATATTTATTTAAAGAATAATATATATTAAATAAAATTTAAATAATTATAATGCTATTAAATCGTTTAGAAATTACATCAGATATAGATACCACAACTCCCAAGGTTGTCATAGAGGAAATATGTTTATCTCATTCGATTAAATTTAAAAAAGAACATATGGACAATAAAAGATATATTTTGAGGGTAATTAATAAAATTTATAAAACCCCTATACAATCTATACCTAAAGATTATGAGAATAATATAGAAGCTCTAAAAAAGATAGGTACTTATATAAATTATAAAGATAAAGGGTGGAGAAAAAGGAATTTATTAAAAGCATTTATTTTTTTACAGTCTTATACCAACAAGTCTAATTTAGAAAAATCTCATACAGGTCATGAAATAGGATTACAGACCAATTCTAATCCTGAAAAATTAAATGCTTCTATTTTATATGCTATATGCAAGCATTTTAATTTACAAACTAATCCAGATTCTACGCTGAATCAAATGTGGTATTTAATTCAAGTTTATCATAATCTTAATAATCCTAATATAATTTATGAACTTAAATACACATTATATGATAAAATAAAATATAAAGATATAGACCATAAGACTTTATTAAATATTATAAATATATATTGCCCTGAGATACTTACAAATTTAATTGTGGATCAAGAGGGTTATGAGGGATATCAGTTATTAAATTCATTATCTGATTCTGAAGATTATTCACATAATTATGGTTGGGATGAATATTATGAAACTGCTGAATATATTAAATTAAAAGATATAAATTATAAACCTGTAAATCATTTAGAATCTATTGTGATGGCAGCGATATTCTATAAAATAGATCTTAGTTTTTGTGAAAATCCATATCAAGAGTATATAGAAATTAGAAAAGAACCTTATTTTCCTATAGATGATGTTATGATTCAAAAGTATAAAATAGTAAACAAATACCCGGATACTTTTGAAAATCCTTTTATTAACGAATTATTTAATCCTAATTTCCCACCCAATATATATACAGATACAGATCTTGAAAATTTATGTATGAGAAATGCAATTAATATCAATCCCTTTGATACCAATTTTGAAACTCCTTATACATTGCTTCAGACTTCTTGTTTTATAGATAATTTTTATCATGGGAAACAAGGAAATATAGTAAATACAGAAACAACTTTTTTCGATGAAATAGAAGAATTATCCTATGATAATGTAGTTATATATGGAGTAAGAAGTACAAATAGATTTACAGCATTTACTTACGGAGAGTTAACAGATACATTTTCAACTTATAAAAGATTTCAAAATCCAAGAACCAATGAGATATTTAGTGATGAATCTATACAAAAATTAAGCTTATTGGCTTATCACAGTAAACGTGAAAGTGAAACAGATGAGGAATATAATGAAAGAATAGAAATGGCAGAAGAGATTGAAAGAGTTATGTTATATTTACAGGCCAAAGGAGAGTATGTTGAAGATTTTTTTGAAAGATATGAATGTTTAGATGCAGATGGAAAATCAGAGATAGAGAAATTTCTAGTATCTATTTTAGAATCCTCCATGTTTATGAGAGGTTGGAATGGTGAAACAGATTATCCTTTAACCTCAGAATCAACAAATTTTTCTATTGATCAACAGATAGTTGTGGATCATAGAGTTACACAATCTATAATATCTTTAGAAGAATTTAAGGAAGATTTAAATGAAAAAATAAAAGGTATGGGCGACTATATATTAGAGCTTCCTTTAATGAATTATCATTCTGCCTCTAACACTTTTACAGTCTCCTCAGATATAGATGAAGGATTAACTATTCAGGATAGAATTAATATAGTTAAAGGGGGAGAAGATGGAAGTTATAAAAGTTGTATTAGAATGTCTTCTAATATTTTATGTTCATCTGCTTATTATTATATGAGAATTTTAGGAATGAGATTACCTTTTGATATCGAAGAAGTATCTTATATTACCTAAAAATGACATAATAATTGTTATAATATATATTATAATAATTTATTTCAAGAATATGAAGAAAAAAGTTTACGATCCTAATCAAAAATTTAAATATGTAGATGATCAGGGGGATCTAAGAGCCTGTTATTTCCCATCGATTCCTATTTCTGATTTTATTGATAATTTTAAAGAAGAACTAGATAAATTGCCTTTTATAAGAGTTAAATATATAAGTAAATTTGGAAAAAGAAATAGAACACCCAGAGAAACTTGGTGTTTTGGAAAAGTTGATTCAGATATAGTTACTTATACAAAATATGGTGAATCTTTAAGTTTTGAAGCAGAACCTATGCCAGATTTTCTTAAAAAATTAGGAGACTATTGTAGAAAAGTTTCTATTTATAATTGGGGTTTTGATCCGAATTATAACTCTTGTATTATTGGTAAATATAGTAATAAAGACGATTCTATAGGATTTCATTTTGACACAGAAACGTTTTTGGCTCACCATTTTTGTGCTAATGTGACTATAGGTTATTCTAGAGATTTTCAATTTAAAGATCATAATAAACGTATTCATGAAGTAGCTCTTCAGAATAATTCTTTATTCTTTTTCAAAGGTTTACAACATGCTTTGCCTAAAAGAGCAAAAGTAAAATCTGGTGAGGTTAGATATAGTATTTCTTTTCGTAATATGAATAATGATATAGGTATCGCCAATAGTTATTATTATTGTAGAGGATTAGATGGAGCTGTTAATAATGAAGATAAAACGAGATATCAGAAAAAACTTAATTCATTATAAGATAATATAATTTGTTCGGAACAAATTATTCAGTAAACCAAATTGACTCAGAACTCATTTTTATGAAAATTGCTGAATGACCGCATTTCTGGTTAAATTTGGAAAATTTTGACAACAATCTCTTCTTTTCTTATGACATGTGTGACGTATTTAAATTTAAATACTATTAATCAGACAATTCGATTAATAGCGTTTAAATGATCTGATTTTGGTATTTTAGTAATTACATATTTCCTAAATTCTTTATAAAAGTTTCTACCTAAATGTATAATAAGTTTATCTAATAATTCTTCTTTTTGCTTCTCATCCATTGTATCCATCACAGAAATTATAAAGTTATATAAATTATTCATATTAGTAACTCCATAATTAGTAGTGGAAAGTGTATACCCTAATATGGATTTCCAAAAACTCATTTTAATTATATTATTTAAGTTTATAATATAATTAATTACAACTTTTCTATCTTTTCAATCTCCTCCCACGATTCTTTTTCAATACCATCTTCATCCAAATATATAACTAAAACTCTATCTCCATCAATCTGTTTAATCTTTCCAACAGCAAACTCTGTTTTAACATTATCTCCAATCTGAACAGTAATTCCTAAAACGGGAAGACCAGGAGCTTCTATATCATCCTTTTTAGGAACTAAAAACTTTTCTTGTCTAATCTCTTCTTTGGTTGGGGGGAAATCAGGTTCAGGATCTCCTGGAGTTGCATAACCATATTTAGCATTAATTCTACCTGTAACTCGTTTCATATCAATAAAACTAGCAAAAGATCCTGTTTTAGTTGTAACCTTTTCCAGATAAGCAGCATCAAAACCATCATCTCCATAAGCAAATTGAAAAATAACTCCAAAGGCATTTCTAACAGATCCATCATGATAAACTTTAATATCTTCCAAAGCTTTGACTATTTTATGATGTGTGTGACCGGTATCTGCAGTTGAAATAGCTGTATCACATAAACCTTCACGACCACCACAAGCATGAAAGAAATACTCGGCAGGAGTCAATCCTGTCAAGAAACTATTTACTACAAACCCTCTTGCTTCTGGATCAATAGAATCTTCAGAGAAATAGGGTAAAGATCTTGTTCTACCAGAAATAACTTCTGGCATTCTTTGCCCTTTAACATATATCTGTCCCAAAATTCCGGTGATCTGAGAAATATTCATAGTGGAACCTTTAGCTCCAGATTTAGCCATTACATTTAATGCATTTCCTTTCTTAAGATAATCTTTACTAATCCGAGCTCCCATTCCTTTGGCTGTATTAAGATAAGCCATAATCTGATTTTCTCTCCTCTCTTCTTCTAAAGGATCTAATAATTTAGTTCCCATAGATTTAACTAACATTTTGGCTCTCTGAACCTCATAATCAATAGTCTTTTGAGGATCTTCACCTATCAGAAAACAATCATCCATTCCTACACTAAATCCATGTGTATCTAAAAATCTACCACCAATTCTATAAACATCTGTAAGGAAATCCACAGTTCTATCTTGACCGTAATCTTTATATAATGCTTGAATGATACTTCCATGAGTAGATCCTAAATGTTCTTTTGAAATAATACCTGAAATTAAAACACCTTCATTAATATATACATTCCCTTTTCTATAATAAAAATCTTCAGGTAAAATAGCTGAAAATACAGCTCTACCTGAGTCATGGGGTACAAAATATTTATCTAATCTTTCAAATAATGTAGGTAAAGATTCTGAATTTTCTACAAACATTAAAATATCATTAAAAGTTTCAAGATCAATCTTTGTATCAGGAAGAGTAAGAATATAATTTCCTGTTAAAGCATCAAATACAACAGCTGCTATATTTTTATTATTCTGTGCGTTTAAAATATTACAAGTCGCAGCCATAAGACCTGCGACCTCTCGAACAGCATCCTCAGATTGAGGAGCATGAATTGCACCTTCATCTCCATCGAACGTTACTACCCAAGGTTTCCCTTTGGGACTAGACTTTATCTTAAGCAGGTTATGAAAACCTACCGACCACTGTTAAGTCGTTGCACCTTCCTCTGTTTTGTATCAGGATCGATACAAAACGTACGAGGCTTGGCTCAGGATTGCCCATTAGCCCGTTTCCGGCCTATCCTTTGGCGTTTTTACCATATCCATTACGGTCTTTCTCCGTGGACCCGTTATTGTTTCCATATAACGGTTGGTAGCCAAAGGCTTTAGGGGTTTCCCTGAATTTAATGATCTTGCAATTCACATAAGTGAATCACTAGGTAGTTATATTACGTTACAGATTGTGCAAAGATCTGCGTACCGTGTCAAGTTTACACTGTTTTCCTCGTAAAGTACATTGACAACTTTACGAGCAGCTACCTGTTGCGGACATCAAGCTGGAAACTTCAATCCGCATTGTGTTGTGGAGTATATCCTAGATGTAATCCTATTGTTTTTGGTATTCCCAAAACAACTTCATATCCCATAATACCCTGTTTGTGAAGTGTTGGCTGACGATTAAATACAACATAGTCTCCATTTTGTAACCATCTATCAACCTCATCCCCAAAAGTTAATCGATAAGTCTCTTTTACTTTTTCATTTACTTTTATTTTTCTCCCTTCTAATCTACCTCTAGAAGGAGTAATATAAGTAATTTTACCCGTATTAAACAAAGCTGTAAGCCGGTTTATATTGACGGGTGTTACCACTTCATGCTGGGTTAAATAAGGAGCCATAGCTTTAGGAATACGAATCTGTCCAAATTTCAAATTCGGATCTGGACTTAGAACAGTTCTTGCACTATAATTAACTCTTTTCCCCATCATAGATGATCTAATAATAGCCTCCTTACCTTGAATTCTATCTTTGATGCTTTGATAAGCTTTCTTCTTTCCTTGTCTATATTTTTTATCTGAATTATCAATCAGATGTTCAATACTAAAAATCATATTCTTTAATTTTGCCTTTCTTTGATGTTCATCTAAATCATCTTTCTTAAGTTCTTCATTATATCTAATAATATCTTGATACATATTAGTAGTATCATCTTTAAGAACTAAACCATCTTGTATAACTGGTGCTCTTGCACATAAAGGTATAATTGCGATACTCTTTAAAATAAGTTTACTAGGATGAGAGCCTCCTGAAAATCCTAAAATTTCTGCTTCTTCTTTTGTTATACTGTCAAAAATTGCCTCAATATCATCTACACTTCGCACATTTTCTATTCCTTTTCCTTTAATATCGTAAGTATAAAATATGTTACCTGTTTCTTTAAGTTTAGATGTTTTATATGTAGGATTAGAAATGCAAGCAGTGACGTGCTTTTCATCTTCAATTATTTTTCTTCTACAAGGTAATTTAGAAGATGCATCTGCTATAGCTCGTAATCTCTTCATCCCTGATAAAGCTAAAAATCCTTTTTCTTTAATCTGATCAATAGGTAAAAGTAATCCACCACAACTGTTACAAACTGAAGTTAGTATATCTACAACTTCTCTTCTAAAAGAAGGATGAATAATAGGTTCAGCCAATTTAATAATACCCAAATGTCCAGGACATTCCATATTATCTAAATAACATGTCTTACATAAAGCATTTCTATCCACTACACCACCTCTAGGATCATTAACTGAGTATAAACCTTCATCATTAGTATTTGTGGCCTCAAAAACAGCCTCTTTCTCTAATTCTTCGTGATCAAATAAACTATAGGATATTTTTTCAATCATTAATGTAGGTAAATTCTTCCTTTGTTTTCTCGATTGAGCTACAATTAATTCTTTCTCTTGTCTGGTAACCATAACACTTAATTTATCTGGATCTTCTTGAGCTTTTTCTGGATCTAACAAATCAACAGGGCACCCAAATATAGGAGTTGCTAAATTAGTTGGTTGAATCTGTGGTTTTACCTCTTTTCTTTTTCTACCTCTCCTCTTTCCTCTTCTTCTAGAGGTTAATCTCTTAGTATTATCCCCTAATAAATTTAAAGACGGTTGTTCCATGTTTTATTTTAAGTTATGTTATTATTAATTTAATATACCTTTTAATTGATCAATTCTTAAAAAAATATTAACTATATAAATATATTTGGTTTTAATAAAATGAAACTTTACAATTTAACACATAGGGGTAAACAATATGTTTCGGAATTACCACCATCCATATTACCAAAAACAGAGTATAGTTTTGTTGAGATAACCTATAGTTATGAAATGATAGAATCTATCAAAACCGTATATTTTAATAATTTAGTCTCTGAGATTAATCTTCAGAATTTAGATCTGAGTGTTTTTGGAAATTTTATAGATAAAATAGACCAATTTATATCTTCCTTATCAGATGAGGATAAAGAGAAAATACTAAATAGTATTATTTTTATTAAATTGCCAGATCAGAATGAAGAACCGGATAATATAAAAATTAGAAAATTATTCATTTTAGGTATATCTTCGTCTCTATCTTATTTTTATTTTATGAAGTCTGAATTATCTGAACAGATATTTGGTATAGATTTTAATTTCCCTTTTGATATTCATTTAAATCTGATAGATAATAATGTTTATACTTATATTCAATATATAAGTAACCTAGTATTATCTATAGATACGGGTAAAATTGGAAGGGATTGGTTGGTTCAAATCCAACGATTCTTTGGACAATTTGGAAATTTATTGCCTTCAGAATATAAAATAGATTCCCACCTTTACAGTGATGTAGCTTACTCATCTATTAAAGGATATTCGAATTTTGTTTATGGAGAAATATCCAAGGCTATTAATTTATTTAATATGGCTGAGAGAGCTGCAGATTCATCCATAGGTAAAATAAATAATGAAGTGGACCAGATATATGATGAGGTTAAAATATTCAAAAAAAGATTATTTAAAGACTTGGAAGAAAAAAGAGAAGATATTCATAACGAAATTAAAGATTTATTATACAAGGAGATGCCCAATATTACAGACAATGTTGAAAAATCTTTGGATATCAAATTATATAAGATATTAACTAAAAAGATTGAAGATTGTTTTAGTCATGTTCTTTTAGACTACAAGGAGACTGCTGCCTACAGATTAAGAGATGTGTTGGAACCTGTGGTATTTGAGAGTATTCAGAAATTTAAAGATATATCTGATCTATCTCATAATTATATTGAACACAGTGTAAAAGAATGTAGAGAATTTGGTAAAACCAGTTCTTCTATTATAAAAACTGTGGATAATATACAGAGTAATCTATATTCGTTTCATAATAATATTATAGACGAGAATAAAATGTTAAAAGATGAGATTAAATATTTACAGGATGAAGTTTATACTCTGAATAAATTAATAGAAAGAATCTGTAGAAATAATAATCTTAAATTATAAAATGAATTTCAATCGATTCCCCAAACCTTTTCTTTTTGAATTAGCTCTTGAATTAGATATTAAAGATTTATTAAATTTCTGTCTACTTAATAAGGATTTAAATAAAATTGCTTGTAATAATTATAGATTCTGGGAAGATAAAATTAAAAGAGATTTCGGTTTAAGTTACTCTGGAGAACAAACATTAAAAAATATTAAAGAATATTATAAGAAATTTAAGGAATCATCATCTGACCAAATTTTTCAAGAAGCGGCAAGATTAAATGACAAAGCTCTAATTGATAAAATGATTTTAGAGGCGTCCCCAAAATCTGTTAAATATTTATGGGATTTTGGATTAGAAGGAGCCTCTGAAGGAGATCATAAAGAGCTTGTTGATTTTTTCATTTCCAAAGGAGCTTCTTTAAGTTATGGATTAATAGGAGCAGCTAGAGGTGGTCATAAAAATCTTCTAAATTTTTTCTTACCTAAAGTTGGTTTATACGAATATGAATCTGCCCTTTTGGAGTTAGCCAAGGGAGGTCATCTAGAATTATTTAAATATTTAGAAAAGATAGTAGATGATTATGATCACAACAAAGCTTTATTTAATGCTGTTGAAAGCGGAAATTTAAACATAGTTAATTATATATTACATAAATGGAGTATGAATTTTTACTCTAGAACACCGGATTATACAGTTTATTTAGCTGCTAAAAAAGGATATAAAAATATACTTAAATTATTGTTAGATCACTGGTATAATACAATCATGTTACCATTAGATTTAGAAGCAGAAGCTCTGAAAGGAGCTAAAGAGGCTGATCGCAAAGATATAATTAAATTTCTTAAAGAGTATAGAAAATGAATTAAAGAAGCGAATACTATTCAAAATTAAATCTGTATGAATCAATGGAAAGAATATAAAGATTATTGGGAACATTTAGCTCCTCAAGGGACAGATGAATGGAAAAATGCTAGAAAGGGTAGAATTACAGCCTCTAAAACAGGAAGTATGGTAGGAAGAAGTAATTTTTCAACCCCCGAAGAGACCGGATTAATTATAGCTGGTAAAGTTGTTGAAGAGTTTAAACCTCTTAATAAATTATATATGGAACATGGTTGTAAAATGGAACCCGTAGCTAGAAGTTATTATGAAAGGAAATATAATGTAAAGGTTGTGGAGAGAGGTTTATGTATTCCTAAATATCCAAGAGATATGTGGTTAGGTGCTTCTGTAGATGGAGATGTTTTAGGTACTGACAGAATTATAGAAATCAAATGTCCCAAGTCTATGTATGGTCCTATTAAAAGATATTGTGAACATAAAGAGAATGGGATTTATCATAATAATTACAACCATATCTGGCCTACTCATTATGATCAGATGCAGCAGGGGATGAAAATATTAAATAAGAAATATTGTGATTATATTGTTTATTGTGATAATGATAAAGAGGTATTTATTCAACGGATTCCTTTTGATGAAAATTACTGGTATAATGATCTATATCCTAAATTAAAAGAAAATTATAGAATATATATATACCCTCATTTGGAGAACGGATATCCAATGTGTCCTAAATAAAAATATTTGTATATTAAATGAAATATACAGATAATCTTGATAATTACAAATCATATCCTAATACAGAATCTTGTTATTTAGATGGGCGATATTTTAATATGGTTTTAGACAATTATCCGGGTTTAATCAGAGAACCTTTATACATCTTTTTTAAAGAAACAGATAAAGTGTGGGAAAATATGGTTCATATGAATAGAAGTCCCGTGGATAATAATTATATGAGTTTAATGAGAGTAATCATAGAAGATGGTGAGACTAGACATAGTAATCTATTGATAATCGATTATAAGAATCAACGAATATATAGATTTGAACCTTTAGGTTTAGATGCTAAATATCTTAATGAGACCAATAAAATTATTGAAAAATACTTGGGTAATTATGTAGATTTTGATTTATATATTTTTAATACAGAAGAACTCAATGAAAAGAACCCCAATTGTGAAAAAGGCGGTTTCTGTACTGCATATGTAATTAAATTTGCTTACGATTTTGTAAATAATAGAAAATATGATCCTTCTGATATAAGAAAATTTGCTAAACTGGTCCAAACTAAATATGGACCTCTGCCTGAAAAAGGGAAAGATGTTGAATTTGGATTATTGACAGGTGGAGATGTTTCAGGTAGAAATGTTGTTATTGGAGGATTAGGTGGTGGTTTAATCGGCGGATTAGTCACCAGAAGTCCGGGTGGAGCTTTAGTCGGAGCTGGTCTGGGAGGTCTCGCAGGTACATTAATCTAATTTAATATTATTTCTGCCTAGAAATAATATTATTTATTGAGTATATATAGGTAATCCCTCTAATTCTTTAGGAAGTGTTTTAATCTGGTTATTATATAAAGTCATCTCAGATAACTCGGATAAATTTTTAACCTCTTTGGGAATATATTTTATATAATTATTGCTTAAATTTACCTCTTCTAAGTTGGTTAAATTGCCAATCTCTTTAGGTATTTGGGTGATATGATTTTCGCTTAATCCAAGAGTTTTCAAATTTGATAATTCTGTTATTTCTTTAGGAATCTCTCTTATGGCATTATTATTCATATCTAATCTCTCTAATTTGGTTAAATATTTAAGATATTTAGGTATCTCCCTTAAATGATTAGAATCTAAATATAAATCTTCTAATTTGGTTAATTTAGTAATCTCTTTTGGAATTTCTCTAATCTCATTATTACTTAAATCTATAAGTTCTAAATTAGTTAAAAGACCAATTTCCTTGGGAATTTCTTTTATATTTTTATAATTTAATACCATTGCGTCACTATCGTAGATTTTAATAAGAGATTCTTGTAAGTTTAATTTCTGCTTTAATATATTTAATTTATAAAGAAATTCATATGTCTCTCTTGGCTAACTTCTGTTTAAAGATGTATCATAGTTAGGAAAATCAGATTTTAATTTCGAATTCCATATATCATCTCTTTTACATACAAGATCATTAATCCTTTTACTGGACCTACAGAACTTTAATAAATCCGGTAAGTTCAACTCCAGGGCAATTGAAAATAAAGTATCTCTATCTAATTTTTCCATTATTTTAATATAATTATAATAATTATTTTATTAATTTAAAAATATGAGTTTAACTGGAGATAAACAATCAGATTTGTTGATTTTACAACAATTAAGTGATAAAGATCTAGTAAATGCATGTAAAAGTTCTAAATATATCAGATCTTTATGTCAGGATGATAAATTCTGGTTAAATAGAATAGTTAATAAATTTGGTGTGAAAACATTAGAATTAAAAAGACCTGAAGAGAGTTATAGAAATTTTTATACAAATAGATTATATATAGTATCACAATTATGTAGTATTTTAAGAAAAGATACTAATTTTCAATTACCCATACAAGCCTTTTATGATCCATTATCAGGATATATTAATGTAGAATATTTAAGGGCTAAAAATCTAACTGATTATATTCTCTTAAAAATACTTTACAATCGTATTCAAAATAAAAATATTCTAAATCAGGTAAATACAGCTTTGGGTAATATACCAGATTATAATAGAAGTATTGTAGATTCAGAAACAGATAAATTAACCGAAAAAGATATTAAAGCTTTTTTGAATTTAATCAATATTTCCATGTCTAGAAATTGGATAATAAGAAAAATCTCTAGAGGATTTCCGACCTTAGCTTCTAATATAAATAAGGTTGTAGAATTCCCTTTTGCAGTTAGTTTTTTTATAAGAATCCATGATGGGTTCAGAACAGGTGAGATTCCTCTAGATATTACCTGGGATAAATTATGTAAATCTGCATACGTTTTATCCGTAAGATTCTAAATATTTGTTTTAATAACAAACATTTATATTTATTCCTGATCAGTAAAGAATAGAGTATGATCTGCCATATATCCTAAAATCTTCCATTTTCCATTTTGAATAACCCCCATAGATGTTTTTCCATTGAAATCTATATAAACCGTATCAATGATATTATTGTGTTGTTCAGTGGATGTAACCTCTCCTACAACCTCCTGATTATTAACCTTAAGAAGAACTCTCATCCCAGTTTGTGGTTTAAAAATACGAAACTTAACCCATTGATAAGTTGTCGATTTAGGTACATTCACGGTCGGAAGAGATCCATCTCCAGTGTTCTGTGGTAAATCTGTCGGGCTGATTTCTCCGGAATTAACCTTCTCTACAAATTCTAAAATCGAATCTTTATTCTTAAGTCCAAAAATCCACCCCTTACCAGTTGTAAAATCTCCAACTTGTCTTAATCTCCCATTAAATCGGCCTCCAAATCCCTTTAAATGATCTTTGTACTGTCGTGTCATTTCACCCCAAACTACAAAACTCTTTTCAGAATAGTCTACAACATTTAATTTTTGATCTGCCATTTGTGCTTCCATTTTTATATAAAATCATACATTTATTTATTTAATCATTTTTAAAATATAATATTATCTAATTAATATAAATGGAAATAATTTCAGATAATTTAACTTTGGATACTTTTGTATCTATATTAACTAAATTACCAGGTACAGCAGTTATATCTCTATGTTTGACCAATAAACAAATTAACCAATTATGTAATAGATATAGTGACAGAATATTTATGGAATTATCTTATAGAGATTTCGAACCATTCATAAATAATAAAGGAACAGACACATGGAAACAATTTTATCTAAAAAGATTATCCTTGAGAGGTCAACCTTATATTCTTGATTTATATGTTGATAATCAGAATCCTTGTAATACAGAAATTGGAGATACAGCTAAATTAATATCTGGAGATTATTGGACTAATCGTCAGAATAAAGTAAAATTTAATATAGGACCAAAGATAGATTCTGGGTTAATCAAAGAAATACCTGTGACAGAACAATTTTATAAAAGTGGGAATAAATATTGGGTATTAGTAGTTTTATCTCAAAACAGACAATATACTAAAGTCTTTTCAGATTTTTCTTCTGCTATCAAACAAGCTTTAGTTTTTCTTAAAAGATTAGATATACAGAATAAGGTTAAAGATATATTTCCATATGATTGGGAATATATTAATCAAAATTATTTATATAAGAGTTTTAGGATATTATTTGAAAAGAAAGGAAAAGTATGTTATTTTCCTAAAAAAGGATTAACCAATATTATGTTTATTAAAGAAATCAAATTAGAATAAAAATTATATATCATATAAAAAAAATATTTTTTTTATATGAGTTCAGTCAGTGATACATTTAGTAAATATAGAGTAGATACAAATAGTGATTTGTCTTCTTGTGAATTTGATTTTAGTAAATACTCTGAATCGGATACAAAAAGTTCTGAAAGATCAGATAGTTATAAAGAAAGTTCTTTTAAATCAGACTCTAGACATACTTATACTTTTGAAAAATATAGAGATTCTTCAGATTATACTTTATCAGATAGTGATTCATCTTATAATAGAAATGAAATAGATAAAATTTTACATCAGACCTGGAAAACAAAAGAATTAAAAGGTAATTTTAAAAGATGGAGACAAGTATGGTTAGATGAATTTCCAGAATATACACATAAATTTTATACAGATCAAGATATAAGAGATATAATTAAAACTCACTTTCCTAAATATTTAAAACCTTTTGATAATTTTCATAATCAGATAGAAAGAGTAGACTTTTTCAGATATGCTATTTTATATTTAGAAGGAGGTATATATGCTGATCTGGATGTTATTCCTTTAAAAGATATTGATACCTTACTTAAAAAAGATAAAATAATTTTAGGTTTAGAACCTTATGAACATAGAAGAGATTTATATAATTCCCAAGAAGTAATTTGTAATGCTTTTATGATTAGTCCTAAAGGTGATAAATTTTGGTTACATCTTATGGATTATATTGTTAACAACTATAAGAACCAAAATCCTGTATGGACAACTGGTCCTATGTGTATTACCAATTTTTACAAAGATCATCCCGAATATTTTGATAACGTATTAATTCTAGAATCCGATTATTTATATCCTTTAACTAATGGTTGTACAAATAAACATAAACATATAAAAGGACACCTGCTTAAACATATATCTTCAAAATGTGATATTGAGAAAGCATATGTGGTACATTTTTGGGAAAATAGTTGGTCTTACAAATCATCTGAAAATAATACAGGATCTAATGTTTCTGGAATTATAACAGGAGCTATCGCTTTGGCAGTAATTATATTTATATTAATTTTTGTATATTTTCATTCTATAAAAACATGTTAATATTTTTATTTGATAATAAAAATGTTTGATTAAAACTTAGGATTTTAAAATAAAAAATAATCTGATGCAGAGTGAAACAGAGATCGAGCTAGAAGATAATAGAGTTAGAAGTGAACCATTTGATTCCGAAGGACTTTTAACGAATGATGCAAAGTTAGAGTTGTTAAAAGAAGAATTTAATGACTTATGTTTAGTTGCAGAATTAAGTGAAGAACTTGAAGATGTTGATGGAAAACTATTTTCTATAACTGCATTAGGTGTAAGTTTAACAAATTTGGTTATTTTCATTGTCTTTTTTGATGTTAATGTTGATGTGGTTGGGACTACAGGCTTTGTGATTGTGATAGTTCTTCTTTGTTTTGCAATTCTTTTCGCTTTTGGTGGTCTATTCTGCGAGTGGGTAACTAAAAGAAATTCGGTGGGATACAACAAAGGTGTAAAAGAAATGAAATCACGTTTAAAATCATTAAGAGATAATCAACAATCAGGAATATTACATCATCAGAGACTAGCTGATGTGTATGAGCATTATAAGGGGCATCCATCACACTATGCTCCTCATCAAAAAGTAAATACTCAAGACTATACTGAACCTTATGAAGAAGTTGGAAAGCCTGCCAAGCATGATTTTCATAAATTACATTCCTGGTGGTCAAATGCTGATTCGCGGAGTCGATATACAGTATATGAACTTCGACAATGGGGTGTGGCTTTGCGACGATGGATTTTAGCAATGAAGGTCAATATTGCTATCTCTATAGTATGTCAGGGAGCTTCACAAGCTCTCATTTCATCTATTTCTGCTAAATAAACAACCAGAATTTAGATATTTTTATTTAAAATAGGTATTGATGTTTGATCAAATATTATTCTATTTAGTCCATACATATTTAATTTTTCCTCTTCATTAAGTTTTGAATAAATATTATTCACCCCCTCTGTCGATTGGAAACTCCACCCATCATATCCGACAGGAATGTTATTTGCATATTTAGCTATTTTATATAGATCTATATCACACACAAATTTCCACCCATATTTAAGAGCATAATTTAAAACTTTTTTACAACCTTTTGTTGATATAAGAAATGCGTGATTAAAACCTCCTCCCCAAGAAATACGATATTTTTCATATTTAGGAATATGTTGTTTATTTTTACCGATATATAATCTTATAAAATCTGCATTTTTAGGAACATTGTAAAGTTTTTTTAAATCATCACAACAATTAACATTTACAGGTCTTACATCATCTTCAAAATAATACATCCATTGATTTTTGTTCCCAGATTCTTGAATAAAAATATAAAAAATTTCTAACATACCTAAAACGACCTCTCTTCTAGAAGCTTTTTTATCTATTTTATCATAAAATAAAGATTCTTTAATATTAGTAGATTTATAACCAAAAAATAATCTAATATCCGGTAATTTATATTTTTTTAAAATTGATAATGTTTCATCTCTTTTTATATTGTATTTTGGATCATCAATAGTTAACATAAATGCTTTTTTTATTTTTATTTTTTTAGTTGGTCCGTAATAATAAGGGAATAAATCGTTCATAATATTAATATCTTGTTCTATAGTTGGACAATAAGTCAGAAATCCATTAATATTTTCTATTCTTATATTATAATTAGGTATAAGTTGAATTTCATTCTTTATCCATTTACCTTCTTTATTTAAACATTCAGCTTTTAATATATTATGTTTTAACAATATATTTTTTGAAGTTTTCTTCCAAGATCCCGGAATATAATTCATTTAATTTAGTAATAATTTCATATTTTTTTTCATAAATATGAAATTAATTAATTAATTAATTAAAGTAACCAGATAGTTTTAGAAATGCCCATGTTAAACATGATCCAATTATATATTGTTCTCCATTCATTAATTCAAAAGGTTCTTCTCGATAATTAAATACGTCAACCAAAACGGCTTTTAATTTTTCTCCATTTTCTAGAGTATTGAAATATAGTATGGCTTTGTTTCCATCCATATTGATTCTACCACATTCTGATATTAATTCTCTTGATTCAAATTCATAATCACCCCAACAACTAAGATCAACCACAGCCTCGAATTCCTTTTTGACCTGCATATCATCACTATTTAAATAACAATCTATTTTAGCATATTTAAATTCAGATTCAATAAAACCAATACCTTTTAAGATATCCATTACGCAAAAACCATGAATTTTGATGTTCCCTGTATTGGAAATAAGAATTCTTATTTGTTTATCTTCCATATAAGAATCAATCCAATTCTCTTTGCTTGTCCTGAGAATAGCTCTCTCCCATCCTCTCTTTTTATACAAATATGATAGGAAATTTTTACATGGGTTCTTAATCAGATTATCAATATTGACTTTTACAGATACAATTTGCATTTTTCCTATATTAGATCTATTTAAATGTATTTAACTAAATAAAAATTATAGATTAATTCGAATATACATAATTACAATATATAGAATAATGAATACGATAAAAATATATAATGAACTTGTTAGTTTGGTCTCATCTGATGGTGTTGAACTAAATTTTAAAATCAGCAATTTTCATTAAAGTGGTTCACTTAGATATAAAATATTATAATTGATAAAATAAATATATTAATTTTTAATTAGAAATGGATAAATTACCTAAAGACACTTTATTTTTATTGGCTCTA
>Ga0114925_10000445_pt1 | contig 18178 bp, 15 predicted proteins | sample SumtaG_2_FD_87287 | JGI IMG/M metagenome (GOLD analysis project Ga0114925, IMG submission 87287) | Deep subsurface microbial communities from Indian Ocean to uncover new lineages of life (NeLLi) - Sumatra_00607 metaG | ecosystem: Environmental > Aquatic > Marine > Oceanic > Sediment | place... | reverse complement strand
TACTTAAATCTCGGATCATTTCTCTTCCCCAGACGTGCGTCCCTTAGGGGTATAAGGATCGGAGTAGGAAGGCCTCGACCCCTTCTCGATACGAATCGATCCGGTCTCCGAACGCAGTCTAAGCCTCTTGCTGCCGTCACCTATACGAACACGAAGGTAATGCTCACCCTCGTCAACCGGCTCAATACCCGGAAAGATGCTCACGCTGCCAACCTCGGTCTCTGCGTCTATCTCGATATCGGAAAGACCGCTGAGCCTGACTCTAATAGAACCTACCGAGGTCTTGAGAAGGTTATCCTCTCCTTCTGTAATGGTTCCGTCAAAATCGATCGAGCCCACGCTTGAGCGGACGCGGAACCGGCCTGACGTGCGCTCTATCTCGATAGAGCCGGCACTGGTCTCAAGATAGAACTCCCCTTTCGAGTCTTGAACCCTTATCTCGCCTGTGCTGGTTTCTGCATCCACCGTTCCCTTAGCCTCATCTATATGGATAGAGCCGCTTGTGGTCCTTGCCCTAACATCGCCTCCAACGTCATTCATCCTTATCGAACCTGCGCCTGTCCGGGCCTTGATGGTTCCTTCAATGCCGCCTTTTACCTCTATGCGTCCGGCATCGATCGCAAGATCAAGGTCGCATCTGGCAGGCACCTCGACTCGAACCCATGGCTCATCACCGGAGATGAAGTGGAGGGGGAAGAGGAACCATCCTATGAGGCCTCTGTGTTCCAGATCAACGCGCACCTCGTCACCGTCCTGATCGCTTGAGAGTCTGTATCCCTCACGATCCGGCAACTGGACGTAAACCGTGATCTTATCACCCTCACCTCTGTGGACCGTCACCCTTCCGGCATCAACGTCAACCGTAAGTTCAGGGGCGGAGCCGACCTCAAACTCCTTCTTGAGCCTCTCTGCGGCCGTAAGTGATGCCGCTGCAACAAGAAAGGCCACAACGACTAACGAAAACCTCTTCATGCTTCCTCCTTTTTTGGATCGCGTCATAGAAGACGCAGTAAGTTCGGCTTTTGTTGCGAACCGCCCCGGCCTCTGGGTCGTTTTAGATATCGGACTGAACTAGAAGCAAGTCAAGACCCTCGCTTGATTTCCTCGACATTGTGCTGGCCGGATTTCTGCGATCTTTTCCCGAAGAAAAAAGGAGCATTAAGAACTTGACAAAACCTCCTCTTTGCCTATAGTAACTTGATAAGGGTTTTAGAAACGGGATCGCCAGATTGATGTAAAGGTGGAGGAGAACGAGAAAGGAGGACGGTAGGTTGATGTATGTGCTAACAGGCAGATGGGCAAGATGTCAATCGGAATGTGGAAAGGGAGGACTATAGTTACGTCAAGATTTCGAGTGAGATTCTCGAAAACAAAGTGCGCAGGCTTTGCCTGTGCGAGGTCTTAAACAAAAAAGCCAAGGAGGCGACATGCGCAAAACGTTAGTGATCCTTGGGGTGCTGGCATTGGCGGCAGTTCCACTGTTCGCCCAATGGCACTCCGATACAAGGATCTCAAACACCTCAGGCACCTCCTACGCCCCTTATAACACCGGTGGATGGGGTGTAGCAGCGGATGCCAACGATGTCTACATCGTGTGGCGCGACTATAGCTTCTCTCAGTACGTCCGTGCCGTAGTGTTTCCAATCGGATCACCGCCCGCTGCCGGTTCAGGAACCGCGCTGAGTTCAACCAGCTTGTCTTATGATGTTGCCGTAGCAGCCGGAGACGGAACCAATGCCCATGCGGTATGGGACCGGTCAGGTAACCTGTACTACAACGGCTACAACGGCTCATCCTGGGGTTCGCAATATCTTCACACCTCTGGCCAAAGCCTGCGGGCCCAGTCCATAACCAATACCAGTAACGGCACCTCCTACATCGCCACCTCCGGTTCATGGTCCTACCCGGGCTTCGTGTACCGGGTATGTTATCGGGAGCGCAGCTCCGGCGGCACCTGGGGACCTCTAATCAATGCCTGGGCTCCCACCTCCTCTGACTACCACTACTTTGTTCACCCATCGATCTGCGTGACCCCTGACGGCATAAGGCACATCTCCATGGGTATCTATCGTTCTGCAGGACCTTCTTACAGCATCGGGCATATGTGGAGCTCCAATGGCACCTCCTGGTCACACGAGTACCTGCTTCCCTCCTACAGCGCCTACCATGTCCGTCCCACATCCATCTGCTCTGATCCTGACGGCAATCTATACATCGCCTACATAGACTATCCCTCGCCCTACCAGGTGTCTGTGATAGACAACGTGGGCGGCTCCTGGAACACGCCGGTTCAGATAAGTAACTGTCCCACATCGCTTTACTACCTCTCCATCTGCTGCGACACCTTCGGCACGGTTTGGGTAGCGTGGGAAGATCGCTCTGGTCAGACCTACGAGATATACTATGCCACTAGACCTAAGGGCGGCTCGTGGGGCGCTTCCCAGGAGCTGACCCCTAATGACGGCATTGTTTCCCGTCACCCCAACCTCACCGCCGACCCCAACGGCAACGTGCACATCACCTGGACCGACCGGCGCGACGGCAACTACGAGGTCTACTACAACTGGTACGCCGGCAGCGGAGGCGGTCCCGGCGGCCGCGACCTGGCATGCACCCGGATCATCAAGCCTCTGGGCAAGATCACAGGCGACCCAGTCACGCCCAGTGCGGTGATCGCCAACTTCGGCGGCGGGGTTGACTCCGGCTACGCCATGTGCGTCATTACCGGTCCGGGCGTCAACTACGACAAAGGCAACGTTGAGGGCATCGTCTATCTTGAGGCAGGCGAAGAGGACGCCGTCTCCTTCCCGTCCTGGACACCCCCGGGCGGGGCTGGCGATAAGTACAAGATAGAGGTAACGGTCTACCTGTGGCCTGAGAGGACCACCGAGGACGACGACCCTACAAACAACACCAGGGTCGAGTACGCCACCATCGAGAGCGCGGTTCAGGTTGATCCGATAGCGGTCGCAAAGCCTGAGGAAGGCAGCGTTGTGGACAGCATGACGCCTAAGGCTACCTTCGAGAACGTAGGCACAGAGGCGGCTGAAAACTTCTACTGCTACTGCGAGATCGTTTCCCTTGGCTATCATACCGTAGACTATCTAGACAGCGTCCCGGTGGCCAATCTTGATCCGGAACAGACCACTAACATCACGTTTACCCAGTGGGTCTGCGACGACGACGCATCCTACATAGCGACGTTCTTTGCCGCGATTCCTGGGGAGCCTGAGCGGACCCTGCTCGGTATAGAATGGCCCGTAGGATTCCAGGGCACGCCGTTAGTCGGCGTTGCCGAGTCCGCGGATGCGCTTCGTATAGAGGTTACCGGTCCCAATCCGTTCATTGCCGGCACCCTTGTGAGCTACGCGGTTGGCTATCCTATCTCAACTACGATTCGGGTCTACGACGTAACAGGCAAGGTGGTTCGCACCCTTCACGACGGCGAGCTTTCCGGCTACGGTTCGGTTTACTGGGACGGGACCGACGACGCTGGTGCCGAGCTTGCAGGCGGGCTCTACTTCATCCGTATCATCGCTCCCGGCTTCAGCAAAACCGCCAAGGTTGTGCTCCTGCACTAATCCGAGAAACTTTCTATACTGTAAGAAAAGGTGGCCTCGCGGCCACCTACTTTTTTTACCCCACGCCGTTGCTACGCAACGCCGCGGGGACCCCAACAGATATCCTCCTGCGATCTTCTGTCCGAAGCACAGAAGGAGCATTAAACTGTTGACTTCCCCCTCCCTTAGCCTAAACTTCGCCAATGGAAGAGGCATACGCTGAGGGAACCAGGTTAAGGGGGTTGTGAGGTGGAAGTGGCACTGTATCCCCCAGGTATACTGGATATCGTCATCCTTGCAGCGCTGGCGCTGTGCGTCCTGCTGCCTCTTGTGCTCGTTCCCCGAAGATTCTTAGGGATACTCAAGCTTCTGCGCCCACTCAGGCTGCTCCACTGCGCGGGGTTCGCGGCAGTGGGCACGGTGATGGGTGCTGCGCTGCGGGTTGGCAAGTTTTATCTTCCTGCTTGCCGCCCACGTGATCTCCCTTGCATACTCTACCCCTCTGGTCAGGGCCAAACGAATCTACCCTTTGAATGTGTTCCTTCTCGCGCTGGCAGGTTTAGCGGTGATGGTCTCCGGGTTCGCAAGCCACGCGCCGGTTAGGCTCTTCCCCTTAAGGATGCTGACCCTTGTGGTTGTCACCTTAACCGCAACCTTTGGCACCAAGGACATGGCCGACGTTGAGGGGGATCGGAGACGAGGAATCAGGACGCTTTTTACCCTCCTGGGTTTAGGGAAGGGGCGTTGGGTGAACGCCGGGCTGGTTATTGTCTCCTACCTTTTGACTCCCCGAATCTTAAGCCCCGGAGATATATCCTACGAAGCACTGTATACCGTCGCGGACTCTCCGAGCAATCCGTCCGGCACGTTTCACGTGAAACACCGCTGTCATCTCTTTAGGAAACATACGTTCACATTGCCGCAGGATTGCCCGCTAGCAACTTAAACCTACACAATACACTTGACAACTTCACGCAACCGAGTAAGATACGAAAATGGACGCCCGGACACAGGGCATCAGGGAACCGAAAACACAAGGAAGGCGGAGAGGAATATATGAGGCGGCGTTTCTTCAAACCTCGAAGGCACCGCATTCCATACGGCGTCATCATGGGAGTGAGTGTGTTGTGCCTGGCGCTCGTGTTCTACATGATCTTTCGGTTCCTTATGCCGGTGTGTCAGGTTTAGCACTCTTCGGAGGAAGTCTTGAGCTGAAGGAGGCTTGAAAGATGACGAAGCTACATTTCAACTATAAAGACATATTCCGGGCCTTCAGGCTCGGGTTCTCAGCCAAGAAGATATGGGTGGGCTTTGAAGGCCTGCTATTCGGCTGGCTGGGCTACATGGTTCTCGGCTACCTCGCATATCTCGTCTCAGGGACAAGCCTAGGGACCGTATGGGAGAACTTCCGTCTCCTGCCGATGCCCGATGCGGTAGCTTCGCTTCCCGCCTTCAACGTGGGAGGCTGGATACTCTGGGCCGTAGGCGTGGTCTGGCTTATCTTCGTGGCTATGACAGCCGGGATAGCTATCTCCAAGCTCACCTACGAACAGCTGCGTGGAGACGAGTTCTACGAGGTCAAGGAGGCGTGGAAGCAGGCGCTGAAGAGCCTGGGTGCGCTTATCGCCACCCCTGTCCTTTTGGGCCTGTTCGTCATTCTGCTTCTTGCCGCAGGTCTGCTGCTGGGGCTTATCGGAAGAATCCCCTTCGCAGGCGAGATGATCGTGGGACTTTTGGTGATACCCGCCTTTGCCGTCGCTTTGTTCGTAGTCTACCTCATTGTGGTGTTCTTCTTCACCTTCACTATCGGTCCGGCGGTCATCGGAACCACAAAATCGGACGCCTTCGACAACCTCTTCGAGGTCTTCTCATGCGTCAACGATCAGCCATGGCGACTCATCTGGTACCAGTTCATGTTGGTGATTTTCGCCATAGTGGGCATGGTTATCCTGGCGTTCTTCAGCGTAAAGGCCCTTCATCTGGGACGCTGGATCGCGGGCATTCTCATGAACGTGGGCGAGGCCAAGGCCAGTGCCCAGGTTTTCTACAAACTGGATCTAATGATCAACTCAGCGGCCGATACCGTAAGGCTACTGCTGCCCCGCTGGGTGGAGCAGGCGTTGTTCTGGCTGCCCAACTGGGTGCATAACGCCTTCGGCTGGATAAAGGGCGCTGTTGATCTGCCGAGCCTTGTGAGCTCAAAAGTTGCGATGGTCCCGAACTGGTCGGCGATGGTAGGCACGATACTCTTCTCCATCGCCTACCACGCGTTTATCCTCTTGGTTCTGGCTTACGGGATGGCCATCTGGTTTTCTGGCAACACACTCGTCTACCTCGTGCTCGCTAGAAAGAAGGATGAGCGCAACCTGCTTGAGATCAAAGAGGAGGAGATCGAGATACCGGAGAAGCTTGAGATAACCCCACCCGCTGAGGAAGCCAAGCCCCCCAAGCCCAAAAAGAAGCCTGCAAAGAAGAAGACTACAGGTAAGACCACGCGCAAGACCAAGAAGGGTTAAAGCTTAGGTGCCAGCCGTCCTAACCGGTATAGGCGGGGCGGTCCAAGGCATCGTCAAAACTAGATGCCAGCTGTTCGCATCCGAGTAGGCGGTGCGGTTCAAGGGGTGGGCTTGCGACCATTCTGTTACCGCGAGGCCACAAGACGCGGCCTCGCGGGCTTCGTCTTAAACGATCTCGCCGGGGTCCAGATTCATCTGGAGGGCACATCCGAGGCCATCAAGGGGTTCATCAACGAGCTCAGGAACAACCCGCCGCCCGCATCGCGCATCACAGGGATCAACCTCAAGGAGGCCGAGGAGCAGGGGCTCAGAGGATTCAGGATCCTGAAAAGCGAGGCGGGCCAGGCGTCACAGGAACTTCAGGTCTCAGCAGATCTCGCCACCTGCCATAACTGCAGACGAGAGATACTGAATCCGGCTGATAGAAGGCATCGCTATGCCTTCACCAACTGCACCGACTGCGGACCTCGATATACCATCATCTCGTCCCTCCCCTACGATCGACCAAAAACAACCATGGCTGAATTCAAGATGTGCGAAGACTGCCAGAGGGAGTACGATGATCCTTCAGACCGCCGCTTCCATGCACAGCCGGATGCATGTCCGGTTTGCGGGCCTGAGACGGTCTTGCTCGATACCGGTGGCAGAGTGATAAGGTGCGGTGACCCTGTTGAGGAGACGGTGCGGCTACTGCTTTCAGGAAAGATCGTTGCGGTAAAGGGCCTGGGAGGGTATCACCTGATGTGCGACGCCCTGGACCCTGAATCTGTGGAAAGATTAAGGATGCGCAAGCGCAGGCCGCATAAGCCACTGGCCGTGATGTGTGCGAATATCGAGCAGGCAAGAACACTTGCGCGGATCTCTGGCGAGGAAGAACGTGTGTTACGGGCGCCCGCTGCCCCGATCCTTCTTTTGCCGTGGAATCCGGATGTGGGTGAGGATATAAGGGCAGCACTTGCTCCCCTCAATCCAGGCGTAGGCATCATGCTTGCCTACACCCCGATTCATCATCTGATGTTCGCCACAGACCTCGAAGGGAAGAGATTGAATCCTTTGGTCGCAACCAGCGCGAATCGGGGTGATGAGCCGATAATCGCGGATGAGCGCGAGCTTTTCGATAAGGTGGGGGATGTGGTTGACGCGGTGCTCACACACAACCGGGAGATCAAGAACCGCATCGATGATTCGGTCGCCTTCTTACACCCCACGCCCTCGCCGCGCGATGGCGTGGGGACCCCGAAAGAACCTCGACCCTCAAAGATGAGAGACAGCCTTCACTTGATCCGCAGGGCCCGTGGGTTTGCTCCGGCCCCTATCGAAACGCCTTTCTGCTTCCCGCCTTCGCTTGCAGTAGGTGCCGAGATGAAGGGCTCATTTGCAGTGGCTGCAGGCAACCGCGTATGGCTCTCCCCGCACATAGGCGAACTTTCTGGCCGCGCGAGCATGGAGTTCTTTGAGCAAACTTTGAGGACCTATCTTCGCTGGTTCCACGTTGAGCCTGAAGTGGTGGTCTGCGATGCACACCCCGACTACCTCTCCACCCGGTGGGCCGAGCGGTACGCCGAGGATAAAGGCATCCGGCTTTACCGCGTCCAGCACCACCACGCGCACATCGCCTCGGTTATGTTCGAGCACGAGATAGAGGAGGACATAATCGGATTAGCGCTGGATGGAACCGGCTACGGTCCTTACCCCGCAGATTTACTGCGTGAATCTGCGGGGACCCCGGATGATTATTCTTCCATCTGGGGATGCGAATTGCTGTACGTGCATGATAGGGGAGGTCGGTTCAAGAGATTGGGGCATCTCAAGCCTTTGCCCCTGGTGGGGGGTGAGCTGGCGATCCGCAGGCCACGCAGGATGGCGGCCGGGGTCCTTGCCGATCTGTTTGGAAAAGACAAGGCGATCGAGATGTTCGGTAAAGAGGGTGAGATTGCTGGCAAGCTGCTTGAGAGAGAAAATGATGTGTTACGGGTGTTGCGGGGGGTGGTACGGTGGGTGTTACGGGCTTCGAGTGCGGGCAGGCTTTTTGACGCGGTCGCAGGACTCATAGGCCTAGTGGACGAGATCACCTTCGAGGCCCAGGCGCCGGTGGCACTGGAATCGCTATGCCCTGCCGATCTTTCGGGGACAACCGTATACCCGTTCGCGATAAGCGACGACCTGATCCTTGATCCTGCGCCCTGCTTTGCGGCGATACTTGAGGATATGGAAAAGGGATTGGCACCCTTTGAGATATCCGCCCGGTTCCACCTTGGTTTTGCAAGGGTCCTGGTAGACTGGCTTGTGCGAGCCAGAGAGATGACCGGCACAAGCACTGTAGCCCTTTCAGGCGGCGTGTTCGCCAACCGCACCCTGGTTCGCCTGTTGAACAATCTCGCCCGGAAAGAACGTCTCTTGACTCTCCTCCCCCGGCTTATCCCTGCGACGGACGGGGGTCTTGCAGCCGGCCAACTCATGGCTTCTCGAGCACTTATCGAGTTGGAGCCAATTGAGGCTCAAACTACTTGACAAGCTTTCCCAGCCGCGTATAGTTTCTTCGTCCCCACCACCCCGGCATCGGGAGTCAGGAGGGTCAAGTTACGTAAACCAGCAAGTTGTAGATGGAGAGATTGTGGATAAGCCTGTGGATAACCCGGAGGAAAAGTGAGTGCCGAAACCCTCTGGAACGCCGTACTCGAGCATCTGAAGACCCTGATCCCTGAGGAAGGCTTCAACACCTGGTTTAAGCCCACACGATTTCTGGAACAGCGAGAGGGCATACTTCTGGTTGAGGTCCCGAATCCGTTCTTCGTGGAGTGGATAGAGGAGTACTACAGCAAGGCGCTCGCGGACGCTTTAACCGAGGTCAACTCAGGCGATCTTCGGATTGCGTTTAGGGCGCGCAAGGTCGAGCCGGGTGCAGCAAGGCCGAGGTTTACGAGGCGACGTATCGTCTACGCCAAGGACGACTCACGACTACAGGAGCGGTATACATTTGCCAACTTCGTGGTCGGGGAGCAAAACCGCTTCGCACATGCCGCAGCCCTTGCCGTTGCAGAGGCCCCATCGGAGGTCTACAATCCGTTGTTTATCTACGGCGGCGTGGGGCTTGGCAAAACCCACCTCCTTCAGGCTATCGGAAACTATCTGCACCGTGCACGCCCGAAACTCGCGGTTGCATACATCCCGGCAGAGACCCTCTTTATCGAACTCATCGACGCCCTTGAGAAGGGAACCAGGATGGAGTTCAAGAATCGCTACCGATCCAAGGATCTCTTGCTTATCGATGACATCCACTTCCTTCGCGGAAAGGAGTCGCTGCAGGAGGAGATCTTCCACCTCTTCAATCATCTCTACGAGGGTGGAAAGCAGGTGGTGTTGACCTCGGACCGTCCGCCGCGCGAGATCCCAACCCTTGAGGAGCGCCTCGCCTCCCGCTTCTCCGGTGGGCTGGTAGTAGATATCCAACCCCCTGACCTTGAAACCCGTATAGCTATCCTGCGCAGAAAGGCCTCCTCGGAGAGCCAGAGCCTGCCGCAGGACGTGGCCTACTACATCGCATCAAGGATTCGCTCAAACGTCCGCGAGCTTGAAGGCGCGCTGATAAGGCTGCTTGCTCTCTCATCACTTACAGGACAAGGCCTTACAACCTCACTTGCAGAGGAGGTGCTTCACGATCTTTTAAGGAACCGGCCACGAACCACACCAAACCGTATAGCAAAACAGGTAGCGCGCACGTTCAACGTAACAATCGAGGAGATAAAGGGCAGACGACGCACAGCACCACTTGCCCTTGCCAGACAGTCGGCGATGTTCATTATACGCAAGATGCTGGGGATCTCACTCAAAGAGATCGGCCGCTTCTTCGGAGGCAAAGATCATACAACCGTGATTCACGCAATAGATAAAATAAAAAGATTGACCGAAGAGGACCTTGAGTTCAAGGAAAAGATTATGGGGATAGAACAGAGGATAAACCGTGGATAGGATTGTGGGTTATGAGAGACTCGCTTGGTTTTCAACAGATATCCCCTTTAGTCAACAGAATTCTCAACATGCCTCTGCGTATCTAAGTTCTGATACGACTGAAGGTTACACTGAAATCCACCAACTCCACATTGACAACAACAACAACCTAAGTAATATTTGTCTCTACTGTTGTTGAATTAGAGGAGGAAAGATGTGGTTCAAAATCTCAAGGGATAGGCTGGAGGAGTTAATAAATCGCATAGTACCTGTTATTCCTTCACGCACGCCCTATCCTATAATTCAAAGCATCCTTTGTTCTACACAGAAAGGACGCCTCACCCTTCTGGCTACAGATCTGGACATCTATGTGAAAACCTCAAGCGAGATAGAGGCAGCAGAAGAAGCCCGCGTTCTTCTTCCCGGCCGTAAACTTGCAGGGATAGTAAAGGAAAGCACAGCCAAGGAGATAGAGTTCATAAAGGAAGAAAACCGGGTTATTCTGAAGGCTGGACGAAGCACCTTCCGGATTCCTATACTTGATCCTGATGAATTTCCCAAGATGTTCGAGCGTCCTTCGGCGATCCAGTTCAACATCGAGGCCTCCTCTCTTAAAGGGCTATTTGAGGGGGTTGAGTTCGCGGTCTCAAGAGGCGAGGACCGTCCCGCGATGACAGGTGTTCTTTGGGAGATCAAACCCCAGCGTAACCGAATGGTTGCCACAGACGGCCATCGTATGGCTTTAAGCGAAGATAAAGAGAGTGTGCCGGAGATCTCAGAACAGTCCAACATCCTTCCTACAAAGATCTTTGGCTTCCTGCCCAAGGAGCTGGAAGGCAGCATTGATGTCTTTCTTGACGAGACAAAGATCGGTCTTAGCTTTGAGGCGACCGAGGTTGTCTCCCGCCTGATCGAGGGACCCTATCCCGATTATGAGAAGGTTATACCTGCCGAGATCAACAATCTCCTCACGGTTCATCGTGAGGAGCTAACAGCGGCCCTGCGGCGGATGATGATCTTTACCAATCAGGTCACCAGACAGATCAAGTTCGTTCTTGGCAGCAAGAACCTTCAGTTATTCGCGTTCTCGCCCGAAGGTGAAGAGGCCCAGGAGGAACTCACCGCCTCCTATAAGGGCGATAGCTTCGAGGTCGCTTACAACGGCTCCTATCTTCTGGATGTCCTGCGGCACCTTGAATCCGATGAGGTGGTGTTCGAGATAACAGGCGCGCTCTCAGCCGCTCTCCTTCGTGGCCCAGGCGAGCGGGAGAAACAAAATCGCCTTTACCTGTTGATGCCGATCCTCCTGGATTGATTCCGCTGGATAAATCCTGTCGGGTTAATCCTGCAGGATTACAGATCTATACAGGAAGTGCGGAAACACCAGGAGCACACAGAGGTTTCCGATCTCCTCTTTCATCCACCGCGGTGTGGTTACTCAGGAGATATCTTATTACATGCGGATTGGGATGGTATTCCCCTCATGCAGGTCAAAAACTTGACACTGTCTTGATTTGTTCTAGAATGTAGCAAAGATGCCGAAGTGGCGGAACTGGCAGACGCGGCGGACTCAAAATCCGTTGGGGATAAAACCTCGTGAGGGTTCAACTCCCTCCTTCGGCATTCCTCGTTGATTGTAAATGGAAAGTAAAAGGAGGACTTAATAATGGGAATGTTGAAGGATGAGGACAAAAAATACATCCGAGAACAGTTCGATGAAAAACTCAAAGGCCCGGTCAAGATACTGCTCTTTTCCCAGAAGCTTGAGTGCGAGTACTGTCAGCCCACCGAGGAGATACTCACCGAGCTTGCAGAACTGTCCGAGAAGATCAGCCTGGATATTCGCAATCTGCAGATCGACTCGGATGATGCAAAGCAGTTCGGGGTGGACAAGGTTCCGGCCATTATCCTTCTTGGAGAGCAGGATAAGGACTACGGCATCCGCTTCTTCGGCATCCCCTCCGGTTATGAGTTCTCAACCCTTCTTGCCGACATAATCGAGGTATCGAACGGCAAAAGCGACCTTGCACCCGAGCTTGTGGAGAAGGTTGCCGGCATCACCACACCTGTTGAGATCAAGGTGTTCGTGACGCCCACCTGTCCATACTGCCCCAATGCGGTCCGCGCGGCGCATAAGATCGCCATGGCCAACCCTCGTTATATAAAGGCCCAGATGATCGAGTCGGTGGAGTTCCCTCACCTTGCCAATAAGTATGCGGTCTACGGGGTTCCCAAGACGATAATCAACGAGAGGGTTCAGTTCGAGGGCGCTATGCCCGAGGCCGCGGTGGTCGAACAGGTGCTCTCCGCGCTCTCGGAGTGAGCTCCATGACGCGAGGAGGAGATAATGAAAAGAGAACTTTCACACATCCCAGATAGGGAAGAGTTTCGTAGTCATTTGCGGAAGAAGCTCGACCCGATGTACAAGGTAGCGAAACGCCTTCTAGACAACTCCTGGGACGAACCTTCTAATATGTCTGAAGCTCTAGGTGTATTATTGCTTACATGGAATCAACCATTTTACGGAAGACGTGGATGGTTTGAGTTTGAGGAACTCGAAAAATGCCTAGCTAAGAACCTCACGGTCATAAAAGGTTTCAAGGAAAGGGAAATATTCAGTTTTTCCTCTGCGGATGAAGACGTGACAAAAGCCCTCTTTGATGAATTCCTGGAAGCCTTGAAGGGAGTCAGGGAAGCCAAAGCTATAAGAACTCCAGTAGGAGTCACCAAAGCCTTACATCTTCTTGCCCCAAAATTCTTCCCGATGTGGGACAACAAGATAGCAAAGAATTATGAGTGTTCTTTCACCACAAAGAACGCCGCTGAGAAGTATATCTGTTTCTGTTATCTCATAAAAGAGCTAGCAGAAAAGGTTGGAAGCTACCCTGGTTTGCCCACGGATAGAACACTAGTTAAGCTGATAGATGAGTATAATCACGCTACACGAGAAGCGCCTAAAGTGATAAAGAAGAAGTAAGTTAGGAGGCCAAGTGAAGTTCTCCTTCTCCGTTACCGGGCCGCCAAAGGTTGATCTAAAGGACTCCTACGATGTGGTAGTGATCGGTGGCGGGCCTTCAGGCCTGACCGCCGCCATCTACACCTCACGTGCCCGCCTCTCCACCATGGTTGTTAACAAAGGGGCCCCAGGAGGTCTGGTAGCCACCACCGAGTGGATAGAGAACTACCCGGGCTTCCCAGATGGCGTGGCCGGAGCCGAGCTCGGTCGAGCCATGCAGAGCCAGGCCCAGCGATTCGGCACCGAGTTTGCCTCAGGCGAACCCGAAGAGATCCACCTTGCCTCAGATCCCAAGGTTATAAGGGTTGCAGGCCAAGATATAAAGGCGCGCGCCGTGATCATCGCCACCGGAACAACACCTAAGAAACTTAACGTGCCTGGAGAGCGCGAGTTCTACGGTAGAGGAGTCAGCTACTGCGCAACCTGTGACGGTCCGTTCTTTGCCGACAAAGAACTCCTCGTGGTAGGGGCCGGAAGCTCGGGCGTCCAGGAATCTTTATTCCTTGCAAAGTTCGCCTCAAAGATCACCATAGTTGAGTTCCTGCCTACCATCCAGGCGGAGCGCATCCTTATCGAACGCTTTAAGAAGACGGGCAAGGGCTCTTTCCTCTTGAATCAAGAGGTTCTCGCCATCGAGGGTGAAGAAACTGTGACCGGAGTGCGCGTGCGTGATAGGGACTCAAACGAGGAGAAGCTGATACCGGCAGGCGGGGTGTTTATCTACGTGGGCCTGGAGCCTCAGACCGAGGCGTTCGCCGATCAGCTCAAGCTGGATCAGTGGGGCTGCATCGAGGTGGACTCCAATCTTCGCACGAACGTTGAAGGCGTGTGGGCCGCGGGGGACGTGGTTTCCGGCGCCACACGTCAGATCGCGGCGGCAGTGGGCTCCGGAACTATTGCGGCAATAGAGGTTGAACACTACCTTTCGTCCAAATCCTAGCCTAAAGGAGCAGCAAGATGAAGTTGGCAAGACTTTCAGGGGTTATGGTTGTTCTGTTGATTCTCGGGTCAGGTTTACTTGCAGGCTGCGGCAACAAGAATCCCAGCGAGACACCCGAATTAACAGAGCGCATCCCCGATACATCAAGCGCCTCCGAAGTTGCAGACACTTCACTTGAGGGGGATGAAGGCAATACCCCCCAGACCTCAACTGCACCTAAAGAGGACCCGGGCGCCGATCGCAGGCAAGCGCCAGATTTCACCCTCGACGATCTTAGAGGCAATCAGCACTCGCTGTCCGATTTTTACGGCAAGGTTGTGCTCCTTGATTTCTGGGCCACCTGGTGCGGTCCGTGCCGCAGGGAGATACCGCACCTTATCAAGTTCTACGATACCTACAAGCCTCAGGGGTTTGTGGTCTTAGGTGTGGGCCTGGACAAGAAGGCCAATCTCAGCAGATTTGCAAGCCAGAACGGGATGAGCTATATTGTGCTTGCCGACGAGAAAGGCATTGCCGGAAAACTCTACGGGATACGCAGCATACCGCGCACCCTGATTGTTGATAAGAAAGGCCGGATAGCCTTTGACCACACAGGTTTCGTCCCAGGGATGGAGTCAGAGATGGAGGCCCAGATCCGCACCCTTCTTGCCGAGGAATACTGACTTCACCCGAATTGATACCCCGAAAATTGCTCCTTTAGCAGGAACGGGTGAAAGATTGCGGTAAAGAAGGAGGATAATTCAGGCAACCTTAAGTAAGGGTTGCACGTCATAGGTATTTTGAGTATTATTGGAGGTGGACCTGTCAAGCAAATACAACCCCTTGTCGAGATGGCGGCTATGGGATTTGTAAGAAGGAGGTTTAGAGAATGAAGGAGATCTCGGCTAAATGGGTTGGGGTGATAATAGGCTCGGCCACGGTAACGGGTTTCGTTCTCGGTCTGCTTATCGCAGGCGTGTTTAATATCTTCCCCAGGGCCCAGGCTGAGGAGCAGGATACAGTTACCACGCTCGGGCCTTCTGAGAGTTCCTTTGCAGCTGTAGTGGATGAGGTCTTGCCAGCGGTAGTCAACATCAGCTCGAGCAGGAAGGTTGTCGTTCCCGGTCTTCCCTTTGACGACCCCTTCTTCAAGGAGTTTGCAGAGAAGTTCTTCGGAGAGGTGCCCCGCGAGCAGACGCGTTACAGCCTGGGTTCTGGCGTTATCTTTCGCCCGGACGGTTATATCCTCACCAACGATCACGTGGTAGCCGGGGCCGAGGATATCACAGTTACCCTGCACGACGGCCGCAGCTTCAAGGGAGGCCAGGTGAAGCTTATCGGGCGAGACCCCCATACCGACCTGGCGGTGCTCAAGGTTCGGACAGCTAAGGATCTGCCTGTTGCAAAGTTGGGAGACTCCGATTCGATTCGCGTAGGCGATTGGGCTATAGCCATAGGCAACCCATTCGGGCTTGAAGGGACGGTCACAGTTGGGGTTGTCTCTGCCAAGGGCCGCTCGAATCTGCTTTTGCCCTCCCGGCAGCGCTATCAGAACTTCATCCAGACGGACGCGGCCATCAACCCAGGCAACTCAGGTGGGCCGCTCTGCAACATCAATGGAGAGGTGATAGGTCTTAACACGGTGATATCTAGCCCCTCCGGGACGAACATAGGCATAGGCTTTGCCGTGCCCATCAACATGGCCAAAGAGGTCGCCAGGCAGCTTATCACCAAAGGGAAGGTCCAGCGTGGTTACCTCGGGGTCTACCCGCAGGAGCTTGATGCGGATATGCGCAAGGGCCTGGGACTTAAGGGAGCCTATGGTGTGCTCATAGCCGATGTGGTTCCAGGCACCCCTGCCGACAGAGCCGGGTTACGTTCAGGCGACGTGATAGTGGTCTTTGACGGGCACAAGGTAGGTGATGTGGAGGATTTCCGGGAACGTGTCGCCGCCACGCCGCCCGGAAAGACCGTGGCGATAAAGATCTGGCGCGGGGGCAAAGAGATGGGCTTGAATGCCAAGCTGGAGGAGTTGCCTGAGGAGGCTGCGGCTTCAACTCGTCCTTCCCCTCAGGCGCGGGAGGCCCATTTCGGTCTGGTGGTTCGTTCGCTTTCGGCATCCGAGCGCGCGAGCCAAAACCTCTCCGCAGGGGTCTTAGTCGAAGACGTTCAGCCTGGCTCTGCTGCTGAACGCGCAGGGATCAGACCGGGTGATGTTATCCTCAAGATAGACGGCCGCTCCGTTAAGAATCAGGGTGAGTTCTACAAGATAGCAGGTGAGCTTAAATCCTCAAAGAAAGAGGTTGTCCTGGTGCAGATTTACCGCCAGGGGCGCCGATTCTTCGTTACACTTTATTTAGAGTAAGGAGGCGGTTTTGATGTTTGAGGAGGGGCTTACACCCCACATGTCTGCTGTGCAGCCGTGCGGGGACCCCTCAATCCTCCTTTTGGCCTGCGGGGAAAAGATCGGAGAGATGAATTTTTTACCCCACCCAGACACTTCGTGTCTGGTCGGGGACCCCCGAAGGAAGATCAACAAGCAAGTGCGATCTTTTTGCCTTCGGCAAAAAGGAGCATTTTAATGCTTAGGTGGGTCTCCGATAGATCATTATCGCGTTACTTTAAGGAGATAATGCGGTATCCCCTGATCTCAAGGGAAAAGGAGGAGGGGTTAGCACGCAGGGCAAGACTGGGGGACGTGATAATCGCGGTTGATGGCAGGGGTTGCAACTCACCAAGGACACTTTTAAGTCTCATCAAACGTTCAGGCCCGGGTTCAAAGCTAAAGATAACCGTGCGCCGGGGAGCGCAGAATCTAGAGCTTTTCCTTGAGATACCTGCATCGTTCTCCCATGCAGAGGCGAAGAAGGATCCCGACGCTCCGATATTGGGTATGAGGGTTCGCAAGGTTGAGGGGCTTAGCGCCAACAGGATCAAGGTGCTGGGCATCAAGCGCGGTTTACTGATCACCGAGGTCGAGCCTGGTTCGCCCGCAGCTTTGGCCGATCTACGCGATTACAACCGCGAGGCGCGCGACAGGTTGATTCTTCACAACCTTCGCTGGGTGGTTACCATCGCCAAGCAGTATCAGAACCGGGGGCTGGCGCTGGCCGAGCTGATTAACGAGGGCAACCTGGGTCTTATCCAGGCGGTCAGCAAGTTCGACGAGCGCCGCAAGACTCGTCTAACCACCTACTCCAACTGGTGGATTCGCTACTACATCGTCTCGGCGCTCGCCTCCCGCCATCTTATCAAGCTGCCCATCAGGATGCGCAACCTTGCAAAACGCATCCGCGACAGCTACGGGGTTCTTTCCCAGCGCCTGGGCCGCTCGCCATCTATCGAGGAGCTGGCCCGCGAGCTTAAGGCGACACCGGAGGAGGTCTCCGCCGCGTTCGACTGCGGTGTGGCCGAGCTCTCCATAGACGCCATGCCGTTCGAGGATTCCAAGGTCACCTTTGAGGAGGTCCTGCGCGATACCACCTCCCCGTCGCCCGCCGAGGTCAGCGCCAAGGATGAGATGGAGCGCCACGTGCGCTCCTCGCTTGCCGCGGTTCTTTCCGACCGCGAGCTTTACGTGGTCAGCAGGCACTTCGGGGTGCCCATGCCGCAGGATCGACGCGTTGCCATAAAGAAGTTGACCGCCATCTCCGGGCGATCTGAAGAAGAAATCCAACAAATCGTATGTCAGGCCTCGCGTAAAATCCTATCACGATTGCGCCTCAGCCTTGGCACCGACGGTTTCAAGCGCTATGCCAAGTTGACGGCAGCCGATATGCGGAGGTTGCCACAGCTGCTAAAGAAGAGGATGGATTACTCAGAGATAAAGAGCGCGATGTTTAAGATCATGCGCCGGGTGGCCAAGAACATCCCTTCGCTTATCTCAGACCACCTGGAAGCACTTGACCTACGGCAACAGGAGATTTTCTGCCTTTGTTGGAACGTCAGTCCTCAGCGCGAGGTGCTGAACCTGCGCGAGCTGGGCGACCTTCTGGGCGTTTCGCGCGAGGCGGCAAGACAGGTCAAGGAACGCGCCATACGCAAGCTAAAAAAGCACTTACGCCCCCAGGCATTCGACAGCTTCTTCCGCAAGGCGGTCTAAAAACACCCCGCGTTTCGTGCCACGTTTTCGCAAAAAGTTGCTACGAACTCGTCAGGTTTACATTGCACTCGTCACGGTTTTTAACACCCCACAAACCCACTGCGTGGTTTCGCGGGG
>Ga0114925_10000444_pt1 | contig 18186 bp, 13 predicted proteins | sample SumtaG_2_FD_87287 | JGI IMG/M metagenome (GOLD analysis project Ga0114925, IMG submission 87287) | Deep subsurface microbial communities from Indian Ocean to uncover new lineages of life (NeLLi) - Sumatra_00607 metaG | ecosystem: Environmental > Aquatic > Marine > Oceanic > Sediment | place... | reverse complement strand
GCTTTAAATACAACTTCATTTGCCATTTGCCCACTTATGGTCCTGAGTTCAACTCTGGGGCAATCAAAATACTGAACCATTTCTTTTTTTAGTTCTTCTTCGACCTCATAAATAAAATCTATACCCTGATAAAAATATATTTCTTTTCCCTTCATAGTTCGGTGCTCAGCATACCTTCCAGATGGATCTGATATCTCACATAATTTTACTAAAGGACTCGGTGTTGTTTCAGAGGGAATGAGGTTAATGCACTCTCTCTGGCGCCATTTATTATTCTCTTCTATTCTTTTGACCAAATTGCTTATTTTCTCTGGTAAAACAGCCACATCAGCCTCCTATTCTGTAATTATAATATTCCTAAAATCTTTGATGTCAATAGGGTGAGCGTGGTTCATCAGGCAATGCCCAAGATTTCTGGACTTTTTCAGAAATCTCAATGAGAACGTATTGACTTTTCTTAACCTTTATGTACAATTAGCTATTATGAAAATAGCTGTAGTAGGTTTACAATGGGGAGATGAGGGTAAAGGAAAAATCGTAGATTATCTGGGAAAGGATTTTGATATAGATGCCCGTTTTCAGGGTGGTACTAATGCTGGGCATACAGTACATTTTAAAGGCAAAAAAGTAATCTTTCATTTAATACCTTGCGGTTTACTTAATAAAAATCTTATTGGGGTTATAGGTGCAGGTTGTGTTTTTGACCCGGCAGTATTTTTCAACGAACTGGAAAATCTAAGTAAATTCGATCCTGATATTAGTAAACGCATAAAGATTTCGAAATTCTGTCATCTGATTATGCCCTATCATATTCTTTTAGATAAAATAAGGGAAGAGACAAAACAGGGAATTGGTACAACAAAAAAAGGTATCGGCGCTACTTATGAAGATAAATACAGCAGGGTTGGTATAAGAATGGGTGATCTTTTTAATCCAGAGCTTTTTAAAGAAAAACTGCGTGCGAATATTTCAAGAAAAAACCTTATTTTCATGGAGATTTATCATGCTGAACCTCTTTCTGATAGTGAAATATATGATAAATATATGGAATATGCAGAAAGATTAAAGCCAATGATAGTAGATGATACTAAATTACTTTCAGAAACAGTAGCGAATAATAAGAATATAATCTTTGAAGGTGCACAGGGAGCATTGCTTGACATTAGTTTTGGAACCTATCCTTATGTCACTTCATCCCACACGATTTGTGGCAGTGCGAGTATTGGGCTTGGTTTACCACCATTTAATGTTGAAAATGTTATTGGCGTAACCAAGGCTTATACAACAAGGGTTGGTCTTGGACCATTCCCAACAGAAAGTGATACAGAACTTGGTGAGAATTTGAGAAAGGTGGGGCAGGAATTTGGTTCGACAACTGGCAGACCACGCAGATGCGGTCCCTTTGATGTTTCAGTCGTTAAATATGCAGCGAGATTGAATGGGGTTAATGAAATAATCTTAACAAAATTTGACGTTTTATCAAATTTTGATAAGATGAAAATAGCTGTTGGATACAGCAATGCAAAAGAATTCGACCCATTTATCGCAGGTGAGTTGAAACCTGTATATGAAGAAATTCCAGGATTTAAAAAGGACATCTCCCAGATTCGTAATTTTGATGATTTACCTCCTGAGGCAAAGGAATATATCAAGTTGATTGAACATTACACTGGATTAAAAATTAAATATGTCTCAGTAGGTCCTGAACGGGAAGCCATTATAAAAAAGTAAATTTTAGCAAAACTTCACGATTGTAATTAGATTGTAATAACCTGTTGATACACAACGCGGAAAGCGATTAAGTTTAACAAATCCATTAACATATCTGAAATTATCTCTTGATTTTTTTTGAATTATGTATATATTTATTTTAATGGATGGTTCAAAAGGAAGGGTCTGGGTAGAGATATATCTTGACCACTTAGTTAATAACTATAAAATTATAAAAAAGAGAGTAAAAAAAGCTAAAATTATGGCTGCGATAAAAGCCGATGCTTATGGTCATGGTGCGATTGAAGTTGCAAGGATACTTGAATCAAAAGGTGTTTATATGTTTGGTGTTGCAAGTGTGGAAGAGGGAATTGAGCTGAGACAGGCAGGTATAGCATCGAAGATTCTGATTTTAAGCCCGATTTTATATACTCAAATAGACGCAGTTATAAAATACGATTTTATGCCCACTATATCAGAGTTTCAATTTTTTAAGATGTTGGACAAAAAATTGAGGGCAATAGGCAAACCGATTCAGGCGCACATTGAAGTAGATACTGGTATGACTAGAACAGGAATTCCTTATGATGATGCCAGAGAATCAATTGGGAAAATGAACAGTTCTCTAAATATAAAGATTGATGGAATATTTTCGCATTTTCCCTTGGCAGGTGCTGATGGAGCGTTTACAAAAAAACAGATTAAAAAATTTCGCAGTTTAATTACGGACCTAAGAAGATACAAGATAAATCCGCCTTGCATTCATCTTGCTAATTCCTCTGGCATATTTAAACATACTGATTCTCATTTTAATCTTGTAAGGCCTGGTATTGTACTCTATGGGTTGACTTCTTCTCCTGATGTCCATTATACTAAAGGTCTTTCACCAGTGATGGCATTAAAATCAAGGGTTGTTAATATCAGGAATGCAAAAACGAATACTCCTGTGAGTTATAATCATACTTTTGTTACGAAAAGAAAAAGCAGGATTGCTACGATAAGCGTTGGTTATGGTGATGGATATCCACGGGCTCTTTCTAATGTTGGAGAGGTGTTGGTAAGAGGAGTGCGAGCACCTATTATCGGCACAATATGTATGGATTTAATAATGGTTGATGTGACAGATATTCAAGGCGTTAAAGTTGGCGATATTGTTACATTAATCGGAAAGGATGGTAACGAAGAGATTAGGGTAGAAGAATGTGCTAATAAATCTCATACAATTGTTTATGAAATTACTTCGGGAATTGGACCAAGAGTTGCCAGAGTATTTAAATATAATGATCGATTTATCAGTGTTAGAAACCTATTGGGTAGATGGAGATATGGTAGATAAAATAGGGAAAAGACGGGATTTAGCCGAGCGACAGCGAGGCTTATCTTGTAAAAAAGGAGGCTTTATGAAGAAGTTGTTAATCCTTATGGTATTTGTCTCGATATTTGCGCAAGAGACAACACATGAAGTAAAAGAAGGCGATACTCTGTGGGATATCGCTGGTTTTTATTATCAGAATCCATTTCTTTGGCCATATATTTGGCGCGCTAATTTAACTGAGATTGAAGACCCGCACTGGATATATCCAGATGAGAGGTTTATTATTCCACCGTCGCCAGAAGAAGGAATTGGTGAAATACCTGAAGAAGTTCCAGAATATTATCCTGAAGCAGTAGTGACACCCCCACCCGAGAAACCTGCAGCAGAGGTAGTTTCGCTCGTTGCGCCTGATCAGCGGATTTTCAGCGAGAACATAATTCATCGTGCAGGATTCATTGTTGAAGAGGATATACCATACTGGGGTAAAATAGTTGGTGTTGAGTCGAAAGATAACCTGGTAATTGTAACCTATAGCAAGATCTATATTGATCGTGCTGAGGATGTTAAAAAAGGACAAATCCTAACAATATATCGCCCAGGTAAGGTTCTTAAACATCCCAAGACCGGGGAAAAATTAGGCAAAGAAATTATTGTTTTAGGTAAGGTCGAAATTGAAGAAATCGGCAATGAAGGTTCAAGATGTAAGGTCATTGCTTCTTACGATATTATCAAAAAAGGAGATTTTGTTACTCCTTATGAACCCATTCTTGCGCCAGAAAATGTAGAATTAATTTCTACAACAAAGGAAATTGAAGGTTATGTAGTTGAAGTGAAAAGCAAGGAGAAATTGACACCACCACATGTTTTTGCATATATTGATCATGGCGAAGAAACAGGGATTGCAGTTGGTGATATATTTGATGTTTATCAGAAGAGAAAGATGGGTGGGAAAGAGATGCCTGATTTTAATATTGCCAAAATACAGGTTATTAGTGTTTTTCGGAATGCCTCAATTGGATTGATCCTACAGGAAAGAGAACCACATCCAGTAAAAAGAGGAGAAAGGTGTCGATTGGCCTTGGAGGCAAGGTGAAGGACAAGGATGTACTAAGTCAAGTATATCTTTTTCGAGAATTGACCCCGAGTGAAATGGATATTCTGATTTCTATTTCCAAAGAGAAAAGAGCAAAAAAGGACGAAGTTATTTTTAAAGAAGGTGCTACTGGAGACGCATTCTATCTTATTGTTTCTGGTAGTGTGCGTATTTCAACAATAGTCCCCGGAGTTGGTGAAGAAGCACTGACAATTCTCAGAGAAGGAGAATATTTTGGGGAAATGGCTTTAATTGATGATGCACCTCGTTCAGCGTCAGCCATTGCTAATGATGATACAATTTTACTTTTAATTAAAAAAGATAACTTTCGTAAATTGTTGACTCAAGAAACTGGTATTGCTTATAAACTCTTGTGGGTATTTACAAAGACTCTTTCTGCGCGACTCCGTAAGACTGATGAACAACTAAAGAGTATTTTTGCTATTGCCAAGACATTTTAACAGATGGTTAAATGGTTTGGGTTTGGAAACTGGAAATTGAACTGAAACACCGGGTTGATAAAAAAGGAGTTTGATAGATAAGGTAAGAGATGTTTGATATTTTTAGTGCAAAAGATCCTCAGAAGGCTTTGCAAAAGGCAAATGAGTATATTAAAGATGGTAGAGCAGGTTCGGCAATAAAAGTTCTTGAAAATAATTTGACTGGTGGCGATGATTCATTCGATTTATATTTAAACCTTGCTAGGCTCTATTTTGGGATTGAAGAAAGGGGAAGGGCAGTAGAGATTCTCCGTCAGGCTAAATCAATTGTACCTTCAAAAACCAATGAAATTGTTACTTTACTTTCAGAATTGTATTATCAACATGCCTCAATTGACTCGGCGGATTTTCTTATGCAATTGAATATTGAGCAGCAAGGGTATGGTGAGATCAATAAGGTATTGAGGCAACTTAGTGATCGGGAGATTAAACTTTTATTAACAAGGTATGATAAGCTTAAACAGAGTATTGATAATAAAAAGGTGGTGTCGAAAAAAGATTTTGAGAACGTACTTATTCTTACCTCATTAAGATTTTTTGTAGATGAAAGCGAAAAAGCTTCAGAGGTAATTGATTCAATGATTGGTATCGATATCCATAGTAAAAAATTATTGCGTTGGGCAGAGGTGATTGCACGAGAAAGGTATAATGATTGGCATGCCGGACTACTCTTAATGAGAATCCAAATGGTGAATCAGAACTTTGAGGGGGCTATTACCATAGCACAAAGGATATCTGAGAAATTTGCAGAGAGTATTGATTCACTTATTGCGATCATTAGTTTAGCGAAACCACCTGAGGATCTTGAGACAACCTACACAAAATTTTTGACAGATTTGTATATTAAAAAAGGTGATCCTGATGCATCAATCGATCTGCTTACGAGTCTTTTGGAAAAAGATGCAAAGAAAGTTGATGATGTCATTAAAGGTTTACGTGAGCTGGAAAGAATTAATCCTAAAGATTTAAAGATATTGTATGCACTCGGTGACACTTATGTTAAGGCAAATAGAATTTCTTTAGCAATCGGTGAGTTTGATAAAATTCTTGAAATAGATCAAGCTCAGTACGAAAAAGTCATACAAAAATATAAAGATGCCTTTAATGTAGAACCAAATAATCCACATGTTATTGATGGATTGGTGAAAGCATATCTTAGTCAAAACGAAATAGATTCTGCAGTAGATATTATTGATGCTGCATATAAATCAGACCCTGGACTTCTTGATGAATACATTATTAATTTGAATACAATTTTAGAAAAAAATTTAAATAACGCAAGAGCTCTTTATTTTTTGGGATTATGTTATGCACACAAAGGCGATCATGAAAATGCTTTGGTGATATTAGAGAATCTGTTGGCTAATGAAGAATTTAAGTACGTTTATAACGCCACTGAGGAGATATGTAAAGAGAAACCGGATGATTTACAATATTTAAATCTGCGAGCAAAAAGTATGATTATGCTCGGTGAAGAAAAGAATGCTTTGTCCCTGCTCAATGATTATCTTAAACAGGCACCTGACAAAACGGCTGCTCTTTTACCAGCTCTTGATATGATAATAAGCAAGCATCCCAAATTATCCAAAATTATTATACCTATTTATGAGCAATTCAGAAAAAAGGATCCCTTCGTTGCTGAACTTACTTTAGCAAGAGCCTATGCCTTTACTGGTGAATATGAGAAATCTGTAAACATTTTTGAAAGGTTATTTACTGATGAAGAACACAAGGATGTTACTAAGAGAGCGTTGATTGAGGTTATTAGAGAAAAATCAAAGGCAGTTCCTTTGTTGCTTGCCGCGGCAAGAATATTTATGAGAGAAGGTGAAGTAGAGATTGCCACACAGTTCTTTAAGACTGCTCAAATGGTTGATCCTAAAGCATTTTTTGAAATCGTCGATGAGTTTTACGATGCGCTTAAGACATTTCCTAAAGATCGGGAAGTCCGGACTTTATTGGTTGATACATTCTATGACCGAAAACTTTGGGATAGGGTGATTGAGGAGTCGAAAAGGGCAATTGATGTTTTCGGACGAGAGGCACAATATTTTAACCTGAAGTTGGGACAATCTCTTGTAGAAAAAGGTAACCTAAGTGATGCTGTAAGACCTCTTATGCTCTCACTGGATGGTGCGGAAGATTATTCTGAAGTTGTAATAGAATCTCTTGATAAAATCATAAACATTAATAAAAGTAATGTTCCTGCTCATTTTGCACGAGGGAGGGCATTAAGTAAGGCTCGTCGTATAAATGAGGCAGTTAAGGAATATCTTTTGACTGTTAGAATTCTCCCGGCACGTGCGGAGTATGTCTATGAAGAGCTGAAAACACTTTCATCAAAGGCAATGGCAAATCCCCCAATTATATTCGCTATGGGCAGCGTTGAAGTTATCCTGGAAAAATACGAGGATGCAATTAAGCATTTACTGCAATCTTGCGAATTGGATGTAACATTAGTAAAAAGAGTTATTCCACTATTTGAAAAGCTGATTAATGTAGCATCTTCTCCTTTACTTGAGTTTGCGATGGCAAAAGTATACCATTTAGCGAACTTAGGAAGTTTGGCTGTCAAATATTACATTAAGGCTCAGGCAGATGAGAGGACATATCGTGAACCAGCTATTTATGAAATGAAGAAAATCTGCACTGAAAACCCTGGTGATGTCGAATCCCGTAAAGGCTTGGCTGAAATATATTTCAATTATAATGATTTAGAAGATTCATTAGATTTAGTTAATGATGTCTACAAATCAAATACAAAAGAGAATAAGTGGGTGAAAAATTTTATTTCCAGTATTCTTTATAAAGATCAACAACATATCCCTTCATATTATTTACTTGCTGACGTTTTTCTGAATGAAAAGGAACATAAAAAAGCGGCAGAAATTTATAAAAAATTGATTGAGATATCACCAACTGAAACAACAAAAGTAATTAATATCTTAGACGATTTTAAAGATAAAAGTGGTGACATTCTTTTATGTTTGGCAAATTTCCATAAAGATGTCGGTGATATTAGCAAGGCTATCAAGCTGTTTGATGAATTATTTGCAATCGATACATCTTTTGCCGAGGCAATAATTTACCAGATTAAAGAGATTTTAAAGAAAAATGCCAAGATGGCTGAGGCATACCTGTTGGCTATCAAAATATTTGTTTTTCAAAAGGAATACGAAAGGGCGGTTGAGGCTATTAAACATGTTAAAGAGTTGATGCCGGATAACGAAGAGATAATTTTGAAAGAAGGCCATATATATTACGAAATGGGCGAGGTTGAGAAAGCTATAAAACTCTATACTGAACTTCTTGGTAAAACTAAAAATCGCAAGGCAATTTATCGTTTGATAAAGAAGACACGTAAACAGTACTTTAACGAGAAGATTGGGATGATTAAAGGAGATGAGGACAAGGATAGATTAGAGCGAGCAAACATTTATTTATTGATGAATAAACTGTCTATGACTGGAAAGGAACTTCAGTTTACACCGCAAAACAATTTTTCAATTAAACAGCATACACTATTGAAAGCAAAACTATATCTTAAAAGGAATCGTCCACTAAATGCCCTCGAGATGATGAAGACCCTTCCTGTGGATGAAGAAACAGCATGTGTTTATGCAGATATTTACGAAACCATGGGTTCTTATGAAGCAGCGGCTATGGTCCTAAGGCAAATAGATATTGAGGGTATGGCCCAGAGAATTGCAAGTGACGAAAAACTTGCGCAAGATAGAAGATTGGCAAAAGGAAGATATTTTATTGAAGGGAGGAGTTGATGAAGTGTCCATTTCTGATAGAAAGAAAAGATGTCTTCGATGATGATGGAAGGAAAGTCGGTGAGGAGATTGAACTTCAAGAATGTATAAGAAATGAATGTATGATATTTGATGGAGCCACAAAATTATGTTCTTTACTTTCTTCAAATATGAAAACAGGTGTTTTGATTGATGATGTTAAAAATGGTATGAAGGATCTGAAGGAAGAGATGTTTCAGCGTACTGAATCACTTGGCGTTGTAGTATCAACAACCGTACAAACACTACAGGAAGCTTTATTGGGTCGTTTTGATATTTTGAAGAAACAGAATGAAGTTATGGTTCTTGGTTTCGATAGATTGATGGAGACAATCAGTAATAAATTTGAAGCGATTAAAACGGTTTTTTCTGGGTTTAATGATAATTTGAACACATTAAAAGATTCGATCAACAATCAGGGGGAGGGCATAAAATCAGTCGCCCAATCTTTAAAGGGAGAAGTCAATGAGATAAAGAACGCAAATATGCGGTTCTCAGAAGATATTATTAAGTTTAATGAGGAATTGTTCAATAAATTAGCCGAGTATAACGAGAAGAACGGTAAGGCAAACGAAAACACATGTTCAAAATTGGATATTTTAAGAGAGAACTTAGAAAAATTGGCCGCTACTAATCAAGTGGGCATGGAGACCATCAGTGGAGAAATTGAAAAAATTGTAACTGTTGATAAAGAAGTTTTGGCAAAACTTAACCAGTTAGATACATCAACACTTACAAATGACTTCAGGAACGTTGGTGATAGTATAAAGGAAGAAGTTATCAATCTAAGAAACGATCAGGCTGCTTCATTGAATAATGTTCAAGGTGCATTAACAAATTTAGAGAGTTTATTTAAACAGTCATCTGATAGTCTTACTACAATGAATGATACAATGCGTGATTTAAACAGTAATTATATTGAATCACTTGGTAAAATTGCCGGTCTTGCTGAAGGTATGCGCAAAGGCGTCGAAAAAGTTGGTGAAGGAATGCATGATTCTGTAAATGATTTAATCGAAGAAATGAAAAAAGAAACTGGCGCTCTTGAGAAACAATATGAAGAAACATTTGCTGATATTGCGAATTTAGCAGACAAGTTTGATGGTTTGAATACTCGAATCAAGGACATGACCAATGAAGTGGAGAGAGAATTTAAGGAATCATTTGACCGCCAGACAATAGTATCTGATTACACGAAGACAATTGTTGAACACATTAAGGAGTATTTTGATAAGGAAGATGCAAGATATAAAGAAGAACAGAAGTTAGGGAAAAAGAAAGAGGGACTTGATCATTTTGATCGCGCAACACTCTATTACTACCGTGGTAATTATGAAATTGCGGTTAATGAAATAAACAAGGCGTTAGAAATTGAACAAACTACTGAGTATTTAAACCTTAAGGGCTTGCTTCTTGTTCAACTGAGACAATTCGATGAATCGAAAAAGGTTTATAAAGAGGCATTAAAACTGGAACCCAATTTAGCTGAGATACATAATAATTTAGGATTACTATATTTAAAAATGAAGAAATTAGATGACGCTGTAGTGTCATTTCAGGAGGCAGTAAAGAAGAATGTTAATTATGCGCCGGCATATGTTAATCTTGGTAATGCCCTGATCGAATTAGAAAAATTTGATGATGCAATAAAGGCTTATCAATACGCTCTTGAGATTGACCCGTCAAATCGTGAGGCGAATGAGGCTATTAAATTATATAAAGAAGGAAAGATCGGTGAGTAATACATTTGTTAAAAGGTTAAATTATTTGAGGCAGAGATAGATGGGTATAATTGATAAATTAAAAAAAGAAAAAAAGAATGAATCAGTGTTGGATTTTTTGGTTAAAGAGAAAGAACCAAAAGAAAAGACTAAAGATATAACTCAGGAAAGGTCAAATGATATAGAGGTTAGAGAAATTCAGGAGATTGATAAACCTCCAATTTCTGAGGAAGTAATGGATGAAACACAAGTTGAGGCGAAGCCGAAACAAGAATTCAGAACTGAAGGTATGCATGAATTCGATATTGAAAGTCTGGGTGCATCCGGCAATGCAAATATTAAAGTCGAATATAAATCAAGGATCAGCGAGCTGATTGACAAAAGTAAGATTGATGATGCAATCAATTTGCTGCAGGAACTAAAAGAAAAACTGGCAGAAGAAAAGTAAGGCTTAGCCTATTAATGAAAGAGACTAAGCCCGGTTTATAATAGATAATCTCGCACAATTTTTATGTAGGAAAGCCCTTCTGGGCTTGATAATCGCGGGCAGCCCGCCCCGCTTCGCAAGGCGAGGCCGAGGAAGCCCATTCCCACATATAAAATTGTATTATACTGTCGCTGCTATTCTCTTCTTCTTAGATTTATCTGCTAATGCTGCATGGGCGGCTGATAGTCTTGCTATCGGTACTCGATATGGTGAACAGGAAACATAATCCATGCCAACCTTGTGGCAGAAATGTATTGAGTTAGGGTCACCACCATGCTCGCCGCAAATTCCGATTTCAAGTTTTGGATTAGTTTTTCTACCCAGTTTAATACCTATTTCAAGTAACTTGCCAACACCATTAATATCGATCGTTTTGAATGGGTCGTCTTGTAGGAGTCCAAGTTCAATATATTTTGGCACAAACTTTGCAACATCATCACGCGAAAATCCGAGTGTTGTCTGGGTCATATCGTTTGTACCATATGAGAAGAAATCTGCTGCTTTAGCAATTTCGTCTGCAGTTAAAGCAGCGCGTGGTATTTCAATCATTGTTCCGATCATATACTTTAATCTTACACCATATTTATTAATGGTTTCTTTGGCTATTTTATCAACAATCTTTCTTTGATTTGCTAACTCCTTTGCTTCCATAACTACCGGGATCATTACTTCAGGTATGACTTTTATACCCATTTTAGTAACCTCACATGCCGCTTCAAAGACAGCTCTTGCTTGCATTTCAGTGATTTCTGGATAAGTAATACCAAGTCGGCATCCACGGTGACCAAGCATTGGGTTTGATTCATGTAATGAAACAACGATCTTTTTCAGATTGGCAAAAGATATATTCATCTCCTGTGCAAGTTCTTTTATCGATTCATCATCTTTAGGTAAAAATTCATGAAGAGGTGGATCAAGTGTTCTTATTATTACTGGTAATCCATGCATGGCTTTGAATATGCCAATAAAATCGTCACGCTGCATAGGCAGCAGTTTTGCAAGTGCCTTTCTTCTTCCGTTTTCATTCTGAGCCACAATCATCTCACGTACTGCGGCAACTCGTTCAGGTTTGAAGAACATATGCTCAGTTCTGCAGAGTCCAATACCCTCTGCACCAAAATTTCTGGCAATCTTTGCATCCTCTGGCCTGTCCGCATTTGTTCTGACCCCAAGTCTTCTAAACGAATCTGCCCATTTTAATAACTGGATGACATCTTTTGTCATTTCTGGCTTAATCAGTTTTGTTTCACCCAGAATCACTTTTCCTTCGGTTCCGTCAATGCTGATAATGTCGTCTTTCTTAACCGTGATACCACCTGCAGTAAATGTTTTTGCGTTCATATCTATACTGATCTCTTCGCATCCTACTATACAGGGTTTACCCATTCCTCGGGCAACAACTGCAGCATGAGATGTCATGCCACCGCGTGCTGTGAGAAGGCCTTTTGCTGCTTCCATACCATGAATATCATCGGCTGATGTTTCGAGTCTGACCAGTATAACACTTTTTCCATCTTTCGCCTCATTTACTGCTTCTTCAGGGTCAAAAACGACTCTACCGACTGCCGCACCTGGTGATGCAGGTAAACCTGTAGCAATAGTTTCATACTTGACTGTTGGATCTATCATAGGATGTAGAACCTGGTTTAATTCGTCTGGGCTTACACGTAGCACTGCCTCTTCTTTTTTTATAAGTTTCTGCATTGTCATATCCACGGCAATTTTAATATTTGCAAGAGCGGTTCTTTTACCGGCTCGAGTTTGAAGTATCCACAGCCTGCCTTGTTCTACAGTAAATTCCACATCCTGTAGGTCTCGGTAGTGATTTTCGAGTTTCTTTAAAATGTTCGCCAATTTATTATATGCGTCTGGAATTATTTTTTTCAGTTCGACAATCTTCCAGGGTGTTCTAATGCCAGCAACAACATCTTCACCTTGAGCATTCTGAAGAAATTCACCGTATATCTTATTTTCACCAGTTGCCGGATTACGTGTAAATACTACCCCTGTTGCTGATTTTTTACCCATATTACCAAATACCATAGCCTGGATATTTACTGCTGTTCCCCAGTCGTCAGGGATTTTGTAGATTCGGCGATATTCTTTTGCCCTTGGGGTATTCCAGGAATTGAATACAGCGCCAATCGCACCCCATAACTGCTCACGGGGATCACCGGGAAACGCTTTTTTCTTCTCGGCTATAACGAGTTTCTTAAATTTTTTAACAATCTCTTGCCAATCATCACCATTAAGTTCTATATCATATTTTATACCTTTTTTCTCTTTTAGTACATCAAGTAATTTTTCGAATTTTTTCCTTGGGATTTGAAGAACAATGTCTGAATACATTTGAATAAATCTTCGATAACAATCATATGCAAATCGTTTATCTCCTGTTTTCTCAATCAACCCATCAATTGTTGAATCATTGAGCCCGAGGTTAAGGATTGTATCCATCATTCCTGGCATTGAAGCGCGAGCACCAGAACGTACTGAAAAAAGGAGTGGATTATTTTTATCACCAAATAGCTTTTCCATTAGTTTTTCCACTCTTTTGATACCTTTTTCAACATCCTGTTTTAAGATTTTTGGATATTTCATTCTTCTCAGATACTCAATACAAAGATCTGATGAAATAGTGAATCCCGGAGGAACCGGAACACCAATATTTGTCATTTCGGCAAGGTTTGCACCTTTACCACCGAGTACATTTTTCATATTAGCTGAGCCTTGGGCTTTTTTACCACCAAAATTATATACTAACCTTTTTGCCATCTTATTACTCCTTTCATTTTACTCCGTAAAATTTGATTTAGACGGATTTCCATTTTCATCTCTTTGCATCCGTAACCATCTGTTTAAATTCTTAGCTGTTTCTTAAGAAACAGCTCAAGCTTTGGTCCTGCTTTTTGTTTTAACTCATAATCCACTTTTACAGCAGGTTTGTTAAATTTTAGGAATTTTCTTAAATCAACAGGTGTTGCTATAATGATTGAATCTGCTGGTATTCTATTGATGCTTTTTTCGAGTTCCTTAATTTGCTTCTGGCCATACCCTAATGCTGGTATTATATTGCCGATTTGTGGATATTTTTTATAAACTTGCTTTATTGATCCTACAACATATGGTCGTGGATTGACAATTTTCTTTGCCTTGAATCTTTTTGCAGCAACCACGCCAGCACCGAATGACATTCCGCCATGGGTTAGGGTTGGTCCATCCTCAATGACAATAACTTTTTTGTTTTTTATCAAATCAGGTCTATCTACATAAGTCGGTGATGCGGCTTCGATTATTATTGCACGTTTATTCAGATTTTTTATATTCTTTTTCAAGGACGTAACTTTCTTACGGGGTGCTGTATTGACTTTATTAATAATTACAACATCGGCATATCTGATATTCGCCTCACCAGGGTGAAAAGTACTTTCATCACCAATCCTGAATGGATCAACTACTACAATATGTATGTCTGATCTGTAAAATGGTAAATCATTATTCCCGCCGTCCCATACTATAACCTTTGAAATTTTCTCAGCCTGCCTTAAAATCAAACCATAATCCACTCCGGCAAAGACCGTATTTCCGTTTCTAATATGAGGTTCATATTCTTCTCTTTCTTCAATAGTGCATTTATGCGTTTCTAAATCTTTTAATGTTGAAAATTTTTGTACTACCTGTTTTTTCAAATTTCCATAAGGCATAGGATGTCTAATAATTGAAAATTTGACTCCAAGGGAATGTAGTACATCACAGACTTTGCGCGTTGTTTGACTCTTGCCGGCGCCAGTTCTCGATGCGCATATTGATATTACTTTCCGTTTGGACTTCAGCACAGAAGATTGTAATCCTAACAACCAGAAGTCGGCTCCGGCAGCAATGACTTCTGATGCTTTATGCATCACATAATTATGTGATATATCTGAATATGAGAAGATGACAACATCGACTTTATATTTTTTAATTAAACGCGTTAACTGCGTTTCTGGAAATATCGGTATGCCGTGTGGATACAGTTTACCGGCAAGCTCTTTTGGATATTTCCGATTTTCAATATTGGGTATCTGGGTGGCAGTAAAGCCAACTACCTTAAATTTATTATTATTCCTGAGAAAAACATTAAAATTATGAAAATCTCTTCCCGCAGCTCCCATGATTATAACCCGTCGCATAAAAATTCCTCCTTTCAGAATTAGCATTATACCCAAAAATATGTTAAAAGTCAACTGTTGGAAATATCTAAAAGATTTGTTGATTAATGATTGACTACGTGTATGTTTGCTCGATCATTCGACAATTTTAGAATTTTAGAATTATCGTACTGAAGTATGCTCATCATAATGAACAATAGTATCATATTGACAAAAATAAACTTTTAGATATAATATGGTGTCTAAAGGGCGAATAGCTCAGATGGCGAGAGCGTCTCTCTTACAAGGAGAAGGTCACCCGTTCAAGTCGGGTTTCGCCCATAACTGACTTTTTTTGCCGTAAAAGTAATAAAATTTTGTTTCTAAAGTAAATAAGGAGATTAATATGCAAAAGGGTCATAGAGGTATTAGAGGAGGGTTAAAACCCCATCTCCAGGATCCATATTTGCTAAGAAAGGGTTATAAAGAGCCGACATTATGTCCGCGTTGTGGGCTTGTTTATAGACGCCGACGTTGGCAGAGAATGTCTGATTTTGATCCAGGTTTGGCAGTAGAGCAGCATAAGTGTCCTGCTTGTCGAAAAGAAGAAGACCATTATGTAATGGGGATTGTTTATATAAGTGGTGATTTTTTTAATCAAAGACGTGATGAAATTGTTAATATGTTGAAGAATGAAGAAGAGAAAGAGGTTGATCACAACCCTCTTGATAGAATTATGGGTATTGTTGAAGACAAGGATGGTGTGAGGGTTGAGACTACATCGGAAAGTTTAGCAGTTCATCTCGGTCGAATGCTCTATCACTCTTATGGTGGTGATGTTGAGTATAAGTTTTCTGATGAACAGAAATTGGCAAGGGTTTTTTGGCATAGAGAAAAGAAGGAGGTAAAATGAAAATAAAGCCGCTACATGATCATATCCTTGTGGAAAGAGTTGAAGAGGAAGTAAAAAAAGGTGGTATTATTATCCCTGATACGGCAAAAGAAAAGCCACAACAGGGTAAAATAATTGCAGTGGGAGATGGTCGTAGAGACGAAAAAGGAAACAAGATTCCACTCGTTGTGAAAAAGGGAGATATTATTCTCTTTGGTAAGTATTCTGGTAATGAGATTCAACTTGTTGACAAAGAGTATTTAATCATTCGCGAGGATGATGTTTTAGGTATTGTTGAGAAAGAAAAGTAAGCAAAAGGAGATTTAAATATGGCAGCAAAAGAGATTAAATTTAGCGAAGATGCGCGGAGGTCGATCTTAAAAGGCGTCAACATATTATCTGATGCAGTTAAGATTACTCTTGGCCCAAAAGGAAGAAACGTGGTTCTGGAAAAGAAATTTGGAGCACCTACGATAACCAAGGATGGAGTGACCGTTGCTAAAGAGATTGACCTTGAGGACAGGTTCGAAAATATGGGTGCGCAGATGGTTAAGGAGGTTGCATCAAAGACTTCTGACGTAGCAGGTGACGGAACAACCACTGCGACAATACTTGCAGAGGCGATCTACCGTGAAGGACTGAAGACTGTGACTGCTGGTGCAAATGCAATGGAAGTTAAGAAAGGTATTGAAAAGGCAGTAGAGACAGTCATTGAAGGTTTGAAAAGAATTTCCAATCCGATTAAAGGAGCAAAGGATATTTCTCAAGTCGCCACTATTTCTGCAAACAATGATGAGACAATCGGCGAAAAGATTGCCGAAGCAATGGACAAAGTTGGTAAAGATGGTGTGATTACTGTTGAGGAAGCAAAGGGCATAGAGACAACAGTAGATGTTGTCGAAGGAATGCAGTTTGACCGTGGTTATCTTTCACCTTATTTTATAACTAATCCTGATAGAATGGAATGTATTCTTGAAGATGCCTATATTCTGTTATATGAAAAGAAGATAAGTGCAATGAAAGACCTTTTACCACTTTTAGAAAAGACTGCGCAAAAAGGAAAACCGATCTTGCTCATCTGTGAAGAAGTCGAAGGTGAAGCACTTGCAACCTTGGTTGTTAATAAGATTAGAGGTACTTTGCAGTGTGCTGCAGTAAAAGCTCCTGGCTATGGTGACCGGAGAAGGGCAATGCTTGAGGATATTGCAGTACTCACTAATGGTAAACTTATATCCGAGGATATTGGTTTAAAATTAGAGAATGTCCAGGTTTCTGATCTTGGCCAGGTAAAGCGGATTACAATTGACAAGGAAAATACCACAATAATTGAAGGTGCTGGCAAAAAGACGGATTTGCAGGCAAGAATTCAGCAGATAAGAAATGAGATGGAAGAGACAACATCAGACTATGACAAGGAAAAATTACAGGAAAGATTGGCAAAACTTGCAGGTGGTGTGGCAGTGTTGAATGTTGGTGCAGCAACAGAAATAGAAATGAAAGAAAAGAAGGCAAGGGTTGAGGATGCACTTCACGCTACAAGGGCGGCAGTTGAAGAAGGTATTGTGCCTGGTGGCGGTGTAGCATTTCTCCGGACCTTACCGGATTTAGAGAAGATGAAGTTGCCGGGTGACCAGCAGATTGGTGTTGATATTGTAAAGAGGGCACTTGAAGAACCAACAAGACAGCTCGCTAAAAATGCGGGTAAAGAAGGTTCAGTTATTGTTGAGCAGGTTAAGAAAGCAGAATCCAAATCTGGCTACAATGTGATGAGTGAAAAAATTGAAGATATGGTTGCAGCAGGAATTATTGATCCGACAAAGGTTACACGCACTGCACTGCAGAATGCTTCAAGTATTGCTGCACTTCTGGTTACGACTGAAGCGGTTATTGTTGAAAAACCTGAAGAAGAAAAAGCAGGTCCTCCAATGCCACCTGGTGGCGGCTACGGCGGATACTAATTGAGACACGGAGAAGGGGGGATGGGGAGTATCGGTGATATACAAAACCAGATCAACACAGGTTTTTTCACCGTTTCTCCCTTTCCCCGATTCTCCCATACTCAATAATTTATGCCTACTTACGAATATGAATGTACTAAATGTAAATATACTTTCGAGGAATTTCAGAAGATAACTGACGAACCTCTAAAAAAATGTCCAAAATGCGGAAGTAAATTGAGGCGTATAATTACTGGTGGTGTCGGTTTAATTTTTAAAGGTAATGGTTTTTATGTAACAGACTATAAGAAATCAAATTTGCCCATGATAAGAGATAAAAAGAAAAAGGATTTACAAAAGGTCTCAGATAAACCAAAACCATTAGTAAAAAAAGAACCTAATCAATAAAAATCATAATCCCTTAAAAATTTCGGCCATATAAAATATTTTGTGACAATTGTCATATTTTCTATTAGACCTGACTATTATTCTTAACCTCATTTTTAAAAAATAAAAACCATAACAATTGATTTTCCCAAAAAATTTAGTATGATTAATTTGTATGATGCGAAAGAGGATTTTTAAAAACCCGATATTCATGTGC
>Ga0114925_10000443_pt1 | contig 18194 bp, 16 predicted proteins | sample SumtaG_2_FD_87287 | JGI IMG/M metagenome (GOLD analysis project Ga0114925, IMG submission 87287) | Deep subsurface microbial communities from Indian Ocean to uncover new lineages of life (NeLLi) - Sumatra_00607 metaG | ecosystem: Environmental > Aquatic > Marine > Oceanic > Sediment | place... | reverse complement strand
TCAGAATTGAACGACCCACTTGAACAGCGTAAGAGATTTGAAGCACAACTTGCACAAAAAGAAGAAGGAATTGGTGAAATAGACGAAGATTTTATCGAGGCATTAGAATATGGTATGCCTCCTACTGGTGGTTTGGGCATTGGTATAGATAGATTATGTATGGTTGTATTGAATCAACCATCGATCCGGGATGTAATACTGTTTCCGCAACTCAAAAAAACAAAGATGAATAAATAAGGCAATTGGAGGCAATTAATGGCAATTAAAGGCAAAAAAGGGCATGTAGATGAAAATAAATAACTCCTTAACTGCCTTGTATTGCCCCAAATTGCCTTGTATTTAAGATGAATACCGAATTTTTCATTGCCACCCGCTATCTCCGTTCAAAGAAGAGAAATTTTTTCTCCTTATCAACTCTAATTGCTATTGGCGGAATCTTTATTGGTGTTGCAGCACTTTTAATTACGCTTTCAATGATGAACGGATTTCAGAATGAACTGAGAAGGAGGATTCTCGGCGGAACTCCGCATATCATCGTGCGAAGATACTTTAATGAGCCTGTGGCAGATTATGAAGAGCTTGTAACAAAACTTTCAAAACATCAATTTGTTAAGGCTTTAGCGCCTTTTGTCATACAAAAATCAATTGTTAGGTTCAAAAAGCGTATGGACGGTGTAATATTGAAAGGCGTGAATGCAGAACTGGAAAAGGGTATTACTGAAATAGAGCACAAGATGATTGATGGAGTTTTTGATTTAGAAGGCGGTTGCGTTTTGGGCATAGAACTTGCACATAATTTGAAGGTGAGTGTAGGTGATACACTTATAATTGCTTCTCCATTTGGCGATAGGTTAGGTCTGTTTCCCAGGGCGAAAAAGTTAATTTTGAAAGGCATTTTTGATTTTGGTTATTATGATTATAACTCAACTATTGTTTATATGGATTTGAAAGATATCCAGTCTTTATATGAAATGGGTAATTATGTTAGCGGCATACAATTGAGTGTTGATGACGTTTATAAAACACCGGTGTATTCAAATATTATTAAAAAGGAACTCGGGTATCCTTATCGTCCACAGGATTGGATTGAAACTAATCACTCTGTTTTCGCAGCGCTTAAACTTGAAAAGATAATTACATTTATTGTGCTAACCTTAATCATCATTGTCGCTGGCTTTAATATTATTGGTACCCTGGTAAATATGGTTAAAAAGAAGACCAGGGAGATTGGTATACTTCGTTCTTATGGTTTCACCTCAAAAGGAATCATGAGGATATTTATCTATCACGGTAGTATAATAGGTATTCTTGGCACTGCACTCGGTTTGATTTTTGCATTTATTGCTTGTTTTGTATTGAGCAAAATTGTATTTATAGATCTACCCGGTAATGTTTATTTTATTGATACACTGCCTGTTGAGATGTCATTCCATGATTTTGTTGTTACTGCAGGCGCTGCTATAATCATCAGTTTTTTGGCAACGATATATCCGGCAAGACGGGCAACACAACTTACTACAGTTGAGGCATTAAGAAATGAATAATATTCTTGAGCTGTCTAATGTAACCAAAACATATTATTTAAAGAATGAAACTATCGAAGTTTTAAAGGGTGTTGATTTGAAAGTTAAAAAAGGTAGTTTTGTGGTAATTTTTGGACCGTCAGGATGTGGCAAATCTACTCTGTTAAATATTATAGGGAGTCTTGATCGCCCAACGAGTGGGGATGTTTTGTTAGATAATATTGATCTATTTTCATATGGCGATAGTAAACTATCTGAGATAAGGAACAGAAAGATAGGATTTGTTTTTCAGTTCCATCATCTTTTAGCTGAGTTTTCATGTTTAGAAAATATTGCTTTACCAGGTTTAGTAAATGGCGCCTTTCCAAAAACTGTTTATAAAAAAGCAATGTGTTTACTCGAAGAATTTGGTATAGCTGATAAGAAAAATCGTTTACCTGAGCAACTTTCAGGTGGTGAAAAACAGCGTGTTGCAATTGCCCGCGCTATGATTAATGATCCGTTAATAATTCTGGCAGATGAACCAGCAGGTAATCTTGATGAGGAGAATACCAATATACTGCTTGATGTATTTGTTGGTCTAAAAGAGGAAGGGAAGACAATAATCCTGGTGACTCATTCGTTAGACATTGAAGAGCTTGGTTCAAATGTGTATAATTTAAAAGAAGGAAGGTTATATGCTATGTGATGATTGCAAAAAAAAGCCAGCAACAATTTTCTTTAAGGAGGTTTTACCAGAGGAGGTTGTTGAATTACATCTCTGCGAAGAGTGCGCTCATAAACGTGGTTTGATTATGACGAAAAAGATGTTGCCGATTGAGATTCTTCAGAGATTACTTAGAGAAAAGAGTGTTGAAGATGAAAAGATTATTTGTTCGGTTTGTTATTTATCACTTGCAGAATTTAAGCGTAGAGGAAGGTTTGGTTGCAGCAATTGTATTAGTACATTTGAACCATACATAAAAAATCTCATAAAGCAGATTCATCAAAGCGATAAACATGTTGGCAGGCAGGCAAAACATGGTCCGAAAAAAGGTTTTGAAGTTTTTAAACTACGTGAGCAGTTGAAAAAGGCTTTAGAAAAAGAATCCTATGAGGAAGCTGCTAAAATCAGAGATAAACTGAAGACTTTCGAGGTTGATAATGTTGAATAATATTGAGTGGCTTATACCTTCTGATGATAAGGTGAAGCTTGGTGGCGAAGATAGCGAGATTATTGTTTCATCACGCATACGAATTGCCAGAAATATAGCGGATATACCTTTTGAGATAAAGATGAAGACAAATGATTCCGTGCGTCTTGTTAAATTAGTACGATCTGTTATTGGGGAAAATATTAAAGGAAAGTATTTAGATATACAAAAAATTTCTCCATTGGAGAAAGAATCTTTATTAGAATGCCATTTTATTTCTCCTGCTTTTCTTGATATAGATAAGCCTGCCGGGCTTTTTATTGTAGATAAAGGTAATATATCTATAATGATTAATGAGGAAGACCATTTAAGGATCCAGGCGTTATCATATGGATTAAATTTAGCAAATATTTCGAGTGAAGTTTTTGACCTTGAAGAAAAGATTGGTGAAGATTTAGCATACGCATTTAATGAGACCTATGGGTATCTGACATCTTGTCCTACAAATCTCGGTTCGGGTCTAAGGGCATCAGTTCTTCTCCATCTGCCGGCTTTGGTTTTTACGAATGAAGTTGAGAAGGTTCTGAAGGGTGCAGTTCAGATTGGCATGGCAGTACGTGGTTTATATGGGGAAGGGAGTGAAATTAAAGGTGGTCTTTTCCAAATTTCAAATCAGCATACATTGGGTTTGAAAGAGGAGGATTTAATAGAATCAATCGTAAAGCTCACTCATATGATTATGGATATTGAAAAGAAGGCAAGGAATGTGATATTCACAAAGGCGCGTTATGAATTTGAAGACAAAATATTCCGTAGTCTAGCAGTTTTGAAATCAGCAAGGATAATAAGTACGGATGAAGTTTTGAATCTACTATCAGCAGTGAGATTTGGTATAGGTACTGGTGTTATTAAAGATATTACCCTCGGGGTAATAAATGAAATTATGCTCGTCTCAAGGCCTGCAAATATTCAATTGTATTTTGGAGAAGTGTTAGAAGAGCACGAACGTGATGTCAGGCGAGCAGAGTATATCAGGAAAAGGCTTTCTGGAAAATCCCAAATCACAAAATCCAAATAATTTCGTAAATCTTCGAAATAAAAAATGAGACTAGATTTACAAGAATGCTCAAAAAATTAACAAAATTGAAATTTTTGAATTTTTCGGCACAAACGACGTTATTCGTCATCAACAAATGAAGAAGCAAACGAAACCAACAGTAGACGAAGTTATTTTTCTCGGTACTGGTGGGGCGCGTTATGTAATTGCTAAACAGTTAAGGGCTACAGGCGGTATGTTTTTCAGAATCAACGGTAAAAATATTCTTGTTGACCCTGGTCCCGAATCACTGTGCCGACTTTTGACCTATGTACCGAAATTCAACCCGGAAAAAATTGATGCGATAATCTTATCACATAAACATATTGATCACTCCGCAGATATTAATGTTTACCTCGATGTTATAACAAGAGGTGGTTTTAAAAAGGATGGAGTGCTTATTGCGCCAAAGGATGCATTTGGTGAACAAGGGGTTATTTTCAAATACCTTTTGGATTTTTTAAAAGAGATAAAAATAATCAAGCCCGGATTTGAAATGAAAGTCGACGATGTGATACTTGAATTTCCTTTGAAACATGAACATCGAGTCGAAACCTATGGATTTAAATTACTACACAATGGCTATTCAATTTCTTATATTACTGATACAAAGTTCTTCCCCGAGTTAGTTTCTGCATACAAGGCAGATATTATTATTTTGAATCTCTTAAAGTTGGAACCTTCTGAAATAGATCATCTTTCAGTACCGGATTGTGTAGAAATAATTTCTGGGATAAAGCCAAAAGTTGCTATCATTACCCATTTTGGAATGACAATGCTAAGAGCAGGTCCTTGGAACATAGCCAGGCAATTAAAAGAAAAAACAGGTGTAACTGTCCTGGCTGCTGAGGATGGCAAACATTATGAAATAAAAAAACTATTGTCATACGGTTAATTCCGCCTTTTAACTTTTCACCTCGCTCTATCGAATGGTTTATAACAAATTAATGTATAATGAGACTTGACACCTGGAGAAAATTCGTTATAATTTTTTAATAGAGGGAGAGACATGAAAAAGATATTTGTGATTGTGTTTTTAATTAACATCTCATTTGCTTGGTGGTCATCGCCGGTGAATCTTGGGATATCTGGCGCGGATGATATCAACCCGCAGACCTGTCGTGTACAATTGATGCCCAATTCCAGCTGTCTGGTGTGGCAAACGAACCTTCATGGTAATTGGGATATTTATTCGCGATTCAGTGAATGGGCGATCTGGGGTGATACAATGAAAATCACCGACGATAGCGCAAATGATATGAATCCGAGCGTGGCATATGATTATGCAAGAAATTGTTACTGGTGTGCCTGGCAGAGATTCGATACAAATGATTGGAATATCTATATCGCAAACGGTGATCAAAACGGGTGGTCCACACCCTATCTGCTTACAGATAGTATACTCGAAGATTATTTACCATCTGTGTATGTGACCCATGATACTGTATGGGTGGTCTGGTCACGAGGAATGTCGATGGGAGATTCAGGATCCTTTTATGATGTGTACTCGTGCTTTTATGATGGAACACAATGGTCTTCCTTAATCCCGTTAACTGATGATTCCACTCTTATTAACTTCCGACCAAAGATAAATAGCCGCTATAATCATCCAATTGTAGTATGGGAGAGAGGTGATGAATTATCTCAGCATGATATCTACTACAGTGAATATCTCAATGGCACCTGGCAACTACCGCAGCCTATTACCACTGATCTAGGTCATGATTGTAACCCTGAAGTAACGAGCGAAATTGACCCTGGTGGTAATGATACGTATGGTTCATGGGTGGTGTGGCAGTCAGACCGTGACGGTAACTACGAGATTTACTCAACTGGTTATGATACATTCAATGTGTGTCATCGTTTGACCTTTTGTGATTCTGCTGATATTGTGCCAAATCCACTGTTTTTTCAAGCCGTAACTCAAGACAATGGTCCAACATGTACAGCTTTTAGTACAAATCGGGATGGTAATGCTGATATCTATACGCATTTTGCTTATTGGGGAGGAGCAGATACGATAGTACCTGTGGATACTGATCCAGCCGACGACATTTCGCCTGTCATGACAGGTGGCAATATGTATATCTGGGTCCTGTGGCAAACCGATAGGAATGGTGATTGGGATATCTATGGTAGTAGTATCTTTGTTGGAGGAGTTGAAGAATCAAACGCCTATGATACTAAAACGGTTGCTAAATTAACCATCAATCCTAATCCGTTCAGAGAGATAACAACCATAAAATTCCAAGTTCCAACCCTGAATCAAGTTCAGGGCAAATCCCAAACTTCATTAAAAATCTATGATGTTACCGGCAGATTGGTAAAAAACTTTTCTCGCCTTACGCTCGACGCCCAACGCCCTACGTTTTTATTCTGGGATGGCACTGACATCAATGGTCAAAGTTTATCCCAGGGTATTTATTTTGTACAGTTGAAAAATAAGACAGAAACACTTGCTGAAAAAGTTGTTTTGATGAAATAATAAATATATAAATCTAATACTTTGATAACTCTCTGGTTTTGATAATTCTATTATTCGATTGGTGTACAATTACTTATAATTGTGTATTAATAAATTCATGCATTCACTAATTCATGAATCAGTGAATGATGGTGGTTTTTAATCAAAATGCGAATCTGAATTTTATTTTATAATTGCTGCCGATTTTTGAGATTTTGTGTTTTAGTTGTTTTTTATATTTTGTTTTGTTATTATAATAATATTCACAAAGTTCTATTGCTTCAGGAAAATGTTTTTTCATCAAACGCCTGACATTATTCCAGACTTTTGTATAGGTGTTTAGGGTATCGAATAATATATAATTTGCTCCTGCATTTTGTGATGCCTTCATGATTTGGTTGATTGTTTTTTCCGAGTCTGTTAAATAGGGGAGAGTGGGAGCGACAAAGACCCAGGTAGGAATTTTATGTTGGGAAAGTATTTTTATTGCCGCAAATCTCTTTTTTGAAGATGGTGAACCTGGCTCAAAGATTCTATGAGCCTGTGGATTGAGCGTGATAATAGTAAAACCCACCTCAATATCTTTTAATTGTTCTAATAAATCAAGATCATTTAGAACCAGATCAGATTTTGTGAGTATTGAAACTGTATGTTTATAATGTACCAGTTTTTCAAGACATTTACGTGTTATCCTATATTTTGCTTCAATAGGTTGATATGCATCACACACTGTGCTAAAGGAGATATGGCTTTTTTGTTTGAGTCTTTTTAACTGATGTTCAAGCACTTCAGGTGCATTTATCTTTACATCTACAAAATCACCCCATGGCTCAGTATGCCCGGAAAATCGTTTCATAAATACTGCATAGCAATACTGGCATTTATGTCCACATCCAATATATGGGTTTATACCATAATCAATAACAGGAATACCTGATTTATTCAGGATTGATTTGCATTGAATTTGTTTGACTGTCATCAAATTTTGCCCGGTAAATCCCTGCAGTGCGTGACCAGTAGGCGGCTATTATTTTTTTCTAAACCTTCCGATCTTCAATATCTTAGCGATGTTTGCGTTTAGATCTATTATTGGTTCAATAATTGGCTTGCTTGCAGATAATAATGTGCTGACACCAGGGCCATGACCAGCATAAAGGCAATCTCCATGTATTACAATACCAATTGTTATTGCTCCTTTTCGAAAACTTCTGCCATAAAGATTATCATGGTTCATTAGAGCCACAAAATCACCAAATCGTAGTTTGTCAATTCCGTATTTTTTTATGAATTTTTTATCAGTTGTCATTATATCATAGTCACCACTAGTCATCATTAAACTTCCTGTTCCTGATCCCATTAATTCCGCTGGAATTTTTGCTGTAACTGGAACCTGAATTTTTTTGCCTTTGGATTTTATTCCCATTTTTTTCAATAAATTCGGGTCAAGATTATACACTGCAATATCTGGATAATCCAGTAGTTTCAAGCCTTGGCCATGTCCTTTTATAAGAATTTTATCATCGAGGGTTAACTTTTCTAAAACAGAATCAGGAAAGTCTATCATTACGTGTTCAGCACCGCCGTGATGCCCAGTTATAGTTCCCTTTTTACCTTTTGCATCGCCAGATTTGATTATTGCTTCATTACCAACACAGGAATAAAACACATATCCTGTATTAGGACGGTCATAGCGCTTTTTCTCATCTAAAATCGATGAGACACAAGGTTCTATGTGATCTGCTGCCCAGCCAAAAGCAGGGTCACCGACCTTTATATTATAGACAATGCCGCCGGTTCCAGGTAAATGGAATGGTTTTCCTTCTGAATCAACGCCATGTGCACTTCGTGCTCCGGGATTTGCAATATGTCCCTGAACTGACATCATAACCAATTTTTTTTCATTTGTTTTCAACATAATTACCTCCTTTTGTCCATTATAGAGAAGATTTAATACATGTCAACATTTTAAAGGGCTTAAAATGGCAGAAAAGGGCTGATACATGGCTATTAAGGGCTTCATTATAATCATTTTTTTTCTTCTTGGTCTTTAATTGTCTTCTTTCTACCCTCTTGAGCCCTGTTTGAGCTTTCTGTCAAATGATTGACAATAAACATTTATTGATTATAATAGCATAATAGTATATAAGTAGACAGTAGATAGTACTCAGCAGAAGGAAGGAAAAACTGGCTACTTTTTACTGACTACTTACTACTGCAATTCAATCTGCTCACGGCGGATTGAATTGGTACGGGCCTGTAGCTCAGTTGGTCAGAGCAGCTGACTCATAATCAGCGGGTCGGGGGTTCAAATCCCTCCGGGCCCATTATAAAAGGAGAAAATCTAATTACTAAATCCGAAATTCTAAACAATTTCAAATATCAAATTTTCAAAATTCAAAATTGTTTTGGTAATTTGTATTTAGGGTTTTGTATTTGTTTATGTCTCACATCGAGTGTTCGACACGAGACGGGATTTAGAGCTTCGAATTTAGTATTTGGCAAATCTATTTACTTATGAGTTGGTCAGTTCATCCCGCAACATATAATCGAATCAAAACAATCTTGAGCTTAATCTTTATTTTTGTATTTCTTGTTTTTGTAGCAATATTTTATGGAGTTTTTTGGAGTATTTTGGGTTTTATTATACTTTTTTTCTCATTACACTCTTATTATTTCCCCACTTACTACGAGGTGAAGGGCGATGAGGTGATGATTAAGAATATTTTTGCTACACAAAAGAGAAGTTTGAAAGAATTTAGAAAAGTGTATAAAGGAAAGAATGGAATATTATTGAGTCCTTTTAAGAGGAAGACTTTTTTGAATCAATTTCGAGGTGTATTCTTACTTTTACCACCGGCGCGAAATGATATCGAAGATTTTTTAAAAGAACGTATTGCTTCTTATGAAGAGGTTTCAAAGGATGATTCTGCAACAAATGATTAGACGTGAAAATTTGACGAATATTGATAGGGTCCTTGCACAGAAATATGCATCCGATTTTTCCATTCCAATAGAACTTGCGCAAATTGTAGCTAAGCGGTTTCCAAAATACAGCGAGGCGAGAGTATTTTTATTCCCTGAGGTTAAGTATTTTTATAACCCCGAAACTATACCTGATATCGAATTAGCAACAGACGAGATTTTAAAATCACTTAATAAAAGGGAAGGGATCCTTGTTTATTGTCATGATGACCCTGATGGTTATACCTCAGCAGCAATAATGTATAAGACCTTGAATGATCTGCGTCGAGCTTATAATGAATCAATCTTTGTATATCCTGTCATCCGCGAAAAAGATGGTTATATCTTAAATCCTGATGTCCTAAGAGATTATAAGCAGAAGGGAGTTAACCTTATTGTAACAGTCGATTTTGGAATAAGTAGTGGAGATAATTTTCGTATTGCAAAGGACCAAGGATTAAAACTTGTTGTTTGTGACCATCATGAAATAAAATCCACAAATTTTTCTGTTCCTGCAGTAGATCCTAAAAGACCTGATTCAAAATATCCATTTCGTGAACTTGCAGGAGTTGGTGTTAGTTTTAAGCTTGCGCAATCTCTTTATCAGAAGGCATTTAACCTTAATCCCGATGAATTTTATAATCTAAAAAAAGAGTTTTTTCCTTTAGCTTTGGTCGGCACAATTTCTGATAGAGTGGTTTTGCGTGAAGAAAATAGAATATTTTGTTACCATGGTATACAGATATTTAACCGTATAGATACTCCCTGGATTAGATATTTTAGGAAGGGTGGGGAGATTGGGATAACACGGATTACCGGGGAGATTATTCCGACTATTTCGTCAGCTGCTTATATTAAACCTAAATATGGCGTTGATATTCTATTAAGTCAGGACGAAAATTATGTATTCGATACAATCGCAAAGTTGAAGGGAATTATTACTAAAAGGAGGCAGGGAGCTGAATTATTATTCAAGGAGACACTTTCTGCAGCCAATATTTTCCCAAAACTGGTTGTTTCAATCATCCCATATTCAGGGGAGCGTTATCTTGGTGCTGTTTCTGCACGCCTGAGAGACTATTATAAAAGGACTTCGACCGTTATTGGCATAAAAAATGGAAAATGTTATGGTGAGTTGAGGAGTAATGATATAGATCTATATGAGATGCTGCATAGTTTCCAGCAGTTTTTTCTGGATTTTGGTGGCCACCGTAAAGCTGCTGGGTTTACAATGCTTCAGCAAAATCTTGATAGATTTGTAGATGGGGTACAAAAATATATTTCGGATTGTGAAGAAGCCATATCAAATGAGCAATCCGTATCTAACAATTTACCTGTGGCTTTTTTAGATAAATCAAATGTTAATATTTTAAAACCTTTAACACCATTTGGCGAAGGTAATCCTCCGCCTGTATTGACAGATGGTGTGAGTGTGTATACAATAGATAATAGATTTAATATTATAGATAAGGAATGATAAATGGCGAATCTTAATTTTGCAAAAAAAGAATTGAATCAAAAAATTGTATATTATGGCACAGGTCTTTGTGGTAAAACGACGAACCTTCGTACTATATATGCTGCACTAAATCCTCAGAGAAAAGGTAAGATGATGAGTCTTGCCACTGAACTTGACCAGACACTTTTCTTCGACTTCTTGCCTGTAGATTTAGGCGATGTGAAAGGTTGGAAATTACGGTACCATCTGTATACTGTACCAGGCCAAATCTATTACAATGCTTCTCGAAAACTTGTTCTTAAAAACGTTGATGGTTTGATTTTTGTTGTTGATTCCCAGCAGGAACGTCTTGATGAAAATATTGAGAGTTACATTAATCTTCAAGATAATTTGAAAAGCTATAATCTGAGTTTGAACGATATACCAATGGTTATTCAATACAATAAACGTGATCTTCCTAACATATTGCCAATCAATGATCTTCAACTTCAGATAAATAAGGGGGGGTACACATATTTTGAAAGTGTGGCAATTAGGGGCATCGGTGTTTTTGATACCTTGAAATCTATTTGTCAACTAACAGTATTAAAACAGATGGACGATTTGATTCAGGTATAAAACATTATTTTCAGATAAATATATAGCTTTTAACCTATTGACTTTAGGTAAAATCTTTATTATAATTTATATATAATGAATAGAACACCTACAATAACTATTACTCAAGAGAAGATTGATAAACTCGATAGTTTGCTCGGCATTTTTTGTGACCGAGCAAATACTGTGTGGTCTATATTGATAACAATATCCGGTCAGCTTTTGATGCAAAGAGGTTTTGTATATTCATTTGATGTTCTTGCAATATCTGCGCTTGCTTGTGGTGTTTTCAACTCCACCATGGAACTTGCACGAATAGTTGGGGAAAACAAATTTAGCCAATTTCTTCAGGAGGGCAAAAAATTTAGTGTTTATTATATTGGCGTCAATGAAGAGTATTTACTTGTGTCGCTTTTTGACGACCGTACTTTGCCTGGAGTTGTTAAGGTAGCAAGCAAAGAATTTTCCTCTGAGGCAGAAAAGATTTTGTATAACAAGTCATGAAGAGAGAATTTAATTTTGAAAATTTTTATGTTTATGAAGGTAACAAAGTAACCTATCTTGCTGCCAAAAAGGTTGTTGAATTTCCTGGAGATATTTTTAATCCCCTGTATGTATATGGCGGGTCTGGATTGGGGAAAACCCATCTTTTGATGGCAATATATTCTGAATTAAGCAAAAACTCCGCGACTTTTTTCTTTTCGGCTAAAGAGTTTGAGAGATATTTAGATAAGACAACGGTATTTGATACACCAATGATTATTGATGATCTCCACACTATATCCAGTAAATATCATGAGACTATTGTTGGTATTATTGATAAATTTCTGGCAGGGAATAAACAGATTTGTTTTTCGGGCAATGTGGCACCAAGAGATCTGAGAGATTTTAGCACAAAATTACTTTCACGACTTGAAGGAGGGCTTGTTTGTGACATTCTGCCGTCTAAAGAAATTGAGCTCGTCGAATTGATAAAGAAAAAATCTAGCGAGGCTGGAATTCTACTGTCGGATGAGGTTGTTCTGGAACTTGCTCAGATTTCTACTGGTTCGGTTCGGGCAATTGAGGGGATGATAAATCGTTTAATTGCATATTCTTCCCTTGGTAATTTATCGGTTGAAATTGATAGTGTCCGTATGATTTTAAAAGAGTTCTATCCTAAAGGTATATACAGTCCAGTTTCTTCATTATTGGAGGAATTGAAAAAAAATGCAAGCGAAATCTTGCAAGATGTTTCAGAAAAACTTGATGTACGCGAAGAATATAGAGAAAAGATATATATTTGGGAGATGAAAGGGTTTGATACTACATCTTTGAAACTATTGCTTGACGGAGATATTGGTCTTTTGAAGGAAGAATATGATAATTTCATAAAGAAAATTGAAAGGCTAATAGAGCTTCAAAAAGAATTTGGTGCTTTAGACACCAGTGATTTCCCGGATGAGGCTATGAAGATTGAGTCAATGTTATTTTCTCCTGATCATGTAGATGAGATTAAAGAACACCTGACCGCTATCAAGAATGTCCACAGGATTAAAGAATCTGGAAAATCGTTTGACACATTTATTATTGGTGCTTGTAATAAGAATGCAGTCGATATCTATAAAGAACAGGTTTTAAAAAATTTGGGTGAAAAGTTTAATCCATTCCTTATTTTTGGCGATAAGGGTACGGGTAAAACTCGTTTTTTAGAGGCTGTATATAATGATTTAATAAACCGAGATAAATCAGTAAAATTTAGTGATCTTGCCAGCAAAGAGAGGATATCAAGATTGGGTGACACTGAGCAATACGATGTTCTGTTGTTCGACAATTTTCACCATACGTTTTCTGCCCAGGATGAGTTAAGGAAAAAGATTTTCGATTCTATTCAGAATTTTATTAAAGCAGGTAAGGCGGTGATTTGCAGTTTAGCCGTATCGCCCTCTGATTTATCATTGTCAGATGATGAAAAGTCTGTTCTTGAATTCGGTATTGAAACAGAATTTGGAGCGCCAAGCCCTGATGTTGTGGAGGCGTACATTAAATCAAAGTTAGAATTGAATGAAGCTGAGAAAGTTCTCAATGGAGGTGTGTCCGGGTTTACATCGTTTTACGAAATTGATGAATTTTTAGATTCTACCAAAACAGAGGAATCACAGAAAATGATTCCACTTGGGTTTTCTGGTGAAGAAGACGAACAGGAGAAAGAAGTTCAAGAGAAAGAAGAGGCGGAGGAAATAGTTGTCTCTAAAGAAACTGAAGAAGAAATGGGTGAAGAGAAGTTAACAATTACTAAAGCTGAGGTACCTAAAAATATTAAAGATGAACGGTTTATTATACAAGAAATATCAGGAGAGTTGATTGAAGATAATTATTAATATAGAAGGCAGAAAAGGGCTTGAAATGGCTCAAGATGGCAATAAAAGGCAAAATATGACGGGGCAATTGAAGGCAGATTAAGGGTGGGATTGATAAATGGCTATTAAGGGTTCTTTATCTGAAGCATCATTGCCTGATGTCATTCAGCTTTTAACTTACTCAAATAAGTCTGGTTGTTTATCCGTGACAGATGGTCGGAATTTTGCAAATATATTTATAAAGGACGGCAAGATTATATATGCTACAATGTTAAATAGAAAACAACGACTCGGTAACATTTTATTGACGAAAAAAATAATTGATAGTGAAACTTTAACCCAAGCATTAAAGATTCAAAAATCCGAGAAGACGAAACGGCTTGGAGAGATATTGATAGAAATCGGCGTAATAAGTGAAGAGGTTCTGAAAAAAGAGTTGATGAGCCAGATTGAACAGACGATTTTCAATATGCTAACCTGGGAGAGTGGTCACTTTAATTTTGAAACCGATTTGTTACCTCCACCAGAAGAATACACTATTCAGTTATCTGCTCAAGAACTTCTACTTGAAGGAGCGCGGAGGATAGATGAATGGCGACAGATTGAAAATAAGATACCGCCATTCGAAACCGTACTTGTCCGAAAGGGTGATACAAAGGATGTTCCTTTAACAACAGAGGAACAAAAAATTTTAGAATTAATTGATGGTTCACATACTATTGATGATGTTTTAAAACTTTCTAAATTTGGTTTTTTTGGAACGAGTAGAGTAATCTATGGTCTTTTATCAGCAGGTTTGTTGGCAGAACCAGAAAAAAAATTGGAGAGCAAAAAGGCAACAGGCGATATATCAGAATGTAAAAACCTCGGTTTTGCTTTTTATAAGACTGGAATGTATAATGAAGCTGAACGGGAGTATAATAAAGTATTAGAGGTTAACGGCAATGATACTGAGGCGCTGTTCTATTCGGGACTCATTCAATTAGCGCGCGGCCATCACGATGCCGCACGAATAAACTTGTTGAGATCTTATGGGCAAGATAGGCGTGTATCTGTACTGACCAATTTAGGCTATGTATGCCTCAAATTGGGATTTAATGAAGAAGCAATTGAATATTTGGAACAAGCTGAGGGCTTAGCATCAGATAACATGAAGATAAAATGTAATATGGGTATTGCTTTTTATAAGATGGTGAATTTAGATAAAGCGTCTAAGATTTTTAAAGAAATTATCGTGAAGTCCCCAGAAATTATTACCCCTTATATTTACTTACCGATAATCTATTTGAAGCAAGGCAATAGTGAGGAATCGGCAAGTTTGTTAAACGATGCAATTGATCGATTTCCGAGATTAGCAGTTTTTAAAAATAATTTAGCTGTTCTTTACGAAAATATTGATAAAGCTGAGGAGGCTGAGAAATTATACAGACAAGCTCTTGAAACTACTCCCCGGGATGAATTGATATGTAGAAATCTTGCTGATTTTTATTATGAGGCTCAAATCCTGGGTGCTGCAAAGGAATTATACGAGAAGATTTCTATCGATAAGAGAGATTGGCAAATTTTGTTTAGACTTGGTAATATCCATTTGCGTCAGGGGGATCAAGATAAGGCTTTACATCTTTGGGTACAGGCTCGAGACCTAAACCCATCTGAAAGAACGATTACACAAAATATAGAATTACTACAAAAATCAGATGGAAAATAGGTTTAAAAACTTAATATCTTAATTCTGTAGAAATTTTTGATGAGTACTACAAATCTTAAAAAAAGTTTAACATTTATTGTTGATTTGGCACATAAGGTTGGTGACTATCTATACAGAAGTGCGAATAAAAAGAAACATATCTATCATAAAAGTGAGATTGACCTCGTTACCCAGTTTGACAAAAAGTCTCAGGATTTGATTGTTACGGCGTTAACCAAAGAATTCCCTTATTCTGGTATCTTGAGTGAAGAGGATATAAGTCGTAATCTTGATGCGTCTGTTAAGTGGATTGTCGATCCATTAGATGGCACAACAAATTTTGCTCACGGTCTGCCAATATGGGCAATCTCTATTGCTCTGGAACTTGATGGTAAGATTGCACTTGGCATTGTTTATGATCCAACACGTAGGGAGATGTTTTCTGCAATCAAAGATGCTGGTGCATTCCTTAATAAAAAGAAAATAAAAGCATCAAAAATTAAGAGATTAGGACAGTCTCTTTTAGTTACAGGTTTTCCCTATGATATACGTAAGGCCAAGAATAATAATCTAAATCACTTTGGTAATTTTGCAGTGCGTGCTCAGGCAGTTAGAAGACTGGGGTCTGCAGCATTGGATTTGTGCTACACTGCCTGTGGAAGGTTTGATGGGTACTGGGAATTAAAACTGTCACCATGGGATCAGGCTGCTGGTTCATTAATTCTAAAAGAAGCTGGTGGCAGGATTACTGATTTTAAAGGTAAAAATTTCAATATCTACGGTGATGAGGTACTTGGCACAAATGGTTTGATTCACCGCCAGATGATGAAAGTGCTTAAAATTTCAGATTGTAGATTGCGGATTTAATATTTTTCTTAATAGTTGACCGAATTGCTCTGAGTATTTTAAAACCTAAAGTCGATTTCTAATCCGCCAGCGTATTGACGATGATTGAGAAAGTAATGGTCAAAAATTTCTTTTCTATCGTCTGTTAAATTATAAACAGACGCGAATATCCTTAAAAATTTGTATTTTAGCCCTATATTTGGATTGATAATAAGAACCGGAGAAAGCATTTCAGTATAGATGCCACCTCTCTTTGATAAATATTCTGTTTCCAATGAGATATCTAAAACGCCCAAATATATTTTAAACGTGTCATAAATGGCATATTCGGCTAAAAATGCGATTGTAGTATCTGTCCAATTATAATTAAAATGTAGGTCATTTTCGACCCTTATTAATTTATTTGCGAATTGATTTTTAAGCATTACACTAATGTTTATTTCTTTAACATTTTTGATACTGGTAATTTCGAAATCTTCTCCTGGAACCGGGCGGCTATTCCAGTTCTTAACAGAATTGAAAACACCGATTTGATGTTTACCGAGATCTAATTTAGCGTTGAAGGTTACATCAACCTTAAGACTCTCATCAGGCATGGGGATTGCATATTTTAATGGTGTGTAAGGGTTGAGGTGATCCTTCAGTGTTTTGTAGATACAGCCGGTTTTAATTTCAGTTTCGAGTTTTATTTTTGGATTCAGATATTGTATTGTAAAACTTGGTGTAGGAAACCCATGAACGGTTGGTGAACTAATTGCAAGATGAAAATTGCGAATGTGTAATTTACCAGTGAGCATGGAGTGTAATTGGGAATTTGTGTAGATGGTAGTTATTTCAAAATGTGGTAGATAGATCATTCGGTCAAAGATGATTTCAAGTTTTGTTTGTTCTTCGATATAATTAGCTTTGTTGATTTGCCACACATCTACATTGAGACCGCCAGAAATAATTGCCCAGGGAATAGTTGAAGAGAAATTCACTCCTGGAGAGAGTAATTTGTAATTATTTTCTCTTTGCAGGAAATAACCGTATATAGAAGGTGTAAGAAATAGATGGGGCATGGGTATTGAATAGGATGTTATTATGCTACCGTATTTCAATGAATCCCAATCAACTATTTGTTTATAGTACGTAGAGATATTAAAATATTGTATATTTAGATCACAATTTCCTCCGAAAAAATCTCCGGCATACCCACTTAAAGTTAAGGAATTTTCTTTCCGCCCAATCCATAATGGTGGTTCAGGAAACATGGTTTGAGAGAAGTCAGGTAGAGGAGGAAGGGAATCAGATGCAATAATGAAAAGAAGGAAGAACATCTTAAATTCCAAATGACAAATTCCAAATGATAAAGTAAAGGCAGGATCGCTTTGCCTCTCGATAATTCTCGAGACAGACTCGCAGGAAACGCAGTATCATCCACCACATATTGTGGCGGACTTGCAGGATCGTCCCGACATTTGTCGGGACTCGCAAAGAAAAAATATCAACAAACTTTGTTAAATACAATTTAGCATTTAGGGATGATTGCGTTTTGCCAGAATTACTAGACGAGACGAGCCGAAGGCGATACTGCGAGTCTCGTAGAGACGATACTGCGAGTTCTGACAGGAACGCTACTGCGAGTCCCGCAGGGACGATACTGCATTCAATGTTTGTCATTATATAATCTTTCTATTTTCTTTTCATACGGTGGTCTGATAATTTCTTTTTCCGTAACAATACCGGTGATTAGGTCTGCTGGGGTGACGTCAAATGCTGGATTACATACCTTTGCCCTTTCTGCTACAATGTTCTTTGTATTAAATTTTCTTATTTCATCTTCACAGCGTATCTCGATCGGTATATCTTTACCGGATTTTATATTAAAATCAAAAGTGGAAATTGGTGCAGCTACATAAAAATCTACTTTGTAGTATTGAGCAATGATTGCCAGACCACGTGTCCCAATTTTATTTGCAGTATCACCATTAGAGGCGATGCGGTCGGCGCCGACCAGGACAATGTTCATATCTGGCATATAGGTTGCTGCCATATTATCACAAATGGTATATGTTTCAATACCATTTTTAGTTAACTCCCACGATGT
>Ga0114925_10000442_pt1 | contig 18211 bp, 17 predicted proteins | sample SumtaG_2_FD_87287 | JGI IMG/M metagenome (GOLD analysis project Ga0114925, IMG submission 87287) | Deep subsurface microbial communities from Indian Ocean to uncover new lineages of life (NeLLi) - Sumatra_00607 metaG | ecosystem: Environmental > Aquatic > Marine > Oceanic > Sediment | place... | reverse complement strand
AGTGGAGCTGGCTGAGCGTCTAAGATGGGTCCGGGAGACCTCAACAAAGCTATATGTGATCTGCCCCAGATGACTGACCCTAATATAATGAGAGGGTTAGCCAGTCCGGATGATGCTGGTGTTTACAAGCTGGCCGATGACCTGGCTATCATTCAAACTGTTGACTTCTTCACGCCCATAGTAGATGACCCTTATACTTTCGGTCAGATTACTGCTGCCAACGCCTTGAGTGATGTCTATGCTATGGGGGGCAAGCCACTGACAGCCATGAATATCGTCTGCTTTCCGTCAAAATCCCTGGATATTTCAGTCTTGAAGGATATCCTCAGGGGTGGGGTGGATAAGATACTTGAGGCCGGGGCATTGCTGATCGGAGGGCATACCATAGATGATAAAGAGCTCAAATATGGACTCTCAGTTACCGGTACCGTGCACCCCAAGCGGCTGGTAACTAATTCCGGAGCAAGGGCAGGGGATAAAATTATACTTACCAAACCGTTGGGCACCGGTATCATAAGCACTGCTGTAAAAGCAAACATGACTGATAAGGAAACAGCAGCCAGGGTTGCCAGGTATATGGCAGCCTTGAATCGTAACGCCTCAGAACTGATGCAGGAAGTAGGGGTTCATGCCTGTACGGATATTACTGGTTTTGGGCTTATCGGCCACACTGTGCAGCTAGCTCAGAACAGCCAGGTAGGCATCAACATGAATCTGGCCTCTATCCCGTTCTTCCCGGAGACAAGTGAATTTGCCCGGCAGGGATTGTGCCCGGGTGGTTTGCACCGGAATAAGGAGTTTTACTCTCCTTGCACAGAAATTGCCGGTGAGGTGCCCAAGCACATGCAGGATATTCTCTTTGACCCTCAAACCTCGGGGGGTCTGCTAATCTGTCTGGCTCCCAGGAAAGCCGAGCTTCTACTCAAGAGATTACACCAAGCAGGTGTGGTGGATGCAGCTATCATTGGAGAAGCAGTAAAGGAACCAAGAGGGGTGGTTGCGATAAAGTAAGCAGCACAAGTCCCGTAAGTTATTAACACCTTTCTTTTAATTCATATCCTGAGCTAATCGAGGTAACGGCCATGGCTATTATTGGTACGGCTGGGCACATTGACCACGGTAAGTCGGCTCTTATCCAGGCATTGACATCCATCGACCCCGATCGCTTACCGGAAGAAAAAGAACGAGAAATGACCATTGACCTGGGCTTTGCCTGGTTACGAGGCTCATCAGGGAAAGTGATAGGTATTGTTGATGTACCGGGCCACGAAGATTTTGTAAGGACCATGATTGCCGGGGTAGGAGGTATCGATGCTGCCCTTCTGGTTATTGCTGCTGATGAGGGGTGGATGCCGCAAACAGAAGAGCATTTACAAATCTTGGACCTGCTGCATATAAAACATGGCATCGTTGTCTTAAACAAAATTGATATCGTCAATGACCCTGATTGGCTGGGCCTGGTTGAAGAGGAGATACGAGAGAAATTAGAAGGGACAGTATTCTCTAACGCCCCGATTGTAAGGGTGAGTGCCAGAACAGGAACCAATATCGAAGAACTGAGACAGAGGATAGAGGAGCTGGTTTTGCATGTTATCCCTAAAAAGGATGCCGGTAAACCACGCCTGTCAATAGACCGTGTCTTCACCATGAAGGGAAGCGGCGTAGTCGTAACCGGGACTCTTACAAACGGAGCGCTAACACGGGGCAGCAAGGTACATATCTTCCCCAAAGGCTTACATACCTACATTAGAACCCTGGAAAGCTACAAGGAAAAGAGAGACAGAGTGGAACCAGGAACCAGGGTGGCGGTTAATCTGGTTGGTTTGGAAAAAGAAGACCTTAACCGAGGCGATATTATCTTTGGTGGCGAAGAACAAGCCAGGTCAAGTGAATTCATTGATGTTAAAGTAGAGATTATCCCGAATCTGTCTAAGCCGATAAAAGGTAATGCGGAGCTTAAGATATATTTGGGAACGCAAGAAATCTCGGGGAAAATAACATTACTCACGGGAGAAACTATTAAGCCCGGGGAATCGGCTTTTGCCCAGCTTCGCTTTAACGAGGAAATAGCAACGCGTATCGGGGACCATTTTATAATCAGGCGTCCCTCCCCGGCAGAGACTATTGGCGGCGGCACGGTACTTGATCCCCTGGCCGGCAAACATAGATTCAAGGATAGGGATAAAGTGGCTCTTTTCCTCCAAAGGAGGGGCAGACTTGAGATTGGTGAACTGATTCTATCCGAGCTGGACAAGAATAAGTATATTGAGGATAAGAACCTGCTGATAGCTAGCCATTATTCACAGCAAGAGGTTAAGAATTGTGTGGCGTCGTTACGAGACGAAGGCAAGCTTATCGCGGCCGGTTCCTGGGTGGTTGATTTAACCTACTGGCAGAAGCAGACGGAGCAACTTCTGCGTCTTTTAACTGAGAAGCACTCACTTCAACCTCTGGAAAAGGGGTCACCTCAGGGTGAACTACAAAGTCGCTTGAAACTACCTAAAGAACTGTTTGACCAGTTGATTGCCAGTTTAACTGGCTCAGGGAAGATAGTCCGCGAGCAAAATATCGTGGCTCTCGCCACACACAAGCGCTCGCTTTCCCCGGAACAGGAAAAATTGATTTCGCAGGTACTCAAGGTTTTTGAGAAAAGTGGCGCTAACCCACCAACCCGGAAAGAACTAATTACCCAGATACCAAACAGTGAAAGCATAATTCGATATATGCGCCAGCAGAATATGCTCGTTGAGCTATCAGAGGGAATATTGTTTGAGTGTAAAAGTTATGAAAACATCAGAAGCCAGATAGTAGACTTCTTGAAAAGTAATGGCTCAATCTCCTTCCAGCAGGCCCGGACGCTCCTTGGGTTTAGCCGGAAATACCTGCTGCCGCTATTTAACAAGCTGGACGAAGAGGGTATCACCCTGCGGCGTGACGATACCAGGGTTCTTAAAGCTACTTCATCTGGTACCTCTTAATTGCTTCGGGGTCAAGCTCCAGCCCCAGTCCGGGTTTGTCCGGAATTTTTATGTAGCCATCCTTAACCTGGGGCGGTTCCTGATAGATGGCGTCCCACCAGGGCATATACTCCAGAATAAGACCGTTGGGAATAGCCGCCATCAGGTGCATTGAGAAATCGGGGAAAAGGTGACTGGCTACAGGCAGGTTCCAAGCATCGGCCATAGTGGCTATTTTCATCCACTCAGTCACTCCGCCGGCACGCTGTAAATCAACGATCAGGATATCGGCTGACTTCTTCTCCAACAGAGGGCGAAAACCATACTTGTGGCAAAAGGTCTCCCCGGCAGCCACCGGCATATCTAGAGCATGGGCTACCTGGGCTAAATCGTCGGGGTCATCGCTGACTAGCGGGTCTTCCAACCAGTAGACGTTGTAACGCTCAAGTTCATGCCCCATCTGGATAGTTTGTGATACCGTCCACGCCCAGTTGACATCTATCATGATGCCTATATCTTCACCCACGGCTTCACGTACCGCTTTGATTCTTTCCAGTTCCACCTTTGCGGGCTTATCCCCCATGTTCATTTTCATCACGCGGAAACCCTGCTCCACCAGAGAAGCAGCGTCTTTTTGCAGTTCATCCAGACTCCAGTTACGAAAGAGCAGGTGACTGGCGTAAGCTGGTACTTCTTCCCGGTAGCCCCCAAGCAAACGAGCCAGGGGCATGTTCAGGGCTTTGGCTTGCAGGCACCAGAGGGCAGTGTCAATAGCAGAGAGAGCGTATATCCCGTATCCCTGATGCCCCATGTGCCTGGTGGCTCCCCATAGCTTCTGCCAGGCTTCAGCCCAGCGGAAAATATCCTGCCCGATTACTATCTCCTTCAGGTCGTCAATACTTGCCTTGAGAGATTTCACCCTACGGTCGCCGGTGGTGAAGGCTAAGCCGAAAGCTTCAAGCCCTTCTTCGGTTTTTAACTGCACCAGCACCGGGTTAATTCTCTCCCGGAACTCCTGCCTTGGTGCCAGGAAAGGTCTTTTCAATGGTACGGACAAGGCAACACTATTCATCTCAGCGATTTTCATCTTTGTCTCCTTTCGCAACTCTGGCTGATAATCTCTCCACATTATTGTGGCTCTGGCAAAGTCTGTCAAGCGAATGCCTCTCCCTCTCCAAAAGTAGTATAATAGGGGAGAATGTATGGGGTAAGAGATGAAGGGGAGTAACATTCCAAGGCAGTGATTGGGTAATGATATGCAAAAGGAATTTTGATGAAGAGATATCGCCTGTATATCGATGAGTCTGGTGACCATACATACTATGAATTAGAAGAACCTGCTAAAAGATACTTAGGGCTCACTGGCATATTTATAGAAGGCGAATATTACCGCATTACCTTCCAATCAGAGATGGAGAGGTTAAAGCAAAAACACTTCCCTCATAACCCTGATGACCCTGTAATCCTGCACCGAGCAGATATCATAAACCGAAGAGGTCCCTTTTGGAGACTACGGGACTCGGAAAGGGAAAGAGCTTTCAACGAAGACTTCCTGCAATTCATCGAGGAACAAGATTACTACGTCATCACTGTAGTTATTGATAAGAAGACTCATATTGAACGACACAGGGAGGCTGCTTACCATCCCTACCACTATTGTCTAACTGCCCTCCTCGAAAGGTATTGCGGTTTTTTAAACTTCTACAATGCACAAGGCGACGTGTTGGCCGAGAGCAGAGGTGGGACTGAAGATATGAAATTGAAGAGAGCATATCAGAAGCTTTATACAGAGGGGACTTGGTATCGTGGCTCCAAATTTTTCCAGCAAGCACTCACAAGTTCACAGATGAAGGTAAAGCCAAAGTCGGCGAACATCGCTGGACTGCAACTTTCTGATCTCCTAGCTCATCCTAGCAAGCAGGAAATCTTGTTGGCAGAACAAAGGATTGGTAATCTTGGGGATAACTTCGGCAAGCAAATTTGCCAACACATTCAAGCAAAGTACAATCAACAAATATATCAAGGAAGAATAAGAGGATATGGAAAAGTTTTCTTAACCTAAAATGAAAAGGCCAGGCAATAAACCTGATCTTCTCACGCTAGCCCTTCACGGGCCATCCACCTTCGATATCTTCGAATTGATTAATACTAACACATATTAGCTTATTTGTCAACAGTTTCTTGTCTGTATTAAGTGAAGAGTTGACGTAAAGGGAGGTAGCTTAATGCCACAGGCGAAAATAGGGGTGATTGGGGGAACGGGGCTATATGATATCGAGGGGCTGACTGATATAGAAGAAGTCGATGTAACTACACCGTTTGGCAAGCCGAGTGATACCATTATTATAGGCAGGCTGGAGGGGGTGGAAGTCGCCTTTCTGCGCCGGCATGGGAAGGGGCACAGTATCTCCCCAACTGAAGTCCCGGCGAGAGCTAATATCTATGCCCTTAAATCGCTGGGGGTAGAGCACATTATTGCCGTTAACTCGGCAGGCAGCTTTAAGAAAGAGATAAAGCCCGGCGATTTACTTATCCCCGACCAGATAATTGACCGCACCCGAAACCGGGTAAACACCTTCTTTACCGACGGTATCGTCGCCCATATTGCCTTTGCCGAGCCTTTCTGCCCAGCCTTAAGTCAGGTTCTATATCAGGCCGGCCGGGAGGTTGGGGCCAGTGTCCATCCCAGTGGCACCTATATAGCCATGGAGGGGCCTGCTTTCTCCACCCGGGCGGAATCACGGCTCTACCGCTCATGGGGGGCAGATATTATCGGCATGACGGTACTGCCGGAAGCAAAACTAGCGCGAGAGGCAGAAATCTGTTACGCTAGTATCGGTTGTGTTACTGACTATGATAGCTGGTGGGAGCCGGGTGAGCCGGTCACGGTAGATATTATCCTGAAAACCCAGCAGCAAAACATTAAAGCTACCGGGAAGATTATCAAGCTGGCAGTCGGCCGGATACCAGATAAGTACCAATGTAGCTGTGCTACGGCGTTAAAGATGGCTATTGTTACCAACCCGGAGTTTATACCGGCTGAGCAGAAGAAAAAACTTGACCTGTTAATCGGTAAGTATATTTAGAAAGGCTTAACTACATGGGCGATACAGAATTCGGCTGCCTACCGACAGTTATTGGCAGTATGCCCCATGCTGACCCATCAGGAGCATGCTCACTGCTTACCCATTACCTGAAAGATATCCCGGCCTGGCCTCAGCTACCCCACCGCTCTTTCCAGGAAAACATGTATGTTCAGTTCAGCCAGGGCTTTCCCGGCGTAGTGGTCAAGGAAGACAGCATCCATATAGACCGCTCTCAGGACCTAGATAAGCCACTGGAGCAACTCTACACCGCCTACCTTGAAAACAACATTGATAAATATCCCGTCAGCCCGGAATATGCTGCCGGACTCTACAGCTTTCTAGGCTTGAAGAACCTGTCACCCAGAGCAGTTAAGGGACAGATAACAGGGCCGATTACCTGGGGGCTAACCGTCACCGATGAAAGTAAGCGGGCAATACTCTATGATGATGTCCTGGGCGACGCCGTACCCAGATTCCTCCGGCTGAAGGCAGCCTGGCTGGAAAAGAAGTTAAAAGAAGTCTGCCCCAATACCATTATCTTTGTTGATGAACCCTATATGGCTGCCTTTGGTTCAATCGGCATGCTACTTACCAAGGAAAAAATTATCGGCCTCTTGGAAGAGGTCTTTCAGGGGATTAGCGGGCTCAAGGGAACCCATTGCTGCGGCAATACTGACTGGTCAATACTGCTTGGCACCAGCGTCGATATAATTAGCTTTGACGCTTACAACTATGCGCAGTCGCTGAGCCTTTACCCTGCCGAGGTAAAAAGGTTCCTGGAGCAGAAGAGGGCTATTGCCTGGGGGATTATCCCCAATGATGAAGAATCGCTGGCTAAGGAATCGGTAGCCAGTCTTAAAGACCGGCTGGAGGAAGCCATGGCACCCTTTACCAGAAATGGTGTCCGCTTTCAACAGTTAATAGAGCAAGGACTGCTTACTCCTAGCTGTGGGCTGGCATCGATTAGCACGGAAGCGGCGACACGTGTCCTGGAGCTGCTCACCGAGCTATCGGCAAAGATAAGAAAGCGCTACCTGTAGGAGAAGACTACAATATGGAATGTCAGATTGAGGTCAACAAAGCCAAATGCCCCTGCACCTATGAACCATGCTCTAGGAAGGGCAAGTGCTGCGACTGTATCTCATATCATCTGCAATATGGCGAACTTCCTGGCTGTGTATTTCCTCCGGAGATAGAAAGAACCTATGACCGTTCCTTTACCAGATTTGTCGAGATCTTTGGAAATAAAACTAGAAATGAGAAAGGTTAATTGGGACTGTAGTATTAGCGATGAATAAAACAAGACGAGTAGCTATTGCCAAACATCGGCGCAAGAAGAAGAACCTGAAAGAAAGAGGCAAGACTGAGGCAAAATCCTAAGGTAGGCTCAGTCTATGAAACAGGTCTATCTGCTTACCGGCCGACCGGGGACAGGGAAAACCAGTCTTATCCGGCAGGTGCTGGCTGGGATTAAGGGTAAAACCGGCGGGTTCTACACTGAGGAGATACGAAGTCGAGGCATCAGGCAGGGTTTCAGGCTGGTTACCCTGGATGGTCAGACTGCCCTACTGGCCCACGTTGATATTCATAGCCCATACCGGGTAAGCAAGTATGGTGTTGATATTGACAGCTTAGACCGGGTGGGTGTTTCTGCTCTTCACCGGGCAGCCAAAGAGTGTGCCTTAATAGTCATTGACGAAATAGGCAAGATGGAGCTTTTCTCTGACAATTTCAGGCAGACTGTCTTGGAGATACTTAGCAGTGGCCAACGAGTTCTGGGAACTTTATGCTCAACCCCAACCCGTGGGCCGATATGATTAAGCTCCAGCCCCGGGTAAAGTTGATAACAGTAACCCGAGACAATCACCAGAGAGTGCTCGGAAAATTATACCACTGGCTGGAGACCACTGAAGAGGCCGGGGATTGATGCCACAGCTACCAGAATTGGTTAAAGCGCTTTTGATTTTTACCTTTTTCAACAGAATTGCAGAGGAATTACTCAACTTCTACAAGTGCTATCGGGCTTATGCGCTGGGGAAGGCGGGGAACTCCCAGCTTGATGCCCCCCGACTATCAGGAGGAAAAGGGGAAGGTTTTAGCTACCACCAGGAGCCACTTCGAGTTAGCCGAATCGTATATACAGAACAGGTCAAAATAAATTGGGATGAGGAGCACGCCGAGCTCGTCTATGCGGGTATCAGGTGAAACACCACCTTGAATGAAAACGGGAATTTTTGAAGAATATATGTTAGAATACATAGATGGTTTCGCGTACGAGCGTTCAAGACACAATGCTAAGACCGCGACACATTACACCAACTTTGCCAAGAAACATAGCCTACTTATGACCGGAGGCAATGATTGCCACCAGAAACCACTGCTTACGGGTACGCTAGATATGCCTGTTTATGTCACCGGGCAGTGCGGGTAGTAGCCATAAGTTAAGCTGGAACAGCAATGTTGAGATAAATTTTGAATGAGGAGCAATTATGACATTAGGAGACAACTACGACGTTAAAGACCTTTCGCTGGCTCAGGCTGGCAGAAAACGAATAGAGTGGGCATCTCGAGAAATGCCGGTGATGAGGCAAATCAGTGAGCGGTTCGCCAAAGAGAAGCCGTTAAAGGGAATTCGGATTTCAGGCTGTCTTCATATTACCACTGAGACGGCCGATCTGGCGCTAGCCCTGAAAGAAGGTGGAGCCGATGTTGTCCTGTGTGCTTCTAATCCCCTGAGCACTCAGGATGATGTCGCTGCTGCCCTGGTGGAATATGGCATTCCCACTAATGCCATCAAGGGAGAAGATGAGACAACATACTATAAGCACATTAACACGGCTTTAGACCACAAACCTCAGCTTACCGTAGATGATGGAGCTGATTTAGTTACTACCTTACACAGCAAGAGAAGCGATTTGATTAAGAACATCATCGGTGGCACTGAGGAAACCACCACCGGCGTCATCAGGCTACGCAGCTTAGAGAGAGCAGGCAAGCTCCAGTATCCCATAATTGCGGTCAATGATGCCCAGACCAAGTATCTGTTTGATAACCGCTATGGTACCGGGCAGAGCACTATTGATGGCATCACCCGGGCGACCAATATTCTATGGGCCGGGAAAAAGGTAGTCATTTGTGGCTACGGCTGGTGTGGACGTGGCGTAGCAACACGAGCCAAGGGGCTGGGCTCTCAGGTGATTATCACCGAGGTAGAACCACTCCATGCACTGGAAGCAGTTATGGATGGCTATCAGGTTATGCCCTTGATGGAAGCCGCCAAGGTAGGCAATATCTTCATTACCATCTCCGGGAATAAAAGTGTCATCGATAAAGCCCATTTTGAGGTGATGCAGGACGGGGCTATTGTGGCTAATAGCGGACATTTTAATGTAGAGATTAACATTCCGGCTCTGGAAAGCCTGGCTCAGAGTAAACGGCAGATACGACCCTTTGTTGACGAGTATACCCTGAATGATGGCCGTCACCTTTACCTGCTGGGTGAGGGGAGACTGATTAACCTGGCGGCGGCTGAGGGACACCCGGCCAGTGTCATGGATATGAGCTTTGCTAATCAAGCCTTGTGTCTGGAGTATATGGTGAAGAGCAAACTTAAGCCTAGAGTCTACCCGGTACCGACAGAGATTGATAAGCAGATAGCCCGGTTGAAGCTCCAAGCTATAGGCGTCAGTATTGATAGTTTAACCGCAGAACAACAGAAATACTTGACCAGCTGGGAAGAAGGGACATAGAAAAATGGAGGTAAAAATGACAGATAGTTTTACTGGTTCATCCAGATACATGCGTACTTCAGAGTCGGTTACCGAAGGTCACCCTGATAAGTTGTGTGACCAAATATCAGATGCTATCCTGGATACCATTCTGGAGAAAGACCCCTATGCCAGAGTAGCCTGTGAAGTGGCAACCACTACTGGATTGGTGATTGTTCTCGGAGAAATTACCACTGATTCTTATGTTGAAGTTCCTCAGGTAGTGCGGGAAGTAGTTCGTGATGTGGGCTATACCCACCCTGAATATGGTTTTGATTATCAATCCTGCGGGGTGATGGTTTCTATTAATGAACAGTCTGGCGATATCGCTCTGGGAGTAGATAAATCGCTGGAGGCTAAGACAAAGTCAGTTGACAACTTTGAGGAAGTTGGAGCTGGTGACCAGGGAATGATGGTTGGTTTTGCCTGTAATGAGACACCAGAACTAATGCCACTACCCATTTCACTATCTCATAAACTATGCCGGCGCCTGGCTCAGGTGAGGAAGGATAGCACTCTGGACTATCTGCGCCCTGACGGGAAATCGCAGGTAACTGTAGAATATCACAACGGTGTTCCCCGGCGAGTAGATAGCGTGGTGATAGGAGCCCAGCATAACGATGATGTCAGCCACAGCCAAATTGAGAAGGATATTATCGAACAGGTAATCAGAGTGGTTGTCCCGGCCTCGCTGATAGATGATAAGACTAACTTTTATGTTAACGCTACCGGTCGGTTTGTGATTGGAGGCCCGGTATCCGATACTGGTTTCACGGGCCGCAAGATACTGGTGGATACCTATGGTGGTGCGGCACGGCATGGTGGTGGCGCCTTTTCTGGCAAAGACCCTACCAAGGTTGACCGCTCGGCTGCCTATATGGCTCGCTATGTCGCCAAGAATATGGTTGCCGCCGGACTGGCTGACCGTGTTGAAATCCAGATTTCGTATGTTATCGGAGTTTCCCACCCTCTCTCTGTCTCAATTGAAACCTTCGGTACTGCCAAGGTTGACCAGGAGGTCCTTGACAAGCTGATTAACCAGCACTTTGACCTTAGACCGGGGGCTATTATTAAGACTTTCGATTTGCGCCGCCCCATCTACCGGCAGACCGCTGCCTATGGACACTTCGGCCGTGACGACCTCGACCTCCCCTGGGAAAAGACCGATAAAGCCGAAACCCTCAGGAAAGAGGTACTGGGTAAGTAGGGAACGTAAACCTTTTGTGGGAACCGTAGCGCGCGGCTTGAGTTAGTAATAAGCAGCGGCAGGGAAAGTATGGAAGTCGTACTAGAGGATAATGATATCCAGATTGGGAGACTCGAGCTAGGGCTCTTCGCCACCAACGCTTACATAATAATATGCCGGCAAACCAGGGATAGCGTGTTGGTAGATGCCCCCGCGAGTGCGAGCACAATTATTGAGAGCTTGAAAGGTACAAACCCCAGGTACATACTGCTGACTCACAACCATATGGACCATACCGGCGCTCTTTCCGAACTACGGTCAAAGTTGAAGATTCCCCTGGGTGTCCATGACGCTGACAGCCAGAGCCTGCCCTCATCACCAGAAAGGCTGTTAACCGATGGTGAGGAGGTCTTATTCGGCAAGGTCAAAGTTGAAGTACTTCATACTCCCGGTCATACCCCGGGTAGTTTATGCTTTAAGATTGGCAAGTACTTGATAGCCGGAGATATTATCTTCCCTGGAGGTCCCGGTAAGACAGGTTCACCAGCTGATTTCAGGCAGATAATAAAATCCATAACTGACAAGATTTTTGTTTTACCCGATGACACCCAGATATATCCCGGTCATGGTGATTCCACAACCATAAAGAACGGGAAAAGCGAGTTTGCTGTCTTTTCATCCCGACGCCATGACCCAAATCTTTGTGGGGACGTGCTCTGGCTTTCATCTTAGCTCACTCCCCAGATTAAGTACTAGAGTTATTCCTACCTGGCTCCTGTGACAGAGCAGGGCAATAATTTTGGTATCAAACCTCTTACCGCTGCTACACACCACGTATATTGCTCTCCTTCGACCTGAGATATCAGCCGGAAATTGTATAGCATCAATCAAACTGATACAATTACACCCAAAGGGTGTCAGGCTATTCAAATGGAGAATACTCTTTATACTATCAGAAATTATCGACCCACAGATTTCGATAAGTACCTTCAGTTCAATATCGAAGTAGAAAAACTAGAGATGACCGGATATTGCGCTCCGCCACAACTTCTCCGTGAGAACCTGTATCGACCAAATCATTCTCCCGAGCAAGATTTGTTTATTGTGGAGACAGTTGGAAACATAGTCGGCTACATGGATATTACACCGGAGGTGAGGATTGGGCGGGTTATTCTCAATTGCTTAGTACACCCAAACCATCGTAGACGGGGTTTAGCGTCAAAGCTTCTCGGTCACGCCATACACCGTGCACAAGAATTGGGAGTAAGAGTAGCCCACGTTAACATACCAGAGGATAATACAATCGCCAGGAAGGCGCTCTCCAAGTTGGGTTTTAGGGTTATCCGACAGTTCCTTGAATTGAGACTAGACATTTCCAGGATTCGTTGGCAAGATAGCAACCAATGCGCCGTAAAGTACCGTAACCTGCAGCGTGGCGAGGAGGGTGAACTGGCTCAACTTCAGAATCGTTCTTTTACTGGTACCTGGGGATACAACCCCAATACAGTAGAAGACATCGTCTACAACACTAATTTGAGTGGTTTCTCTCCAGAGGATGTAGTTTTGGCTTGCGAAGAAGATAAGGTTATCGGCTATTGCTGGACAAGGATAACTTGTGGAGCGGTCACAAACAGAAGAAAAGGGCAAATCTCTATGCTTGGGGTAGACCCAGATTACCGGGGTAGAGAGATAGGCAAACGAGTCTTACTGGCCGGGTTATCCCGTCTAAAAAGCAAAGGCCTTCAAGTTGTTGAACTTAGTGTGGATGACGAAAACAAGGAAGCTCGTGCCCTTTACCAGTCTGTCGGTTTCGAGCTCAGAACAAACAGTTTGTGGTACGAAAAGGTAATAGGTTAATGCACCGGATAAAACAATCAGTCAGCACCTCCCGGCATGGCTTGATAACCTATCGAGCAATATTTGACCACCCGAAGCGGGTTGCCGGGGTACAAATTAAAAGGAGGAGCAAAGATGAAGGCAGCTATCTACTACGGACCGGGCGACATCAGGGTCGAAAACATTAGTGACCCCAAATTAGGGGCTGATGGCATCGTGATTCAGGTTAAAGCCAGTGGGATATGTGGCTCCGATATACACCCCTATAGAGTTAGCGGGTTAATCGAGCCAGGATTAATAATGGGGCATGAATTCAGTGGAGATGTAATCGAGGTTGGCGCCAACGTAGCCGAAATAAAAAATGGGGACCGGGTTACCGCCGCCAGCGTCCAGCCCTGTGGGCAATGCCACTGGTGCCAGAAACAACAGACTCATCGCTGCTCCAACATGAAGGTGCTTGGCGTTCACATACCTGGCGCCTTTGCCGAATACATTAGCATTCCTCTAGCCTTATTGAACCAGACTGTCTTTCTACTTCCGGACGAGATTTCTTATGAAGATGGTGCCACTATAGAACCGTTGTCCCTTGCGGAGCACATAGTAGAGAGGACAGAACCGACAACTGAAGATACCGTGGTTATCCTGGGGATGGGGATGATAGGACAATGTACCCTACAGACATTTAGGGCAGTAGGAGTATCTAAAATTATCGTTACTGAAGTGGGCAAGAAAAGGCTGGAAGTAGCCAAAGCTATGGGTGCCGATGTGGTCCTCGATGCTGCTGAGGAAGACCCCGTCCAGCGGGTTCGTGAAGCCACATCAGGAACGGGGGCGGACATCGTAGTCGAATGCGCCGGGATGGCTATCACTTTCCAGCAAGCCACCGAAATGGTGCGTGGTAGCTTACAACAAGCCTTTGAGACGGTACGACCGGATGGTAAAATAATGCTGGTGGGGATATATGAACAGCCGACTCAGTGGCTACCGAACAGTGTAATCAGAAAAAGCGCCAGGATGATAGGGTGCTATGCCGGTCGTTTTCCTCCGGCTATTGAGTTACTCAAAGCAGGAAAAGTCAATACCAGGCCGCTGGTCACCCACGAGTATCCTCTGGATAAAGTCAGCACAGCCTTTGAGGCTCAATCAAAGACTGACGAATCCATCAAGGTCCTGATCAAACCATAAATAAGAGGTAAAAATATGGGAAAGAAAAGTGTATTGGTTACCGGTGGCATGGGTTTCGTTGGCGCCAACATCGCGCTCAAATTCATGGAAGAAGGCTACGAGACCATATTGTACGATATTACCCAACACGAGGTAGATTTCCTCGAAGAGAAGAAGGGGCGATGGCGGTTGGTGCGGGGAGATGTTGACGACTGGCGAAAGGTATTGGAAACTGTGAAGGAGTATGAGGTCGAGGGAATCGTACATTGTGCGTTACCAATACCTTCGGGTTCGATTGAAATGACAAAGGAGAACTTCGATGCCTGCTATAATCTGTTGGAAGTGTGCAGGCTGCTGAAATCGAAGTTTGTCTTTATAAGTAGCAATGCTGCCTACGGGTACAGGCCAGACTCTAATCCTCTGTTAGAGACCGATTATGCACCTGTATTGACAGGAGCACCCCTTGATGAGTATGGAGCCATGAAACAAATGTGTGAGGCATTGACGACAATGTACCACGCCGTTCATGGCGTCGACTCAGTGTCATGCCGGGTCTCCTGGGTATACGGACCGGGAACATACCGAGGTTGGTACCCGCAATGGTTCCTTTCAAACGCACTGGCTGGTATTCCAGTAAAACTGGACAAAGGTGGAGACCACGAGACAGACTACACCTACGTGAAAGATGCCGCCCGTGGAGTATATCTCGCTTTCACGATGCGACCCCTCAAGCATCGGCTCTATAACATTACCAGCGGGAGAAAAGTTTCAGCGAGAGAAGTGGTGGCAACGGTAAAGAAAATCGTACCGGGAGTAAATATAGAGATTGGCCCTGGCCAGATGGAGAAAGGGCTCGGAGACCATAGACAACACCCTCCGCAGGTAGGGACAATGCTGATCACACGGGCAGAGGAAGACCTGGGGTACACGACTACCTCTTTAGAGCAGGGGCTCAGAGAAACGGCAGAATGGTATAGCAAGCAGCCGGAGATTATCACGACACCGGAGCCAGCCCAGCTACGGGTCAGAGCAGCCGGCTCGGCAAATTAAGAGAGATGATAGCTGGGTTGACGACTACCCGGTACAAGTTAATATTCGATAAGCCAGAGACGGTGAGAGCCCATAAGTATTTATACTTTCGGTAGCTCAGTGAATCAAGAGTTATCCATATAGGAGGTAAGGACAATGGTATGTGGCGGAGACCTTTTCGTCAGGGCACTGAAGGCAGAGGGCGTGAAGCATATCTTCACCCTGAGCGGTGGCCACATCGCTCCCATCTATAATGCCTGCTACGATGAGGGAATACAGATTATTGATGTCCGACATGAGCAGGTGGCAGCTCACGCCGCCGATGGCTGGGCTAGAGTCACCGGCGAACCGGGGGTTGCTGTGGTAACAGCCGGGCCGGGAGTCACTGATTCTATGAGCGGTGTTGCCGAGGCTTTCATGGCCGGTTCTCCCCTAATCGAGTTCGGGGGAAGGGCTCCTCTAATGAAGTTTGAGATGGGTGCCCTCCAGGACCTGGACCAGGTAAGGCTTATGGAACCAATAACCAAGTGGGCGAAAGCAGTTTATGAAGCAAAAAGGATACCGGAATATGTGAGTATGGCCTTCCGGAAAGCCAAGAGCGGAACACCGGGGCCGGCCTATTTGGAGTGCCCCATAGACATCCTTTTGCAGAGGGTGGAGGAGAGCGACATCGTCTTCCCTAAGAACTACTACGCTGAACTGGAGGCAAACGGTAATCCGATCCTGATTAAGGAGGCTGTCGAGCTTCTGATAGCAGCAGAACGTCCCATAGTAATTGCCGGTAATGGGCTTTTTTGGGCCAAAGGCGATAAGGAACTCAGGGAGTTCGTGGAATTGGCGGAGGTTCCGGTACGAGCTATCGGCTTTGCTCGAGGTGCCGTACCTGAAGACCACCCCCTGACACTGACCCAAGCAGGCATGGCAATGGCAGATGTGGTTATAACACTGGGAGCCAAGTTTGATTATAGCCTAGGCTACGGTCGCCCTCCTGTCTTTGATGCTGATGCCAAATTCGTCCAGGTAAGTATCGATGCCGACATGATTGGCTACAACCAGGGAGCTGATATCGGCATCCTGGGAAGTCCGAAAGCAGTGCTCAAGCAGATGATAAACGAGATTAAAACGACAAAGAAGAAGCCTGGAAACTCAGCGTGGCTTGACCAGATACGTTCACTGAGCAAGGCCAGTGAGAAGCAGTTAGCCGAAGCCTATAGTGCCGACTCGCTTCCCATTCATCCCGCCCGGCTGGCCAGGGAAGTAGCCGAATTCCTGGATAAGGATGCTGTGGTAGCAAGAGACGGAGCCGATTGCACCTATTGGTTCATGCCTTTAATTAAGGCCCAGTCCATGGGACAGGTGCTTACCACTACTGCCTTTGGTTGCCTCGGGGCAGGTACTGGTCTTGCCCTAGCAGCCAAGCTGGCCAACAGGGATAAGCAGGTGTTACTCTACTATGGTGATGGTACTTTTGGCTTCAACGGTATGGAATTTGATACCTTCGTGCGCCACAATCTGCCGATAGTATCGGTAGTCTCTAACGATAGCGCTTGGGGAATGGTCAAGCATATGCACCGTATGTGGTATGGTGAAGATCGTCTCACCGGGACGCTGCTTAAACCCGGGCAGCGCTATGATAAGGTTGTGGAGGCATTGGGAGGATACGGCGAATATGTGGACAGGATAGAGGATATCAAACCAGCCCTAGCTCGTGCCTTCGCCTCTGGTTTGCCAGCTTGTATCAATGTTGAGGTAGACACCAAGCCTGCCCACCCGGTAACTATGGCTCTAGACCGACATATGGGGTTACTCTAGATGACACAGCGGCTAACATTCCAATCATAGTCATATGGCCGTGAGGAAATCGAAGCCCTGATACCATGAGTGAAAGATACAAGTCTATAGTGTCACCCAATGCTTCCCGGTAACAGGGAGTATTGAGCTGCTCGTGTCACTAACCCCGCTTCGTACCTGACGAGGCAGTACATTTGCCACCCCCGTATTTTATTTACTATTATGTAAGGAGAGCGTCATGGTTACTGAAGCTTTAATTATTATCCTGGCTTACCTTCTAGGCTCTATTCCCACGGCTTATATCCTTGGCCGCTTTGTAAAGAGTACTGACATCAGGAAGGTAGGTTCAGGAAATGTTGGCACAGTGAATGCTTTCCGCAGTCTTGGCCTTCGTCCAGCTCTGGTCATCGCTGCGGTCGATATCGGCAAAGGGATGTTGGCTGTTCTTGCAGTTCAAGCCCTAGGGTTGGCTTTACCCGTAATACTGCTTGCCGGTGCGGCAGCCGTTATCGGACACAACTGGCCTGTCTTCCTGCACTTTCAGGGTGGGCGAGGCAGTGCCACTACTGTAGGCGTGCTGCTCATCCTTATTCCCCTTGAACTCTTCATCAAACTAGGTGCAGCAAGTATCATATTCCTCATTACCCGGAAACCGCTGGTCACGGTCATGGTTCTTTTAGCCCCGTTAGGCCCCTTATGCTATCTTTTAGGTCAGCCTCCTGTATTGTCGCTCTACGCGCTGGTACTCCCCGTCCTAGTTGCAGCGACCGCTTTCACCAAGGCACAGCGGTGGGAAAGGCGCCAATCTTCCAAAGGCAACTGAAATACATTGGTTTAGACTATCACCAGAAATATTACCCTGTAACGATAAATACATTATTGCGTGGTGGGAGCAAAACGGCTCAATTTCCTAACCTGACCAGTGACCACCTAAGTTGGTACCTCTATAGTTATACTGGAGCCGTGACCCAGTTGGGACTGTGCTGTTAGGGTGCCGTCAACTAACTGAGCTCGCTCCTGCATCCCAGCCAACCCAAGCTTGCCCTCCCTGGCTAGATCACCTAGTGTCCTGGGAAGGTTAAACCCTTTGCCATTATCACTGACGGTTATCCGTGTTTTCTTCTCATCGAACTCCACTGTAATCTCAGCTTCGGTTGCCTGAGAATGCCGCCATACGTTTCTTAATGCCTCCTGAGTGGTACGGAAAAGTACCAGTTCTACCTCTTCGAGGAGGCGGCGTTCGGTACCAAGTACATTGACCCTTGTTGCTATACCTGAATATTCTGCCACATCGGAGGCCAGCCACTCTAATGCTGGCAATAGGCCAAGGCGATCCAGCGCTGCCGGCCGTAAATCCTGGCTTAGACGACGTATCCCCTGTATTATATTGTTAGT
>Ga0114925_10000441_pt1 | contig 18227 bp, 19 predicted proteins | sample SumtaG_2_FD_87287 | JGI IMG/M metagenome (GOLD analysis project Ga0114925, IMG submission 87287) | Deep subsurface microbial communities from Indian Ocean to uncover new lineages of life (NeLLi) - Sumatra_00607 metaG | ecosystem: Environmental > Aquatic > Marine > Oceanic > Sediment | place... | reverse complement strand
GCGGAAAATGAGGTTAAGAAATCTTACGTGGGTGATGACTCCCATCCTGGCCCTTCAGTCGATACTTGGAGTTTTTCAGCTTCTAGACGCATTCCAGGTCACCTGCTACCCCATGGTACACAGGGCCACTACGTATAGGGAATTCAGCCTCGGCTTCAGCCTCACGCCGGTTCTGATCTCCCTCATGTTGATCAACGTCGGCTACCTGTTCACCAGAAAAATGTATACGGAGACTCTGGTCTTGGCCTATGTGTCGATTGTCCTCTTCTTCTTCAAGGGGTTGGATGTATCTGTGGCCTTTACCTCGCTTATGCTGATGGGCGTGATCCTTCTGGGTTCGCTTAGGTTTCAGGACTATTTTACTTGGTTGTTAGCCTTGCTCGCTGTGTTTAAGGGTGCGGCGCTGATGCACTGGATCCTGCTGCCCCTCGGGGTAGTTTCACCCTTCGCCTGGTTCGCCGACCTGGAGCTCTCCCTATTCTATTTTGTGGCCAAACTAGCTCCACTACTCGTGTTGCCATTGATGTTTATGTGGTTTTTGAAGCCCTTGCTTCGCTGGGTATTGGGAAGGGTGAGGAGCTTTGTTAAAGTCATCTAGGCCGATGGCTCTGCTTCTCTTCTCGATCTTTCTTAGCGTTGCTGCAGCCCTGTATCCTCATTCTCCTTTTGTGAATCCTGAGGGGAATATAGTCGGAGTGGATATTCTACATTATGTTGAGATTGCTGAGATTGTAGATCGGGACGTTTCCCTAGCCTTCAAAGTATGGGGAGGCCACAGACCCATAATATTCATCGTAATCTATGGTTTCCAGAGACTACTCGGATCAGATGTCTCCACTGCGGTAAATTTCCTACCAGTGATCCTGAACCCATTGATGATAGCGACTGCTTTCTTCCTAGCTCATGAGGCATTTAGTGATGGATGGATTGCGAGTTGGGCGGCCTTCTTCACTGTATGTGGCTACCAGGTCACTGTTGGTATGTATTCCTATTTCCTTACGAATATGCTCGCCCTAAGCCTAGCTTTCCTATCTCTTGGATTTTTATTCAGGTTCCTACGGAGGTTCGGCAAAATAGACTTGGTCTTATCGTCAATTCTGGGTTTTCTTCTATTCTTTACACATCCTTGGACTTTCTATCAATATCTTCCTGCTATATTTCTGACTGGTGCTATTTCATGGTATAGGAATCGTGATAAATTTCCAATGGTAACGATTAGTTTATTATGTTTTGTATCTTTAACGCTAGTTGGTATATTTAAAGTCCTGAATTTCGTAGGCTTTAGGTTCTTTCCGGTCTTCTCATTTATTTTGGCAACATCGGAAGGAATTTCCAGCTTCTGGAGAGGAAACACATTTATCTTTAGGTACTTATACGGAGGATTACTATCATATGTTATTCTGTTATCTTTGGCTTTAATTGGTATTTACCTGATGGATAGAAAAAATATTAATGAGTTATATTTAACAGGGTTTTTGGCTTTAACGTCTATATTTTTCTTAATAGGTACTAATATGATAAAGAGCAGGTTGTTTTACAATATTCCCATTGGGATCTTTGCATCACTTGGATTCAACTCGATAATTAGATTGAATATTAGTGAAGATCTTAAGAAGATTTTAATTACATTCGTTATTTTGACTTTTACTGTATATCTATTTAGATCTTTGGCTAATCTTGTCTAACACCCTCACGCGCGTGTAGTGGTTTCCTATGTGCCACCATTCCCCTTGTATAGGCCTACCCTGTATCCCAGTAGGCAGCCGATGAAGAAGCCTAGGGTGAACCCGATGAAAAGTGGGTATAATATTTCCTTCAATATATTCATGCGAGGGTACTCGTTTTAATCTTGAATTTCATGTCCGTTATGATTATTCCGCATTTTTCGCAGACGTATATGTAGGCATATCCATCATCGGTGGCCTCCAATTCTGCATGACATCTGGGACAGTTCATCTTCATAGTTGCTTGGAATATGGGTGGTTAATACGCCCTTTATTGGGTGAGTTCACCTGCACGCTAAGTTAAATTCTCAAGTGTTTGTATTGAGGTTTCAATCATTTTTTTCGCGATTGTAACTCGTTTTAGCCATTCTTGGGGGTTCTGGTCCAGACTTTTTTTCCATTGTTTGATCCCATTGAAAGTTTCAATCTCTTTATGGTGCTTGATGTGTGTTTCGTACTCCAGCCCTCGACCTCTAGGTAGCTGAGTCGTAGGTGTGACTTGTGTTTGATTATTAGGGGCCATTCGACATCTGTTTCAAAGCTGGTTGCTTGTGAATGGTTCAGGATCGTTTCCGCTGCCTTTGAGGAGATGCCACGTGAGGCGGCGTTCACATCGATGTACTGCTCTATGAGGTTCTGAAAGAATTGGTTTGTCAGGTTTTCAGTTAGTTTCTGGGGTTCAGGGTGGGTCTCGAATGCTCTTTTTGTTCTGCCGAGAATGAGGAAATCGTGGCGGAGGATCTCATTGTGGATACGTTTCATCTCGTCGGGATATGTAGAAACCCAGTGGAGGGCGCGGTCCAGGTCGCAGAGGTGAATGTGAGTGTAATTCCCTTGTAGTGCTGTCCGGAGGGCGTCACGCCTCGCCTCGCCAACGCCTTCTTCGCTTTGGTCTATGACGGTCCATCCGCTCTCTGTGAGAGCCCTTTTTGTCTTTGGAGTGGTATCTCTTGAGGCGATAACGATTCTATCGTTGTATATTTCGGGAAGTTTATGCTGGAGTTTCACAATTGAGGGCTCTAGATTCGCTTCAGTATCTCGTGTTAAACATACTAGGGCTATATCTGACACGTTATTACTCCTCTAGCGCGCGATGACTGGAAATATGGGCTGTAATTACGCCCTTTATTAAATGAGCTCATCAGGATCCTCAGCATCCATGTACAAGTGCAGCAAGGAAGATCCAAACAATGCTAGAAACGAGGAGACAGAAAACCGGAGTGTGGAGATGCCTATGCGGAGCCCAAAGAAGGTCATTGTAGCTGGGAAGCCCATTGCTCCAATCATAGTTCCAGAGAGCTGGTATGTCAACGAGTAGATTAGCCAGGCCGCCAGACAGCCCCACAAGAAATGCCACCAAGAATCCATCTAAAACCATGCCTTTCAACTTACTAAATTTTAACTTCTAACCATGGAACTTCTACTAATTTCTTAACATGAAAATGTGATGGATGTCCATACATATACATTTTAAAGGGTAATAGTGGATGAGCGATTTCCCCAAAAAGATTACCATGGTCACTGGTTATTATTGTTTTACCAATCAAATTTGGCAATAATTTTTCAATTGTATTTAATACAAGTTTTAGATTAGAAATATGTGCTTTAATAACTTTGTTTATATCTATTAGTTTATTACTTGCTAAATACCATGGAGTTTTTATGACTCGTTCACTTTTATTTTGATTTCTAAGAATTTTTTTTCTTCCTAAAGTCATAATGTCATTTTCTATTTTAAATTCTCCAATAAATGGGAAATGAGGTTGCATATAGTGAATTATGTACTTTTTCTCTGGGTGAATCTTTAAATTTTCTAAGGTTACTTCATTAACTCTTTCAGGACATACTGTTCCCAATTCATCAGACCATTTATCCTTCCACACATCTACAACTTTTAAAAAAGGATTGTATCCATATCTCTTATTTATAAAATAATTAGATATTTGAGGATTTGCAGAGATATAAATTATATCCCTGCACTTTTTTCCAACAAAATTATTCTTAAACCATTCTTCAGTATGACTTCCTGCACTATTTATCTTCTTTAAATTTCCTGATATGGTATTATAATTCTTGAATAAATCATAACGACAGGCATCTAAAACAATTAAATTCTTCCATGGTTCATTTAAAACAAATTTAGATTTCCTATATCTAGAAAAATTAATAATCTTATCATATTTATGTATAAGCGAGCTAGCGCACTCGCGTAAAACAATTTTCTCTATTATACTTTCGTGCGCGCGATTAGTCAAGCCACCAGACAGCCCCACAAGAAATGCCACCAAGAATCCATCCACCAAACAAGCCTCCTATACGATGCACATGATTTTTTCGCACGCACACGCGACAGCTTTGGGTTGATAAATCCTAATAATATCATTCTTGATTTCTATAATACATTCTTGGTGATGTTTATAGATAAATTCTTTTAGTTCATCAATAGTCGGATAATCATTTTGGCCAATGAAAGCCCTAGCATCATCTATAAGTATGACATGATCATTAATATGATGATTAAAAATATGTTGTAGTTCTTCAATTATTGGTGTTATACTATTACCTTTTGCGGTAATAGAACCACAATAGTGCGCATCCAACCAAAATAAACATGGTCGAGAAATTGAATGTAATAAATCTGGCAATACTATGCTGCTGTCTCCATGTAATATCTAAATGTGTGGAAATTTAGAAAATTTCTTCTTTGCCATTTTATAAAGTAAATCATCTAGTTCGATTGAGTAGATCTCTTTAAAAAATCTGCTTGTTGCACTGATCATATCACCAAAATAGGTACCTGTTTCAATTAAAATGTCTAGGTTGAATTGTCTGGCATATTTCTTAACAATTTTTTGCTTTATCATATGTGGTGGGGGAACGGGTCTGCCTAATAGGATCCACTTCCCGACGGAATAAATCGACAATAAAATCTTTAAGCAAAACATTCTTATTATAATTTGGAGTGTGCGCGAGCGCGAGCGCTCTTTTATTGTGAAACTCTCCTTCAACTTACATCAACTTTTTCATAGTAAGTATCAGGGTCATCCGGATTATATAATTCACTAGTCCAGAAAAGCATGTGAAGTTCTTCCTGACCTGTGTTTACTAGGTTATGGGTGTAGTGGATGGGCATGTCTATGTAGCTGGGATGTTCTCCATCCAGGTGGTACTCGATTATATCCTTTGTCCCGGTTCTTCGGAGCTGTACCTTTGCTTTTCCTTTGATAATAGTGAATCGTTCCACTTTTCTCCGGTGGTAGTGGTTGCCTCGTTCGATGTCGGGCTTGGTGGTTGAGAAGAATGATTGACCCTGATTGAGAGATCTGACAATCTCGAAGAGGTAGCCACGGTCATCAGCCTTTATTTCATACGGAACTGGGAAATAACTGGGCTCGATGTAGGACCGAAACGTGTTGAAGAGAGATAGATCAAATGGGTCTGACAGGTCTGGGATAGTCGTCTCACCCATGTATTTTCCCTTGAAGTTATCTAGTTTGGCTAAGAGTTCGCTTATCTTTACTTCCCTTGTGGCAGGGATACACATCATGTCCGATGTTTCATGGGTTTTGATTATCTCATAGATCTTCTGGACTAGAGTATTGACGTATAGGAGGCTGATTGGCTGATCTATGTGTATCTCTGGATTCTGTTTGTGAGTTAGCTGGTAGCAGAATGTAGCGACTACAGAGTTATAGAAGGGTTTGCAGAAAGGTCCATAAACGTTAGGGATGACGAGACCTGTGAAGTTGGCGTTGTTTTCACTCGCCCACCGGGATAGGATTTGTCTGGATTCATATTTTGATTTACCATAAGGCGTGTCTTTAGCTTCGTGTATGGAGGACGAGTAGATGACATGGGGCTTGTGACTGGCTCGTTCGAGGCTTTTGACTAGAGTCTCTGCGAGTTTGATGTTGGTCTCGTAGATTTCGCTGTCTGATCCCCTGTTCATACCTGCTAGGTGGACGACTGTGTCACAGTTCTTGAGGAAATTATCCAGTTTGGTATCTGACTGGAAGTAATTTCGTTGGAAAGGAGTAATTCCGACTTCTTGTTTGGTCTTGATGTAGTTGGCTAGGTGAGATCCTATGAAGCCTGTCTGACCTGTGATACCGACCTTCAATATAAATCACTTAATACTCCCGCTAGCGCAATTATCATTATTATCATATGACCCCACATTCCTTTAATAAAATGATTAATTCATTTTCATCAAATTTTCTAGAATTTAAGCTGGTATATTCCTCCATTACTTTTCCAGATTTATATTTACTGTAAGGATGAATTACATAAAAGTTTTCAATTTTTTCAACCCGTCTAAATTCATCTTCTTGTATTAGACATTCATGAATTTTCTCTCCTGGTCTAATTCCAGTAAATTCTATAGGATATTTCTTACCTGCCAGTACCTTAGCCAAATCCACGATTCTACAAGCAGGGATATCTGGAACAAAAATTTCTCCTCCTTTCATGATTGAAGTTATCTTGAAGACGAGATCAATTGCCTGATTGAGAGTTATGAGAAATCTTGTCATATCTTGGTGTGTTATTGTCAATGGTTTTCCTTCGCTTATTAATTTCTTGAAGAATGGAATTACTGAGCCCCTGGAACCAATGACATTACCATACCTTACTACGGAAAATTTAGTATTTTTAAACTCATTATTTATCCATAATTTCTCAGCGATTGCTTTAGTCATTCCATATAAATTAACAGGTTTTACAGCTTTATCTGTTGAAATAAAAATGGATTTGTCAATTTTATTATAAATTGCAGCCTTTTTCACATTCAACGTCCCAAGTACATTTGTCTTCAGGGCCTCCTGTGGATGAGTTTCACACATAGGAACTATCTTCAAGGCAGCAGCATGATATAATAGATGAACATCTTGAGTTGCCTCAAGAATTCTCTCATAATCTCTAACGTCTCCAATGATGAATTTTATCTTTGGATCTGAAAAAATACGATTCATATCAAGCTGTTTTTCTTCGTCGCGACTGTAAATACGAATTTCTCTAGGATTGTATTTAAGTAGCTCTTTAGTTATGAAATTTCCAAATGATCCGGTTCCTCCAGTTACCAAAATAATTTTATCTCTTAGATTTTCCAAATTACTATCATATATACTATTACTTGAAATCAATTTAAATATTATTCCTTAGTTTTTTCGCTAATATTCGTAATGTTCCATGGTAGGGTATAAATAAGTTTGATAAATCTGGATTCATGCTTGAGTATCTTTTTCTATGAATCAGAGTATCTTTAATATTTTTAATATTCCAAAATATAGCTTTTAATGCCATTAAAACATGTAAAGGATTTTTTCTTAACATCTCATATATTATTATTCCTGATAAATCGAAAAAATATATTAATATTGAAAATAATAATGTAAAACCAAAATTATTTTTAATTAGCATTCTTAGTTTGTTTTTATAACTATGAAAAGCGAAAAAAACTTCAAATTTATTAGTAGTACCATGGCCAACGTGATAAATAATACTTTCAGGTACATATTGAATATCATACCCCATTCTATGGAGCCTCCAACATAGATCTGTTTCATCACAGTATGCAAAAAACTTTTCATCGAATCCACCAGCTTTTATTATTAGGTCTTTTTTAAATAAAGAAAGACATTGAAATACCTTTTGTGATTTATCATACTGCCCTTTATCGCATTCCCCACTTCCTCTAGTAAAATGATTTCCAAATCTATCCATAAAACGACCTGCACCTCCAGAACTATCTATTATTTTTCTTTCATAATAATTAAGATATTTAGAATCACATCCAGCAATCTTATCATTATTTATAATTTTTAAGAAAAGAGGAAGCAACCAATTTGAATCAAACTCCATATCATTATTAACAAAAGAAACATAATTTCCAGAAGATAATTTAAGACCAGTATTAAATGCAATAGATACACCCATATTATCCTTAAACTGAGATAAAATAATTGAGGGATAATTAATTTCTAAAAAAGAAACGCTTGTATCATTTGACCCATTATCTATAACAATTATCTCTAAATTAGGATAATTGGTTTGCATCAAAGAAGGAATACTTTTTTTCAGGAAATGAAGTCCATTAAAATTTGGTACTACTATAGATATCAATGGAAAATTAAATAATTTTAAAGATTTTTCTTTGTTCAATTTTATACGAACGTGTCAGTATAGTGTTCTATATAACGCTAACATATAGATGAAGGGTTCTATAGGCTTTTGTTTCATGATCCTTGTATAGTATAAACTCCAGTTTCTGGTTTATTCCTTTTTTTGTTGCTTTGAATTTGAAGGGACTTTCCCATTTTTCGTTCTCGATTAAAAAGACCTGTTCTGCATGTATCAAGGATCCATTAAAATTGACTTCTAAACGATAGGTAACGTTTTCATATTCGTAGTTAACGATAAAAATTATCACTTTTCCATCTTCTCCCACAGTTAGATCCGTAGGGTACTCAGATGCTGTTCCATTCGATCCGAGAAGATAGAACTCGGTGAATACTTCACCAGGTTTAGGTATGACCACAATGTAGATCAATGTTGTAGACGAAGCAATAATAGCGGCGACTAAAATGACGGAAAGAATCTTTTCCTTCCCTAAATATTTCAAATTTAAAGACCTAGGATAAGCAATTCTAAGACTCTTCAATGGTAAATTTTTGAGCCACCGTTGTCGTAAATCCTATTCTTCTTGATTATTACTTTATTATAGAATATTGAATTTGGTAGATCTATATCGAGATAAACCTTTTCTTTTCTTTCTACCATAAAACCTTTTAGATTTGAACTTCTAAAGTATATATATGCTCCAGAGGGCAGTTCTTTTGTTTCAGATAAGAAAGTTCTAACTCTCAAAAATACAAATTCATATAGCACTAGCCGTCCAAACTGGTCGGCATATATGGGGTAAGAATCTGTTACATCGACTAACCACTTAGCTGCATGAACTTCTTTATAATTGAATCTTGGATAGTCCCTGTTTTTATCTAATGAGAATGGTATTGGATTGTCTTTTGCGACTTCATATATAAATCCAGAAGTAAATAGTAAGAAGATAGCGAAGAATACGGACAACCATTTCAATGAAGCTTTCATATTTTCCTCACTTAATCTCGCTCCAAATACTTTCTTTATTCTATTGAATGTTGCTATTCCGCCTATTACGCAAAATGGTGCCAGGAAAAACAGCGTAATATGATACAACCTTGCAGTGTTTAGGCTACTGGCGAAATAGGGTATAGCTATTCCAGCGAGGCACAAAGTTAAATTGACTAAGGCAAATGCCTTGTATTCTTTTCCAAACTTCATATTAATTACGTTAAGAGATGATGTAAAAATGCCAACTACTATGAAAAATAAAGGTAAAATGTAAAATATTTTATTGACTTCACGTAACGGTGAAGTGCCTTTCATTAGAATTAATTTTAAACCTTCGGCAGCATCTGGATTTAAAAACTGGGCGAATAAGGTGCTTATGATGTGGTCAGCTATACGCACAAATGAAAAGAATGCAGTGGAATTGGAGACATAAATGTACCAAGCTAGTGTGAATATAATAAATAATAATGCAAAGCCTGGACTGATGTTTACCTTTTTCAGGTCATTATTTGTAGATTTACTAAATCTGCGATAAATTGTGGCTTTTACTTCTTGTATCGTTTGGTTCTTCATTAAAAATAATATTGGATATACTGAGATAAGAGATAACATATAGATGTAGGATAATCCATAGTGGGATACTGCTAGAGAAAAACCGAAGATGATGTATAGAATTGATAGTTTTGTTTTTTTGATTCCCTTGTCTACCATCAGTAAAATTAATAAAACTAGGAATAGCTCAGCTATCTGTTGCCGTGCCAACTGAAGCATATCGCTGAAAAACGTAGGAACCGCCATAAAGAAGAATGATGAGAGGAACGCTATCTTATCATCTGTTTCTTTTTGAAGGACTCGATATAAGCCAAGAGGTACTAATGAAAATAATAATGGGTAGATTATTTTGAAGACCCATATAAGGCTTAGATTACATATATGTGAGAAAATGGGTCCGAGCATCGTAACACTTAACATAGCATTATATTTGTTAGGAATCCCAGAATTCCAGAATGAATCTATCTTTACCAGATTAGAAAAATAGTATTCAATATGAATATCCCAGCCCCACAAATGCATCGATATCAAAGATTTATGATATAAAAGAGAGAGAGAAATTACAAAAATTGCTAAAGAGTATAAATTCTTTGGAATAAATATATCTAGCCCAATTAAAATGCAAATCATTGCAACTATTGCGATTAGAAACATTTGAAGAACGTTACTATTATAAAAATTAAACAAATAAGTTCCAAATACACTCAAAAAGGGAATTAATAATAAAAATAGTGTTGGTGAAGATAATAGATTTTCAAAGTTAATGAAAGTTGGATTAGAGAAGTCTTTATCTCTTGCATAGCTTAGAGCACATAATATTAACACAAGTATACTTATAGTTATGATGAAAGACAAATTAGAAAGTGGTTTAGAAATGCCGAAAAAAGGATAGAAAATATTCATAAATAATCCGCTGAACATTAAAGTTGCAATACTCAACCCAACTGTATACAATATCGTTTCAATATTGCCAAGTTTATGTAGTTTAAGAACTCTTAGAATAAGAATTCCAGGAATAAACGTTAAGTAGATAAATCCAATAAATTGTCTTATGATCGGAATTTGAAATCCTATAGCATCTAAAGCTATTGCAATCCACATCGCGAATTGAAGGGATAAGATTATCTTGAGAAACTTGCTGAATCTCCAATCGTTCATTTGAAAAGGACTATTTAGTTGCATTGTTCTTCCTAAATAATAGCGCACTCGGAAATGTTCTTTTTCACTATTTTCATAGAGACATCATATCTTCTATTATTTTTATTATCCTTTTCTCTCTTTTTTTTAGAGGAAATTTTTCTTTTATCCTTTGCCTCGCTCTTTTTCCTGTAACTTTATCTATCAGAGCCTCTCTAATAGCCATAGACGTTTCCTCATCATCTCCATAGTGAACATAGTAACCACAATTGCCTACCACCTCTGGTATTGCACCCCTATCTGTTACTATAGGTATACATTCACAAAGCATAGCTTCAGCTATAGCACAGCCAAAACCTTCATGATATGAAATCTGAATATAAATTTTTGCCTTTTGAAAGTGACTTAAAAGCTCATCATTAGAAAGATAACCAAGAAGATTTTTCATTTCATTATGTCTTAAATTTAATTTTTTTATAAATTCTTTTTTTGGTTTCCCTACTATAAGGAAATTTATATCAGGAATAAGTCTAGATGTATTTATAAATGTTCTTAGACCTTTTCTACGCGCGAATACTTCATTTATTCTAGTTGATATAGTTAAAACAATTTTTTCCTTCTCACCCTTGGGATAAAATTTACCCGCATCAAATCCATGATAAATAACATCAATCTTATCAGGATTTAATTTTAAGTTTTCAATTGCCTCTCTTTTTGTATATTGAGAAACAGCTAGGATTTTATCACAAAGTTTAAAGGAAAAAACTGCAAAATATTTCCATAATTTATTATTAAGAAGGCCATATCTTATTTTCGGTATATTAACTACATCATTTCCTCCAGCGATTATCAAGGATTTCTTGCGAAAGATTTTTGAGAATAATACAGCTAAAAATGCATGAAAGCTACCGAACCAAGAAAAAGTCAAATCACACCATAAAGTTCCGAGGAACACTTTTAATGGAAGAGATAGCAGACTCCCTTTATCATTCCAAGAGTAATTAATAGTCCTTACTTCATAGTTATTCCTCAGGATTTTTTCGTCCTTTTGACAAAAAGTTGCATTTGCTGGAGCTATAAATAAAATTTTAGTTTCTCTCATATTTGTTTATCAAGTTTTTCGATAATCAAGTTAATTATTTTAACTGTTTCTCTACCCTCACTAGGTAACACAGGGGGAGGTTGATTAGACATTATGTTTTGAACAAAATTTTTTATAAGCATTTCATGACCAAATTTTGCTTTGCCTAGAATTACGCTGGCTGTGTTATAAGCCAGACTCTTCATGATCTGACTTGCGGTTGATATAGATGAAAATGCTAGAGAGATTTTATTTAATGAATTTAGGTTGTGGTGGGATAGAATCATTCTAAAAACATCCAAGTTCAATAGCCCTTCTGTCCCTATTAATTCAATAGTGGCTGCCTGTCGATCAGTGGCATGTGAGATCATTATTGAGCTAATACCTTTTTCACCTTCTAATTCAATTCTATAATCGTCATAAAGAAGCCAAGGATACTGGGAAATCTTTTGGGCCAATATATTTACATTCTTAATTTTACCTATAAAACGTAAAGAAGTGTAAATGCCATGAGGCCCAGTCTCTCCCAGAATACCTCCAGGTAGTTTATGAATCCAATGATCGGAAATAGCAGCATATTCATCTCTTGGGGTTAAGCGAAGCCATCTCATACCAATAAATTTCCCTATTTGACCATCCTCGACCATTTTCTCAGCTTTTATAGTAACTGGATAAAATAATTCATTATGTATAATGCTAAGGGTGACACCGGATTTATTTGCAGCCTTTATCATTAGATCACAATCTGATACTTTAAGTGCCATAGGTTTTTCCATTAAAACATGGCATCCAAATTCAGCAGCCTCAACTGCTAATTGCATATGAATACCTGGAGGAGTACAGATATCAATAATATCTAAATCTTCATTTTTCAGCATGCTTTGAAGGCTGGAGTAATGATTGGACACTCCAAATTTATTTGCAACGGAATTAGCAAGTGCTTCGTTAATATCGCACATCGCTCTTAATTCAACATTATTTTTCAATTTTAAAAATGCTGGAATGTGCCTATGGTTGGCAATGAACCCACAACCAACTATGCCGACTTTTAGTTTTTTCATTTTATTATCAGCAATGTGAATTAATCATTAATTTATTGCTTTAGATTTCACGCAGGCAATTGCATTATCTTTCAGAGAAGAATCTATATTCTTGACCTGATCGATTGTAGATTTAATCCAAAAATTATTGGTTCTTAAGAAATATTCAATATTCTCAATATGAAAATTTCTTAGAAGAGCGAGCAAGGAATCATTATTATAAATTCTACACCGTCTCGATAAGAACGGCCTCCCAAATGGGACAGTCATCAAGAAAACGCCTCCATTAGTTATTATCCTTCTAATTTCTTCAATAGATTTTCTATCACCTTCGGAATCAATAATATCACCATATCTGCCAAGACCAATATGCTCGATTGTTGAGGTGGCTAAAACGATATCAAAGAAAGAATCTTGAAAATTGGTTTCCATTATATCGCCAACGGTACAATTTAAATTATTAATTATACCGTCATAATCATATTTCCTAATATCAATCGTCCATACCTCATATCCAAGCACTGCAAACATCAGGGGTAGCTGAGACCCTGTTGAACCTACATCCAGTATCCTACCCTTAGAAGGTATATTTCGCAGAACCCAAGGATGTTCCACTATTCTGGATGATTCTAGTAAAAGATCTATTGGATTTGAAAATCCCATTTTTTTCATAATAGATCGAATATGCTTATTTCTATCATATAATGATTTAAATAGCTTCATTTTTTTCTCAATATCGCCGTGCGCTTACTTCTGATTCGACCCAAGGATATATTTCTTCCATAGTATCTCGTAGGCTATACTTTCTTTCCCAATTAAGAAGATCTTTTATTATAGTCAAATCTGCACTGCGTGACCTTACACCCTGTGGCTTGGACAAATCATATCGCATTTTAACTTCCTTGCCCGCAATTTCAGCAATCATATTGACAAGCGAATTAATCGTGATCTCCTCATCGCTCCCAATATTCACAGCTGGTGGACGTGGTTTGCCAATTTCACCAAGAGCATAATATTTGTCACCCTGGCAATGCATTAATCGATAAGTGGCTTCACAGCAGTCCTTAATGTTAAGGAATGTTCTCACTTGGTGGCCGTCTCCCCAAACTTCAATCTCACCGCCTTCTGGTGGAAGTTCAGCTATCTTTCTGCATAGCGCGGCGGGTGCTTTGCAACGTGGCTCTTGCCAAGTTGTCATTGTTCCCTGGATATTATGATAGCGAGCAATTCTGATGTCGATTCCATAGTCTAGATGGTAAGCCCAATAGAGTAGCTCAGAGAATAACTTCTCGAAACCATAGAAGCTGTCGGGATCGGCAGGAAATGCATCGGACTCCTTTAGGACATAACTGCCAGAAAGCTTCTCGAAGTCTTTATCCTGTAAATATTCTGGATAGATACAGGCTGAACTGGAGAAAAACACTTTATCAATATCAAATACACGACAAGCCTCTAACACATTTCTATTTATTGTGACACTATTACTTATTACATCAGCATGTTTAGTCATTATGAAACCAATTCCCCCCATATCAGCAGCGAATTGATATACCTCATCCTTTCCTTTGACTGCCTGTACAACGTTATCCATGTACGTAAATCAACTTTTAAGAACTCGTTACAGAACTCCGATCTCTCCATCCATTCATGTTCTTTAATATCAACGCTAGTAACAGTATATCCTTTTTCCATCAAATATTTGGACATCCATGAACCTATAAACCCACCAGCACCAAGAACCACTACGTTTTTACTCATGTCTATTAACTCATTGAAATTTCAGATGATGAATACGAACTTAGGCTTTTACTTATTATATTGAAAAGTTGTGAACACCTATGTTCAAAAGTATGTTCTTTTAAAAATCTTTTTCTAGCCGCTTGTCCTAATGATTCACGAGATTCAGATGAATCAAGTAGATTAGAATATATCTCTAATGTTTCTTTTAAGTCATTAACAATAATTATCTCCTTATTTGGTTCAAACCACTCCTCGATCCCATTATATGGGTTGGTGACAATGCAACTTCCCATACTTGCTAATTCAAAAATTCTGGATATTGATGAACCAAAGACAGTGGCATGGGGTATCCTAGATATATTAAGGCAAATGCGGCATTGAGAATAAAATTTGTTATACCATATTTCATCTGCATCAATATATTTTGCATTTCCTATACAGCTTCCCATTCCTTTTCCGGCAACTGCAAAAGAGGAATTCATAGTTTTGGAAGGCTCTCCAATCATGAAATTAATACTTTCCTCTCTTAACCGGTCTCCTATGCCATAAAAACCTACATCAAATTCTTTTTCAGTCTTTAATGGGACAAATACACTTGGATCAGCTCCCCAATATATCGTATGTACTTCCTTTGCTCCCATTTCTTTCAAACTAGATTCTGAGCCCTTTGAATTAATAAAAAATGCTTCATATTCAGAAATATCAACATTATCATAGAAACTGACAGATATACCTCCATATTCAGGTAAGCTAGTTGGCGTATCGCCATCGTAATAATAAACAGGTATACCAAATTCTTCTTTAACATATTCAGGAATGCCCTCAAACTGGTTAAGAGGGATGGTAAGAACTATGATAGCATCTATGTCTTTCTCTTTTTCAATTATATATTCCAGGTGTTTTTTCCATTTAGGCTTAATAAGTAAATTTATAACTTTAGTTAGGGAACCCTGATTTTTTTGTCTGAATGACATTTGATCTTTATAAAAAGGAAGATGGGTCATTATCTGCTCTAATTTCTCGTACATCGAAACCTTAGTTAAGTTGGGATTCTCGTAACAGTTCCACCATAGTGACTTGACTGCTTTACCGAAGTATGGTACTGCTATGATCTCGACACCTTGTTCAGCTAAGCCTTTTAAAATTTGCCACCATGCGGGAGTTATCCCTAATTTCTTATTTGATAGATCTAAAGCCTGGCAAATTGCGAGTATTTTCAATTTAAATGATTTCCTCGCGCGCGCATTAATAACATTCTCTTAAAGATTGTTAATCCATGTTTAACACTTAGCTTCTTCTCTCCAATTCTAATGCGATACTCTATAGGAATTTCAACCACCTTGAATCCCTTTATCTTATTTATGAAATAGTTAATCTCACACTCGATATCAAATCCCTTTGACTCAGGCCTCCAGTTTTTCATTATATCATAGCGGATAATCCTCAGACCAGTGCAGGGATCCTGAATAGTGATCCCGTTTAAGATAATGTGTGCAAATCTTAAGAGATGGTTTCCTAAGTGAAATCTGTCAAAGTCTCTGCTCTTGGGACGTCTTCCACATACCATCCCAATATCTGGGTTCGACTCAAGTACATCTATCATCTCAGGAATATATTTAGCTGGATAAGTATAATCCGCATCTATCATAATCACATATTTATGATTTAACCCTCTGTGCTCTAGGAATTCCAGTGCATCCCTTATAGCAGATCCCTTTCCCCTGCTCTTCTGCGTTAATACCGTAGCGCCCAGCCTCCTCGCGTTATAACCTGTGGAATCGCCAGCAGGTCTATCAATAACGAGGATGAACGGATCAAAAATATCCCTGAGCTCTCTAATGACGAGTTTAACACCCGCTGGTTCTCTGTATGTAGGCAGTAAGACTATTGAATCGTTAAGAATTTTTTCCATACTTTAATTAACCAGAAATCTACGAAGTTAGAGGACTTCCAGAATCTTGAATGAGACGATGAACGTGAACGAGATGAGCAGAGGCAGTATGCCTATGGTGAGGGTTCTCCCGAAGGCCACGAGGGCCTTCCTCGAGTCAGCTGAAACCAGTTCCTTCGAGGCCAGCAGAAAGATCAGGAGAACGGTGGACATCGCACCCAACGTGGCTCCGAATGTCAAAGTGGCCACGGTTATGGTCGTCGTCACCGTTGATATCACGTTACCACCTTTCCGTACCATTCAATGTATTGTTACGCTATATAAGATTTAGGTAAGGTGCCACCAGGAAGAGAACGACATTAGTTATCCCGTGCGAGAGCGTCACGCCTATGATATTCCCCTTCCTGAGGACCATATATCCAAAGAACAGGCTCACCGAGAAGACGAAGACCAGGTCGAGCAGAGAGAGCCACCCGATGTGGAGCGAGGCGAACACCGCGGAAACCCCCACCAACCCACCCCTCTCCCCGAAAAGCCTCACCGCGCCCGGCTGCATCAGCCCCCTGAAAATGAGCTCCTCAACGAACCCAGTCGAAAAGCCCAGACCCAGGGCCAGAAGCAGGAAACCAGAAAAGGAGAGACCGGCAGCAATCGATTCAGGCCTCAAGATGAGGTAATCGATGAACCCGAAGGGTATACCGGTCAAGGCTATCCACGCCACCTCCCCAGGTTTACCGAACTCGACCCCAGCATCCTTGAACCCGATGCCCCGTATCCTCATCATGGCCACCGTCGCCACCAGAACGGGTACGTTGACAATTATGTACCAGGCGTAACGCGGAAAACTAGCCAGGGGCACCGAGAGGCTGATAATCCTGATCAGCGGAGCGAGGGACAGGCTGAGGTAGAAACCCGAAACCGAACCCTCCTCATGCGTTACACTGGAGACAACTAGTAGCGATAACAGAATCAGCGAATGGAGCAGGAGTCCATAGCTTGGATTAACGAATGAGGTCAGGACCTCAGCGAGGACAATTAACAGGATATACCCGAGGAAGACCCGGATCCCCCCGAAATCAAGCATCATTTCTCCAGCCTCTCGAAAACATAGTCCCGAAGCTCCACGAACTCCCCTCGGGACAGAATCTCATGGGCCTCCGACAGGATCATCGCCGCCTTATTCTGCCTGACATGCAGAGAGGAATCCGTGAAGGCATCCCCCACGATGGCTTTGAACTTATCCAAGCGGGTAGGCTCACTCATCAGTCTCTACTTTGGAGAGGATTTTCCCGCATCTATCGCATCGAACCTTTACAACGAGACATCCATTCATCCGCGTACCCCAGATCCTGATGTTAGAGAACCCACACCCGTCACAGGACTCCGGTAGATCGAGCTCAAGGATTCTGATCTCATCCGGGGATATGCGCTCAGCTAAACTAAGCATCAAGCTTCTCCGGGGTCTCCTCAACAAAGTCCTCCAGTGGCATTGGAGGAGGCGTTGTGGCCAGCGTGTACCCTATCCAGGCTATGATAGCTAACATCGCCGCCACCGCCAGGAACGCCGATACCTGTACCACCAGCAGGACCCAAGGAGACATGAACACGAGGTAGAAGTAGCAGCCGATACCCAGCAGGCTGCCGATGAATATTATATAGCCCAACGTTTTATCGTTCAATCTAGATACCCCACCCGGAAGGCGCGTTCAACTCATGGACCGTCAGGTACCTGGCGAAACCGTCCTCGCGAGCCCATCCATCAGCGGCACCGTAACCCCACCCCACCGCCGTCCTGGATAGAGCCCAGGCCTTCCCGACCCCATAGTCCTCCATCATCCTCACGAACGGGCCCTTCAACGCCTCCCGGAGCTTGACCAGGATCTGCACTATTATCGATCCCACGCGCGCGCTCCGTACCTCCTCGAGGAGCCTCATCGTCAGATAAAGGTAGCCTC
>Ga0114925_10000440_pt1 | contig 18236 bp, 19 predicted proteins | sample SumtaG_2_FD_87287 | JGI IMG/M metagenome (GOLD analysis project Ga0114925, IMG submission 87287) | Deep subsurface microbial communities from Indian Ocean to uncover new lineages of life (NeLLi) - Sumatra_00607 metaG | ecosystem: Environmental > Aquatic > Marine > Oceanic > Sediment | place... | reverse complement strand
TATTGAGTTATATGGCCTCGGCATTAGATTAGGATCCCGCGGGTGATCACCTCCGCAATATTGATTACCGCTATATCCTATACCAGTTATCGGTACATAGGGATTTTCTTCGGGCGAATTTCGTTTACTGTGGTGATGATGGTCATGGTGGTGGTGGTGATGTTTTTGGGAATGATCTCGGGGATCAGTTGGGCGAGAATGCTTATTTTTGATAATAGCTGTATAATGTGGTCGTTTGATTATTCTAGCATGAACCGGCATTAATGTATATTCGCCGGTTGTTGCATCAAAGTTAACACCGCCACAAGCTCTATCTTTAAAGCAATGTTCAATTGCATTTGTTATATCATAATATCGCGGTGATCCGTGTATAGGTCTCCCCTCAAAAGCTTGTCCAGGCTCTCTTTTTATATCATGGGAACTAGGTGGTCTGTACCCATATTGATTGGTAGTTCTTCGGTTCGCATATGCTAGAGGATTGCAATTGGGGACCCCGGAAGCTTGGGCAGCAACAGAGTGGTGTTTCTTGCCTTTGTGGCCATCAGTTTGTGTTTTCATTATTTTTGATACCTTATTCAATAATTGAATTTCTCTTTGAATTACTTCATCAGCCGCTTTGGGCGAGTTTGCTCTTTTCTGATCTATTTCTGCAACATAGACACGCCAAACCATTCTACCTAAAACTTCCGCTTCTGAATCATGAATGTAAGGCAGATTCACACCTTTCTTTCGCGCTTCATCTTTCATAAAATCTTTCCCAATTTCTTCATACATTTCACGACTTATTGCCAATTCATCTAAATCACTTGGGATAAATTTCTTGTATCTATTATTATCCATATTGTTTGGAACTCTTCTTCCCTTTCCATGGTGTCTATGGGGATGAGGTTTACCCGAGTGGCATTTATCTCCTGCATGTTTTCTAGCAGTTGTACCATCGGGACAACATCCGTATCTGGTACCAGAACAGCCGCCAATTTTTTTCTCAGTACCTCCTGGACCAAGCATATGTTCAGTACCTCCTGGTCCAAGCATATGTTCAGTACCTCCTGGTCCAAGCATATGTTGGGTTCCCCCTGGTCCTAAATTATGTGGTGGACATTTACCGTGTTTTCTAATATAAGCGAGGTTTCCATCAGTTTTCTCGCATACCCCTGCAGGCCGGCCACTATCAATATACCAGCTGTAAGGACAATCACTCTCATATTTCATATCATTTGGTTCACCACGACATTCTTTAACAAATTTTTTTGGGTTGGTCTTTGACTGGTATACTGTTTTACAATCGCCGTCCATTTCACTGGGTTTACTACATTTATTTTCCATTCCTTCTACATTTGCTTGAGGTATCATAAAAGCGGATCCCATGCTTAATATTGCGAATAAAGTCAGTAAAACTACAAATATGTTGGTCATTACTATATATAGTAAAAGAGATTTTATAAATGGTAATTTTAGAAAGAATTATATCTACAGATATATATACACCAAATGGTTACTAAACAAAAGGAAGAAGAAGAAAAAAAATCAATAAAGGAGGGATTAACTTCCCGGACAGCCAAGACAAAGGTTTCCAAAAAAGCTGTGAAGGGAAGTATTTGGGGAGGTTTTGTTAGCAGTACAATTACGACATTAATCGTGATGTGGGTGCTTTTTCCCTTTTATTCATGGCAGTTGCAGGTTATTTTTGACCAAGCAGGCTGTATTGATGGGGATCCAAAAACCTCTTGTCCTCTTCCATATGATAAAAACGCCAAACCTTACTGTCCAAACATTCCTCCAAATGGGTGTAAGGAAACTATGGATGGTCCAGATATGTTTACCAAAATGATAGAATTCTTTACTCATACTTTAAAACAAATTTATGAGATAATTACTGGAACTGTTTGGATAGAAATAGATAAAAAGGTAACTGCTATGGAGAATCATATTAAAAATAGTGGAAAAAAATCAGCCTCTAAAGGAACAAAGAAAGGAAAACAAGGTTCTACCAAACCAACGAAGGGTAAGACAAAGATGGGTGGAGGTGGATTACATGCCGCTGCACGGCGAGGAATATTTACAGACAAAACGCAGCCCAATACTTATGGCGCGGCTGTTGATGTAGCAGAATCTGTTCTAGCATCATCATTAGGTTACGACTCTAAAAGCGCCAAAAATTTCAAATGTTGTGATAGAATGAAGCAATTTGAAAGTGATACGACGCAAGAGCAATGTAAACCTGCATTTAATTTATCTGATGTTGAGCCGTTCAAGTCCATCTTGCCTAAAGATTTTGGATGGCCATATACATATCTTTTTAATAGTCCAAAAGTGGATGAAGACGGTGTCCCAATTAAAGGTCAGTGGAATAATACGAGATATGATCCAAATGGTGATGCGACGGAAGCGACGCCCAAAAGATGGGTAGGGGCCTGGTTTGCAAAAACACAGCAGCGTTCCTGGTCAGCCAGTAGAAGTATTTGGAGTAAAATTCTATTACTATTCTATCCATTTCTTCATGATGAACTAGATAGTCTAGAAGTACAAATTCGTATTGAGAAATTTGTAAATGCGTTAGAAACGAAAATGAAGGCATTAGCAAAAGAAATGGCCGAGAGCCCTGACGCCACACTGGAGGGAAAGTCCGGAGAAAAGTCTAGTGCAATGACCACATCTGGACAACGGTCTACAAATAAAGGTGGGACAGAAGGCGCCAATTTACCTGTTGCTACAGGTGTACCTGTAGCGGTGCCTGTAGCGAATCCGGTAGATATTAAACAAAACGGCGGTGGTCTGCTCTCAAGTAATAGAGGCGCCGCGGCATGTGGGGATGAGGGTGGTGAGAAGTCCTGTAAAAACGAACTTGAATATATACGGAAAAATTTTGAGAATGTTTTTGAGGCCTATAAAAAACGATTTCCAACAAAGAGTGATGGTAAACGAGACGATAAAGATGGTAAAGCTATAACTGGTTTATTGGAAATTATGAGCGATAAAAAGGGTAAGTGGTTAGATGCTGATGGTAAAGATATAACGGGTTCCTTATTTGAAATAGGTATGAATCAGTCTAAGGCAAACTCAGGGGCGGATGCCTGGGAACTAGGTAAAAATGCAAGAGATTATAAAGCTGCGGGTAAAACAGATAAACGAGATATTGATAATGTATACTTGGACTTTTATGTTGCGGCTACTAAACCTCCAACCCATAATCGCCAGACAACAGGAGGAGATGCTAGAAATTCCTCGGCTGCTGCCGAAGAACATGGTTTACAGGCACATGGTAAACTGCATAATATTGGTTCATTTTTGAATCCTCTTGGCGGAGATACTCGTTATTGGATGAGATATCTTGTAACTTGGTATTTACCCATTTTGACAATGATATTAATGACTATTGCAACATTCACAGGATTCTGGTTTACAGCTTTCAGTTCAGTCAATAGATATAGTAACTTTATTTTACCATTCTTTGGTGGGATTTTCTTGGCATTTACCAATATGTTTGCACAACCCGCTTCAGTATTGCTTTATATGTTATTCGGAGCAAAAGGAGCACATAGAGATTCAAAAGACTGTCCTTATGATAATGGTGTTTATAGAATGCGAGAAAACATGAAACGTTACCGGGGTCTTAACATATACATTACTCTCGCTATCATTGTTACACATCTTGGAGGAGCCTTATTAGCTAGTGGAAATTCAGCATGGTATTCATATGTTCTTGCATGGATATTCCCAGCATATACCTTATTTTGTTTGGTTGCTAAGTTAATACATTGGTTATGGTATTTAGGATAATTCTAGTAAAAATTACTTAATGATTTATATAATTATTAAGTAAATGGGTAAAAAAAGGAAAAAGAAGAAAGTATCGGCCATGGGAAAACCATTTGTTAGCATTTGTACTCCAACTTACAATAGACGACAATTTATACCTGCATTAATTGAAAATTTTAAAAATCAAACGTATCCAATGGAATTGATGGAATGGATCGTTGTGGATGATGGTACTGATCCCGTTGGCGATTTATTTAAAGATGTTCCTAATGTCAAATACTTTTTTCAGGAAGAAAAGATGAAGTTGGGACGAAAAAGAAACTATATGCATGAAAAAGCAAAGGGAGATATTATTGTTTATATGGATGACGATGATTACTATCCACCAGACCGGGTAAATCATGCTGTTAATAGATTAAGATCAAAGCCGGGTGCTTTATGCGCTGGTAGTAGTACGCTATATATATTTTTTAAACATATTCAAACGATATATCAGTTCGGGCCATATGGTCCACAACATTCTACAGCAGGCACATTTGCATTTAAAAAAGAGTTATTAAAGCAAACTAGTTATGATGACGAAGCTGAAATTGCAGAGGAAAAGCAATTCTTGAAAAATTATTCAATTCCTTTTGTTCAATTAAATCCCATGAAGACCATATTGTGTTTTGCACATGATCACAATACCTTTGATAAGAGAAGATTATTAATAAACCCGCATCCTAACTATGTTAGAAAAACTAATTTGAAAGCTACAGTATTTATTAAAGATAAAAATATGGCAGAATTCTATATGACGCAATAAATTTTATATGCTAATATTATAAATGGCATTAAAAGCATTGAAGAAATTATTGAACTTTAAAGGACAAAACGTAGATAATATTGTTATGTGCGTGGTTACCCTTGCTTTAGGATTTATTATTGTCAAATCTTTAATTGACGGTCTAACTCATTCTCACGTACATGAAGGATACGAAGGGCAGAAAGAACTTTTACTTCTCCATATGGACGGGTGTCCACACTGTGTTAAACTAATGCCGCATTGGGATGCTGCGAGTGAAGAGAACAATACGTCAATTAAGATGCGAGCATTAGAACATAAAGAGGGAGATGGTCCTGCTTTATGTAAAAAACACAATGTCACTGGATTCCCGACCATGATGCTGTTAAGTGGCGGAGAGAAAGTTAAATCCTATTCTGGGCCCAGAACAAAAGGCGGTATTTTAGATTTCTTAAATAAAAATGCTTAAATTTCCGCTTTAGTATAACTATCTAGATACCTGTAGACTCTATTGATATCTAGTTTATTAATTTGATAGTTGTCATTATCAAACAGTTCGTATATTTCGTCATCAGAATATTTTTGTCGGAGAGAAAGGAAATAGGAAAAGACGTCTTTTTTATCCATATTCAACTGTTGACATAAATTTTGAATAAATAACATATTATTGTACTCTGTTGAATATTTTGTTAAAACCTTTGTGAAACGTACCTTTTCTGGATTAAATTTTACGGGTTTTTTTTTCGGTAAGTCATGCCATAATGCATGGTTATAAAATGTTTTTATTAATGAGCTCATTTCGTTAAATATCCATATCTGTTTTTGAAATGTTATTCTATCTACATAGTCCGCAAAGCATAGATTATTCAGAATTTTGATGTAAAATGGTATGGCTATATTCTTGGGGATTTTTTCTAAAACATCTATTATATTTTCATGGAATAATAATCCAACACTAGTACGGTCTGTTTCATTCATTAATAGCATATGATCATTTATACTATATTTATTATTAAGCAATCGTTTTGTAATTTGCTTCGTATCTTCATTATATGTTTTAGGTTGTAGCATATTTGTTATAATCTTATTTTTAAGAATACTTTGTTGCGTTGTGTATATATCATGTATATGCTTTAGTTTTCGCATATCACCTTGGATAAATTGTACCATATTAGCAATGAGGTCCGCTTCTAATTTTGGCATTAAAAGCTTTACAATCTCATTAACTTGATTATTGTTAGGGGTTTTTAGTTCTATCTTGGTGCAAACCTTCATCATTTCAGTTATTTTCTTATCAATATGATAATTTCCAATACAAATAATTGGAATCATCGTGGTATCTTCCTTCTTTTGTTTTTTGGTTTTCTTAGGCCTAATAAGTTTAATAAGAGAATTTATACCGCCTTTATCACCACCATTCATACCATCTATTTCGTCCATAATAATTGCTATTTTTCGTATTTTTTTGTGAAACATACTTATTATATTGGTATCTGACATATTATGTTTCGTAATATTATCAATTATGCTTTTATTCCTAACATCGCCAGCATCGAACATAATGATATCATAATCTAGTTTTTCAAGAACAGATTTTACGAAATAGGTCTTTCCTGCACCAGGGCTACCGTAAACATATATCCCACGCGGTGTTAATACATTCATTTTATTAGCTTCAAAATATTTAAGACTATCGGCCAGTTTTTTTTCCTGCATTTTTCTATTCAGAATATGAGTAATATTTAATTGCTCCATTTATTATTCTTTGATCTTATTTTTTTATGTCTCTTTTTCTGTGAAAGGCTATTTTCTAAATGTTGATTAATAAGTTCTTTACATTTATTACTATTATATTTGATACTCAGCAATTTCAAAAAAACTAAATAGGAGGGAAAAGTATTCTTTTGGTATTTCCAGTTAAGAGGTTTGCACCATTTAACTCCTCGGATATTCAATAAGTATTTTATTTGAAACATACAATCTTTGCGAATGATATGACGTATATAGCTCTGAAATCTAGTATGATTTATAGTATATTGTTCAATGATTTTAGGATAAAATTTCTCGAATAAGTCTTTACTCAGTACATATAATGTAGTAATTGGTATATACTTGTATATCTCTCCAATAACATCTTCGGGAAGAAGGATCATTTGATATAGAATGCTAAAATCTTATATCAAATTTATCTGTTTGTTAGGCCGTCCCATGTTACTCCGCAACTCTCAGCCCATTCTCGTTTGTCCTTTTTAGAGTCGCCGAATGAACCCCAAAGGCAGTCATCACCGCCCTTTCCTAAACCCTTTGCATTATAACACATATCTTTTCCATTGTTATCTTTCATAATAAAATAATCTGGACATGTACCTATTTCAGGAGGATATGCAAGTTCCTTCCTGGAAGACCACATCAGGATAGCTAAAACAATGAGACAAATTATAAGAATTACTATGGCAATAGTCATCACTATACTCTGGAAACTCATCTATATATATTTAAATATATAAATTTTTTTAGCCACTAATATTATATGAATTGTAATAGCAACGGACGAGTTGATATCTTGGGTAATAATGCGATGGACTGTTTTCACTTATATGATAGAATACCCGTTTCTCAAGGAGATACATATTATAGAACGGCTATGACTGGGAATTGGGATAACAGTATGTTAACTAAAACTTTCTTTAGCGCAGATAATATGCGCATTTTACAAAATGGAATTAAAGCAGGAGTATATCACAAATCAAATGGAAGGTTTCAAATTGCGGATCAAGATCCTGATGTTCTTAAAATGATCATGCGAAGTACATTCTTACAAAGTTCAAAGAATCTACCTACAAATATCACGGAGCAAGTTAAACAGCTAAATGATTTAGTTTTAGGTTATGCCGTGCCTCAGGTTTTAGGAGAAGCCATAGGTTATGTTAAATATAAAAATGATGCGAGTATGATGTATACTCCTATGCAGCGCCCCGCTTCTACATACCACAGCAATACACTTGAACTTAAACCTTGGTTCTAGCTGTTGGAGGACAGTGAGACTTGAACTCACAACCTTTGGATTTAAATCCACTGCGCTGCCTATTGCGCCATGTCCTCTATAGTGTTATTCTCAATAAAAAACATTCAGCAATGTTCTTTATTTTTATAAAAGTGTAAATTATAATTAGTTCAAATAGGATTGCATCTCATCGGCATAACGGGCCTTATCCTTATTGGCTTTCTCTTCAAAAGGCTTCTTAATTTCAGCAGTAGCAGCTTTCCACTGTTTTCCTAACATTTTTGAAACCTCAGAGATTTTGATATTCACACCGTTTTTCCGCATCGTATCCATTAGCGGACCACGATGCTCATCACAGTAGTAAAGATAAGATGATTTTGGCCGAATTGGCTTTTTTGGATCTCGTCGCGTTTTCAGCTTTTGTGGAGGTCCCAAATATTTATCAACAAATTCGGGAATCCGGTCTACATTATCTGTCGCAATACAGAGACTAGTAATTAAATTTTTATGGGATTCGTAGAACAAGTGGTGAAGGGCGCTTGTATCATTTTGGAAACGAAGATTACTCATGGCTTTTATGTTATAATATAAGCCATAATATTAAATCAATTTTCTACTTAATTCTTAACAGTAATTAGTTTATTTTTCTTCTTTCGTTTTACTTTTTTCTTTCCCGATCCTTTTTGGCGTTCGCGCCTATTCAACTGATACTGTTGGTACTGTTCTTGTAAAATATTCAATTCGTAAAGCCACATGGATTTTGGCGTTTGTTTCTTAAGATCTTCCAATTCCACTTTCTTTTTCGCACACTCTTCTAGTAGTTTCATAATATTTTCCTCCTCCACTTGATCAATTCTCATACTTCGGAGATATTTATATTCAGAATCGTCATCAATTATATCATATGATCGCTCGTTAAGTAATGCGATTACAACCGCTTGTTTTTTACGACGCAAATCAATAATATCATCACATTGTTCCTGAATAAATCGCGCTTTATTACTGAGGATAAGAACTTCTCTTTCTAGCTGTTGTATCATATAAGCAATTCTATCAGCATAAGTTTTGATACGGACAGGGATATAATCATTTATAATATCTGCAACTGTCTTATATTTCTTCAACCGCTGTTCCGAATCAAATAACCACATATTGGTAGTGGTTTTTGTAGTATATAATTTAAATCTCTTCTCTAGTTCATTGCACCCATACTCGGCCTTTTTAGGGAGTAATTTATTGACAGTTCCTTGTACAAGTTTAATTTTAAAATCAATGTCAGTATCAGTTGACATATCGGTGTAACTCTTTACAATAAATGATTTCTTACTTTTCTTACTATCTTTGTTTTCAATAAGACTTTCAATAAACTCCTTGTAATCTTCGGTCCAGGTACCCACGGGCAATTCTGTAATACGAATTTGATCTGTTCCAATTATTTCGTATTTACCTTTAATCAAATAACGATCCTTCTTGACTTTCGTTACACTTCCGGTAAATCCTTCAAAGTACACATTGATTTCCGGCAAAGCAGTTCCTTCTAGATTTGCCCTAATATATTTAATAATATCCATTGTGCTGTGCGGTGGAATATCACAACTAAAGCCTGTCCCAATTCCTTTCGCACCATTAATGGCTATCATAGGTAATGTAGGAACATAATAATCTGGTTCCACTGGGAACCCATCATCATCCTGATAATTAAGAACAGCGTTATCGTCTGAATTATAGAGGTATTTAGTTAGCGGTGTCAAATGCGTGAAGATATACCTTTCACTCGCTGAATCTTTACCGCCCTTTATACGGGTACCAAATTGGCCCTTTGGCATCAATGTATTAATGTTATTGCTCCCGACAAACTCCTGTGCAGATCCAATGATGGTTCCTACTAAACTGGCTTCGCCGTGATGATATGCCGAATGCTCAGATGTATAACCTGCAAGTTGGGCTACTTTAATCTCTTTTATAAGATTGCGCTTGAAACAAGCATATAGTACCTTTCTCTGACTAATTTTATTACCATCTACTAGATTTGGAATTGAACGATCACAATCATACTTTGAAAAGTGCACTAATTCACAATCTACATAATCTTTGAATGAAATCTCCTGTTGTTCTATATCTAAAATTGTATCTTGGTCATATTCTCTTAACCAGTCTTTTCTATCATCCGCTCGTTTCTTATTAAATGCTTTATCTACTGCATCTGTGCACTCATGACCACTATGTTTAAATGTCACAATTCGTTTATTCGCGAAATATTCCTTGAATTCTTTTGCTGTTGATGTACCAAGTCCCTTAAAATACTTGATCGTCCAACCTTTTCCATTATTATTCTCCGTCTTCCATTGCTTATATTCTTGATCAGTATAAAAGCTTTTTGTTGACGTCCCCCTCCTAGCTTTAATAATTGGGGTATTCATAAATCCTAGAAATGAATCTAGTTTTAATAGTTCGGGCCATTGAGCATTAAATAGATTAATTCCGAGACCCTTGATATGTGCACCATCCAAGTCCTGATCAGTCATAAACATAACAGCACCATACCTCAACTGTTTTTCAACCTCTTCCTTACTATTATATTTATATCCTGATTTCAATCCAAGAATTTTCTTTATGGCTGCAATTTCTGCATTGCTATTTAGTTTAGAATCTGCTGTATCACTCGCATTCATAAGTTTCCCACGCAATGGGAAAACGCCATATATATTTCTATCTTCCTTTGATAGTCCCGACATGACGCCCGCTTTAGCTGAATCTCCCTCAGTCAAGATAAGTGTACATTGTGATGATTTGCGAGTTCCGGCAAAATTAGCATCAGATAATTTTGGAATGCCTCGGACAGATCGTGTTTGCGATCCATCTGTTTTCCTAGCCGAAGCATTATTTGCCTTCACTTGGGTTAGACTAATAGCTGCATCCATGACTCCAAGTTTTTTAGCGATGTATTCGATAAATTTATCACTAACGTCGCATTTAGAACCGAATCGCGATGATGGGGTATTGAGATAATTTTTTGTTTGGCTATCAAATGAAGGATTTTCAATAACAACATTCAAGAATAGCATAAGCTGTTCCTTGATTGATACATTAGTTACTTTGATTTTCTTTTTCTTAAAGATATACGCGGCCACCTTTCGGAGGATATGATTCATCAAATAATCTACATGTTTCCCCCCTTTTTGCGTGTAAACTCCATTTACAAATGAAACTTGTGCGAATTCACCTGTAGGTGAACAGGCTACTCCAAATTCCCATCTCCCATCTTTTTCATAAACGCGTCTAGCAGTTGCTTTATTGCCGATGTATAGACTCATATAATCTTCAAATGTTCGGATTGGGATCATCTGATTATTGAATCGCACTTTTACAGATTTATCAGTAACTGCTGCAATGTCATACGATCGTTTGCGTAGAATATTAAATATATCATCTGTGATGCCTTCTACGCCAAATCGTTCAAAATCCAACTGAAAAGATACTTTCGTATATGGTTGGGATTTACATTTCGTGATTTTTGGTTTGCCGATAACCGAAAGATTGTCGGAAAACTCTTGTACATACTTAAGTTTTCTTATATGATCAACAGTCTCAATTCTACCTTTTTTGGAGAAGATCAAGACAAGTTTAAATCCAAAGCCATTCTTTCCACCAACGATCCTTTTTTCTTTTTTATTATAATTTGTAGATGTCATTAAATGACCAAATATCATTTCTGGGATATACATCTTATGAACAGGATGTTTTGCAATATCAATCCCATTTCCATTATTGAGCATGGTGATTACACCTTGTTCTTTATCTACATTAATATCAATCAATGTAACAGGGAGGCTGGTTTTGTCGCCCTTTTCTATCTTACCTGCCATGCGGATCAAATGATCGCGACAATTTACGATCCCTTCATCAAAGCATTTATATAAACCTGGTATGAAACTAAAGACTTTTTTAGCCATTCCCTCATTAACCATAGTCCAATCGGTAACATCATCAGCTTCAATTCCACCGATGTATGTATCGGGAGTATCTAAGATGTGTTGCCGTTGTTTTTTAAGTTGATATGTACTTGCTAGATCTCCTTTAGAATCTGACATTGGTGTGGATGTAATTTATTTTATTATCTTTAAATGTTTTCAATTTTTAATTTCTGAATAATTATATATAAATGCCTCAACAAAAACCCGGACATAGGACGAGAAATGTACATACTCATAAACAAAGGAGTAAAAAACACCGGACATATAGACATAAATCTAAAATGAAGCCGAGTAAACAACAAATAAAAAACCAGGAAAGGGATTTATTATTAAGCAAAAAATTATTGAAGAATTTTGTGATTGAAAGTTCGCGTACAAAGGGGCCGGCATTTTCTAATGCAAAAAAACTTTTGGAATTAAGAAATAAATCTATACGCAAGGGTGAATTTGGCAAAGCTGTGCTGTATGACACGATGGCCACTGCGTATTTTTTTACATATAACCCCATGGCCCCGACTGCTGTTGAACGCGGGCGGCTAGGGGAAGCTAGAACAGGTATTCATGGTCCGTCGGATCCAGATACTATGGTAAAATGGGGGACATTGCCTCCAGTTAAGGAAACAGAGCGATTAACAAGGACCGAAAGGAGACGAGTAAATCGGCGCACTAGAAAGGGGGAAGGAAGAAGTAAAAAGCGAACAATGCGTCGGGGAAGAGGACGAAGAAGGCGAAGAAGACGTTAATAACCAACCAATTCTAATAACCAATCCCACCATGTTTGAGTACCGCGACTTCTTGCAATGCGTCGCCTCCGCGAATTAGCTTCATTTAATAATCTCTCCAAATGCCAAATTTCTTCTTTAACAATAGTCATTTTATCTTGTACTGTAATATAGTCCATTTAATATATATATTTAGCTAAAATATATTTTAGATAAGTTTTTTTCTCACTATGATATATAATGACAAAGAAGCACATGAAAGGTTCCGATGGTAAATACCACATTAGTGGCATGGTTTTTGAGATTCTTATTGGTTCGCGCGCCCAGGTTCATCATGGAACGGCGTATAAAACATCAGGAGGTCTGAAAAGAAAGGATCTTAAGAAAAATAAACATGGTAAAATTGTGTCCCGTCTCAAGAGTAGCAAAGGGCCTCAAATGTTAAAGCGTCTTACAAGCAAGGGTTATCATACGCGCAAGGGCCATTTCGGATTCGTGAAGAAAGCTGCTAGTGGCAGTAAACATCACAAGAAGCGTAAGCATACACGTAAAAGGCGCAAGTCCAGAAAGAGACGTGTGCACCCAATTCGTGGCGTTCGTTGGGAGGATAGATCCTACAAAAGTGGTCGTTTTGCAAGGAAACCAAGCTATAAGCGGTCGCGAAGACGTCGTTAGATTTTAAAATATTAGTATATAGTAAATGATCATACGCAGACGTAGAGGAGGAAGAACTCGTCGTAGACGAGGTGGAAAAATAACGCGTCGTAGACGTGGAGGGAAGAGTCGTAGAATCGGCGGCAAGAGGCGCAGACGCGCTGGAAAATCAACTACGAAGAAGCGACGTGGAGGATTTTTTTACAAAAAGTGTTTCGTAAACGACCAATGTAAAACGGGGCAGTATTGTGATCATGTATGGATACCGTTTGGAATCCGATATGGTGTCGGAAATGGAACTTGTGCGAACAAAAGCTAAATTTAATGTATTTAATCCAAAATAAATACATTAAGTCGTCCAAAAATCATTCAAGATGCGTTTTCTTATTATGTATTTTTTAGGTATTATTTGATTTATATATTTAACAAATTCTTGCTTATTTATAATTCTAAAGTTGAACTTGCTTGCACAACGAGTACAATAGTCCATATAGATCTGATCAATACTCTTTTCATAATAATCTGGAGAGAATTTATAGGTGATTTTAAGATCATTAAGAATAGTCGTTACCTCATCTTGCTTATTCCATAATAAACATTTGTAGTTCATAATTGATTTATTGTTTAGTATTATATCATTAAAATGCTCTAGTATGAATACAAACGTCTTTTCACTGATTTTTTGCGAATCATCCTTGTGTAACTGTTCAAGCCAGTGTTTATAAATAGTAAATAATTCTGTAACTTCTATTTCTTCACCATTTTCATGTACCATATTATCTCTCCAAAATTCACGTAAATGCTGGCTACTTCCTAGATATTTACACGTTATCCCAATAAATTGGTCATTGTTAGCATCTAATTCTAATAATGGTGACAACTTTGTTTTTAACTGTGACATAAATACAACAGATGGTAAGTTATTATCGGAGAGAAATTTTTTCCATAAATAGTGTATTTCCTTCATTGAAATACATGCACTTTTATCATCGACTTTCAAAATATTGGTCTCAATAAATCTCTCCAATAAGGTATTTTCATCTTGATTTGCAAGACACATAACATTAGTAATAGCTGTATTATTTGATGTATTTAGTGCATATTTATCAGAGTTTTCAAAACGATTAGAATAATGAACGGCGACGGCCATGATATCCAGAATATGGTATTTTACAATGGTTGTCCAAAAATGTTTATTTCCAACACTATCATTGAAATTCAAAACTCTACATGTTGAATATGGATGATCATACCAGGAATACTTTATTGTGGTGTCAATATGGTATTTATTCTTGAAATAACTAAAAATATTATCAGATAATGCTTTGATAAACTCCTTTGATCTTAAATTAATTAAATGTATGTTGCCCTGTAATTTTTTGAGAATATTATCACCCATTATTGTTAAAAAATATTTTGCTTCTTCTTTGGTAGAAAGTAATAGAGGAGTTAGATAACCAAGAACCTTCTGAATAGTCTGAGATTCGGGAATTGTTGTAAATAGACTCGTATCTTTAATCCTCTTCATGATCATATTTGTAATCTTATATTTCCAAGGTAACAGTGATTTATTATTGGATATCCCTGTTAAAATCTTATGCAGGATATCACTTTCATTTACTAATTTAAATTCAATACCATCATATTTCACGAAAATGGCCGATTTTGCAATATACATGTATTTCGTTTCAGAATTTATTAGAAACTCATTGATAAATGCTTCCGTACCCTGTACTAATTGTTCCTGTCGTTGCATTCTTTCAATATGTGTATCCAACCTTTCAGGAAGTTCGGTCTTGATAAACTCTAGTATTTTGTCATGAACAGCCATATCTGAATATTTTTCATATATATCCTTAAGTGCCATTATAGACTCATCCATTGATATTGAATAAATACTTAGTATTGATTTAAGTATTTATAGACACAAATCATTTTCTGTAGTTAACCATGGATCCATTAAAACTTCAGTTATTGTAATCCGTTTATCTGCATCAAATTCTAACATTTTATTAATAAGAATAAATGCGTCGTCCGGAATCTTACCTGCATATTTAAGGTGTGTTTTAGTGGGAAATATGTATCTATCTGCCTCTTTCAAATCATTATAATTTAGAGAACGATGATCAAAAGCGGAAGTTCCCGTAAATAGTAGCCATAAACATATACCTAGTGACCATACATCTGCCGTATGAGAATATACACCATTATAAATTTCAAAAGGTGTATATCCTCTTGTTCCTACTAATTGCGTAAGATCTTTTGATTTATTTGTATATACGTGACCTGAACCAAAATCTATCATGGTCAATGTCATTTCATCATCCCGAGAAATAATGAAATTCTCCAATTTTATATCTAAATGTACAAAACCATTCTTATGCAGTCTTAATGTACTTTCTGCCATTTTTTTAAAGATATGTCTAACCACTTGATTAGGTAGTGGCCTTCTATTATATTCAAGTTGGTCTACAAACCATTCAAATAATTCTTCACCTGGTATATACTTTGTAATAATTGATATATTCTTAGGCCCACGAATTACACGTTTCAACTGAGGAAAATATGATTCATTTTTTAATTTTCGTAATATTTTCGTTTCTCTTAATGCATCTTCCGATTTATTATTAAATAATGTCTTACAAGTATATTCCTTTTGTGTGTCTCTATCCGATATCTTAAAAACAACCGCTGTCCCTCCTCTACCCAGTTCTCGTATAATATCATATTTTTCCAAACCATAATGTCTTTTTTTTCCAAATAAAGAAAAAGACTTTCCCATTTTATTAGATATAACACGCATCATATTTGCCGATATCTATATATAACTATTGATATTTAAATCGATTTAAATTTGGTTGCTATGTCTAAAAGACGCATAAGTATTTAAAGGTTTATAGTTAGATATTTTATATTATGAATACTAATTCAGGCGGAAATGTTCTTGAAATTAAAACCGTGCAAATTGCTCCATTTAGAACTCTAATGACAGCATTAAAAGATATACTTCTTGAAACTAATATAACTTTTAAGGAAGATGGAATTAGAATAGTAAATATGGATAAATCTCATACAATTCTAGCCCATTTATTTCTGGATGCAGATAAATTTGAACATTATTATTGCAAATATCCCAAAATTGTAATTGGTGTAAATATGTTTCACCTTTTCAAGCTTATTAATACAATAGATAATGATGATACGCTAACAATATATATTGAAGAAAGTGAATATAGCGAAGGCATCGTAGATTATCTTGGCCTCAAGTTTGAAAATGGCGATATTAAACAGTGCAAAAACCAAAAACTCAAACTGATTGAACCCGAAGAAGAGGAATTAGATGTACCAGATGTTGAATTCTCCTCAATTATCAACTTACCATCTTCAGACTTTCAAAAGATTATTCGCGATCTCTCCAATTTGAGTGATAGACTAGAGATAAAATCAGTAGGAAACGAGTTGATATTTATGTGTAAAGGACCATTTGCTACATGCGAGATTACACGATCTGAAAGTGATGCAGTAACAGAATTTATTAAAAATCCAGGAAAAAGTAAGATTATTCAAGGTGAATTTTCATTGAAGAATCTTGGATATTTTATAAAGTGTACTAATTTATGCAATTCTATAGAAATGTTTTTGGAGAATGATTTACCACTTATTGTTAAATATTCTGTGGCATCACTTGGGACAATTAAGTTATGCTTGGCCCCATTACCAGCCCAATAATTACCGACGTTTCCTCTTGCGTCTATGTGTACGCCGCCGGTGTTTACGACTTCGTCTGTGCGTCTTTCGGCGTTTTTTTGATTTTCTACGTTTACGTCTACGCTTTCCTCCTCCACTAAATGCCCCTTTAGCACTCTCTTCCGTGTTTTCAGTAAATCCCTTCGCCTTATCGAATCCTTCCTCTCCCTTAGCGGCGACATCACTTCCTAATTCGCTAGCCTTGCTTCCTAATTCGCTAGCTTCTTCTTTTGCACTTGCGAACCAATTTCCCATTGTTATAAATTATAATGATAAAATAATTCTAAAGCATAAAAAATTATTTTATTCACATTTCATAGTTTTCGTTCTAATGTACTAAAGATTTAATAACGCATTCAAAGCATTGTATTAGTATTTAGTAGTCCATGTTTCACCTTTGTAGTTATGATAGTCTGTAAAATTCCCAGCCTCTCCCTCGTAATTTTCCATTAAACCTCCCCAGCTTGGTTGATAATTCTGGGAGCCACCATAAACCGTTACATTCCACTTTCTTGCCGCGCGCCAATTAAATTTTCTTCCTCCGACAGATTTATATTTTCCTATATTTTTTTCGGGTACACCTTTCTCTATTAGTTTTTGTTTTTCTGCATCTGTGAATACTTCTAATTCTCCCACCGGCCCAACTATAGTGTAGGTTGAAAATCCATTGTCCAATCCAACACAAGGCACCCTACCAGTGGAGTACCGTAGGAAAATTTTTTTCTCCCGAATTTTTTCTCTACCTTTTTCCAAAATTTCCTCCCTTTTTTCTTGGTGATTATCCTTTTCCTCTTGTGCCTTTTTTATAAATATATCCTTTTCCTCTTCCGACATATTGCTCCATTGCTCGCGCATTGCTTGACAATATAGTTGGTATGAAGACAATGGCTTAGCTAAGCCACTAATTTCTTTTTTGATTTGATCGTTGTGTTCGGTTATTGAAGTCATTTTGTACTATTATTATTTTAACTTAAAAAATAAGTCAATTTTATTATATGCGCCGCATTCCAACGGATATCTCCCAAATTATCAATGGAGTTAATAATACACAAAATCTAATTTTTAAAACGGATGGTTTTGCACTAGTAATTGATCCTACACATACAAAAATATCGGACCATTATTGTGCATGGTCATTGAAACAACATCGCGATCTCTTATCTTTAACTAGTGATGACATTCCGGAACTGGAGAGACTCAAAGAAAAATCATATAAATTACTAAATATGAGCGATAAAACACATAAGGTATTTATACACTTTCCCCCGAGTTGGTGGCAATTACACATACATTTTGTACAAAATAATCATTTTCTACTATGTCCAGAAGAGGATGTTCACTATTTTGATGATGTAATTCGCAATCTGAAAGCAAATACAGATTATTATCGTGAACGGGTAACGATAGGATCAAAATCTAGAAAAAGTGATAATCCCACAAATAAATTGTAAATAACATTGTCTAATTTTAATGTTATTTAATATTCTGGTTTATGACGCTTGAATAAACACCCGTGAATATTGAGACCAGGTATCTCTGTAAGTTTGTTAGGACTCTGTACTGTACAATTGGCCAACCATACTTTTACTATA
>Ga0114925_10000439_pt1 | contig 18291 bp, 29 predicted proteins | sample SumtaG_2_FD_87287 | JGI IMG/M metagenome (GOLD analysis project Ga0114925, IMG submission 87287) | Deep subsurface microbial communities from Indian Ocean to uncover new lineages of life (NeLLi) - Sumatra_00607 metaG | ecosystem: Environmental > Aquatic > Marine > Oceanic > Sediment | place... | reverse complement strand
TTCCCTCGACTTTCGCTTTTGCCCATGTTGGATAATAACGTTCTACTACTTTTTTATACGCTCGACTAAAAATCCTTTTGATATTATCATATTTCAAATTAAAAACGGGGTCATCATCGCTTTTATCTTTATTATTATTTGCGAAATTGATTATTTCTGATAACAGATCATCCATTAAAAACGTTGTATAAAGAGCGCCGCTTTTTTCACGTTGACCGTCAATTCTAATGTTATCTTTATTTGTAAAACCAATTTTATTAGAATTAATTTCCATCATTTGAATTTGACCTCGTAAAATATCCCATTCCCATACTCTAACCTCTAAATTCCCCAAACCCGTGCGTTGTAATACTTGACAAAATAATTTAACATCAGGGTCTTTTAGAAATTCAATAATCTTACTTCCGCAATCGACTAATTGTTCATAAGTAATTCCTAATTTACTCATTATTTCTTCCTTTTGAGTTCTAACCTTAGGATTATGAAATCTTAGAGATATATCATTCCATTTTAAGAATCCTCTTAAATCTGCTTGATATGATTTTGAGGTCGTCGGAGCGAGACCAATTTTTTTTATATTCCCCTTATTATCGGATTGAGTAAAATCATGCCTTAACCATGACAAATAACTCTCAATCAAATTCTTAAATTCTTGAACTAAGAGATTATTCGCTTTAATTTTACCCCATAAATCGATAATATCGCTAGGGTCTTCCAAAACAACGATATTAAGAAGTTTCTTAAAACTCTCCTTAATTTTATCTTCTTTAACATAGACGTTCAAAAAAATTTCTATGCCCTTAAGATAATTACCAAGTGAGACCGAGTTTAATTTCTCGTCTAACGTGGTATTTTTCCCAATTTTACCGCCCTTATTCCCTATGGAATTTTTAAGGTAATTCTTTATAGATTCGAACGATAAAAGGTATTTCCATTTAGAATTTTTTTTATCTGACATTTTTTTTATTCATTTTTTTTAGTTTTTTATTTTGTATTGTTGGGGCATAATTACAGCGGGGGATATTTTCCCGCATAACCCCGATTATGACTTTCGGATAATAGATTTGACTGAAAAATCCGTCAATCACATAGACGGCTCTTGGGGTAATACCGAGTTTCCCGTTAAACTCGGTGGTTGGGGTCTTAACGACCCAATCGACCAATGCGAACCCGACCAATAAAACCGAAGTCATTATGTGAATTAAGAAACCCGCTTCCCCTTACTATATAAAAACCCAAATTTGACCCAAATTCAAAACGGGTTATCCATATAAAATAAGATCAAATTGATTAAAATTGATTAAAAATGATTTATTTCATAATTTCCGACCCATCTTAATCAAACCCAAACTTTCAGTTTGATTTCTTAATTTTGGTAAAATCCTTTAATCCAAATAAAATCCCCAAATCAGAATTAAGACATTGAATATGGGGTCGATTTTTGATAATATTATTTCGGTTAATAGATTTTATGCAATAATATCTTATCTCATTGAAAAATATGCTTTTGCATTTTCAAAAAAGTCTATCTTTTCTAATTCCGTAGATAATATTGAACGGGTAAAATCCTTTTATTTGTAAAAAACCCCCTATATCTCAATTTAGTCGTAATTTTGGGATGATCTTAAAATACAATAAACAGGGGGGAAATAAACCGTCGGGATATTTTGTCAAATCCATAAAAGAAAGTGAAAATAGTTCCATTTTTAGAACTAAAATTATATTTTTAGTTCCAAAAAAAGAACTTTTTGTATGAGTTATTTATGAGTTTTCTTGAGAAAAAATCTTGATACGAAAGGAACGCCCCAAATATCCAAATTCGAGACCCGCCGAACCTCGACCGAATTAGTTTTTATGATCAATATTGATCATTTTTTCGACTAAATGTAATTATTACAATGATCGAGAATAATCGATTTTCAATCCAGGGAAAAAAATTTATCCTGAACTTAAAAATTTATTTAATAATTAAGGAAAATCGAGATAAATTAAAAAGAAAAAAAAATAAGAGATATTTTAAGGTATTGGATTTAAAACTAACATAGAATAGGCATAGAGAAAAACCCCAAGACCCGTTCTAAAAAGTCTTTCAATATGAAACCACATAGGATCGCCCTTTTGAACTATAACTGAAATAATTCCGTCTAAGACTAAAAAAAGGGCGATTAAATCAATTACTAATGGAAACACATCGAACGCTAAACCATAATAAACAAGAAAAACCCCGACCCCAATTCTAATACCTCTCCCGATTTGATAATATAATTCCTCTTTCATTTGTAATCGAATAGATAAAACGCCGTCGAGAACGACAATTACCCCGATTATTGCTAAGAAAAAATCTAACATGATTATCAATTGGTTTTTCAAATATTAATTTCTTAGGTCCAGAGGAAATTTTTGCGATCTTCAAATCTATGCGAGATAAATTTTTTTAACTTTTTTGTTAAAAAATAAGAATTCTCACTTTTGGAATTTTGAAATATCAAAAAAATCAAAAAGAACTTTTTTCCTGGATCCAATTCCTGGAAAAACTTTATTTTGCCAAAATTATAAAACGGGATAATTTTAGAAAAGATAAATTTTTAGTGATGGCAGCTAGACCCTGATGAAATTGTAAATATTTTTTAGTTAATTTAAGAGTCTTATTAACCCTGATCTGCTATTAAATTAATCAGATATAAAATATTATTTCTGATTTTCTCAAATTCCTTTTTTTTACTCTTTAATACAATTTTTTCTAATTTATCGAATAATTCTTTAATACTTATCATTTCTTTTTTCTCTTATTATTTATTAAATGGATTGAATTTCATTTTTTATGAAAGACTCATAGTTTTCAGTAAAATAAGTAAGAATTATGAATTCCTTATGACACTTTGGACATTCCATATAACGTTTTGTAATAAATTTCTTAGTTAAATATCTTAGACTATTTGCGAATAAAAATCTATTACAAAATAGGCATTTTTCCTTATTTTCCCTTAAGATTTTATCTATTTTATTCATATTTACCATAGTTTTTATAGAATATGTTTCTGGCGGTTCTAATCCCCATAGAATTTTCATTTGGATATCCAAATGACCGAGATTTAAGACCTCTCATCTCGTAATTATCGTTTTCGCCCTCTTTATGATTGAGTCGAGTTTTATTATGAACATTAAGGTTTCAAGTTCTCTGACAATATATTCTTTCAGTTTTGTTAGATAATCAACTAATCTTGTTTTAATAAGATTATCTTCATTTTTTACTAATTTTTCCTTAAAATCTTTAAATTTTTCAGTTCTTTTAATAAGTCTTTTACATCTTATTTCAAGACTTTTAACTATTTTTCTCATATTATTAGATAAAATAGTATTTAGTTTATGTCGTCGGTTTTCTTGCTTAGAAATAATAGGATCTGGGTTTTTTAATGCTATATCGCCCTTAAATCTTTTATTTTTTCTCATAAAATTTAAAATTACTAGTTTTACCATATTAGATTGTAAATTATGAACATTTTTGCTAGTTATAACTATTTTATTATATTGATCTTGAATGAGATTTTCCCAATCCGAAGAATATCTCAAATCCTCATCTTCTAAGAATTTATAAATACCCTCGTATGCTTTATCTTCAATTTTATCCAATTTGTCGTATATTTTTCTTCTTATGTTTTTCAGAATATCCTTTATACATTCTATTTTATTATCTAAGTCTTTTTCGACATTTTGCATAAAATCTGAACTCGATATAGAGGGTTTTCTAAGTATTGGTTTTCGATATTTTGGTTTTCTATATCTATTTAAATCCCATTTACGTTCAGGATCTTCTATTTTCAATATTACATAATTACAAAAATCTTTCACTTTATTTGCAGTTAAATCTTGCTCTAATCTATAAGCTGAGATGCTATTAAGTTCAATTCTCTTTTTAAGACATGCCCACATCCAACTCATATATTTATAATTTTCCTTTCTGCTAAGATTACATTCGCTAAGAATCGTTAAGAAACCAGTTATATCTTTATTAGATACTTTATAATTCTCGTCTACATCTTTATTATCTATTTGGGAATATTTTAAAAAGTCAGGATTTACCCCGATACTTTCGGTTTTTGCCCATCTATGCATATTAAGGAATATGGATAACCCGCTTATATCTAAATCATGTAAAATAAATATATGGAAATTCCTTATTTTTGATAATTTAATTAATAATTTAATAGCATAGCTAGTTGCATTCTTGCTTAATGAAATTCCATAGTATCCCTTATTATGACCATGATTTTTTAATTCTTTCATTATAGCTCTTATAGTCTCTTTTTTTTCACAGATTAATAAGTAGAATGATGTTTTTGTGAATTTCTCAATCGTTCCATTTGGATAATCCTCTGAAGGCTCATCCGTTAATTCAAATGTATTCATACCAATATCAAAAACCCTTACTATTGCATCTGCTTTAATATTTAATAAATCTCTGACATAAACCCAGTATTTTAAGCTTAAATATTTATTCAGATGTTTACAATATCGATCAATATTTGCCTCTGCGAATTTATCTACATTTTTAATATCTAATTGACCTCCTGCTCTATTCCGAACTATATAAAATACTTCTCTTTTGTCTGTTTGTTGAAGTGTTAAGTCTAATTGTTCAAAAATATATCTTTCATTCATATATTTTATCGATTCAATTCCCGTTTTAGTCGTTCGTTTGTCTATTCTCATTGTCATAATAAAGATTTTCCGATCATTAAACATATACCAAATTAATGGGATGTGTTTTATAACTCTCTCTTCTGTAATGAAATTTGGATATTTGTTAATAGTTCTTATACTTATTTCTATTCTATTCATTTAATCATCTCAATTTACTTTTTGAATATTTTTAAATTTTAAAAAAAAAAAATAATTAATTTTTTGATGTATTACGACCTCTTTTCATTAAATCTTACTCGAATTTTCATTAGAGTATCTTTGATTATCGGTAAACTTTGCGATGTTGTTCTAATTTCGATAATCTCTCCCATTAGACCCTCTATACAACCCAATAAGATGTCAAAAAGATGTTCTAATTCTTTTATTTCCATGATATTATTTCTCCTTTTTGATATTCTCTAATTCCCGTTTTAATTTTTTAGCTGTTTCTTCATGCTGTAATGCCCCATCGAGAGCTTCCTTAGACTTTTCAAGTAGTTTTTCTCTTATTTTTTCAAATTCCTTATTATCTCCATAGACTTCGATTTCTCCGCCTTCATTTGATATGAAGTTTGGATTTAGAGGGTCATATCGCCCAATATTATCACTTTTACAATTTGGACATTCGGGAAATTCAGGCATATAACCATTTACTTGAAATTTATGATTACAAACAAAACATTGCCAATTACTTTTCATTTTCATATCTCACTTCCATCTCTTATCAATATTAAATCTAACATTCTTAACTAATTTCTCAACATTAAAAGGTAAGGTTGTTAATTTCCAATCAGAGATTTTAAAATGCCCTAATTTAAAGGATTTAATAAACCCGACCCAGAAATGACTACAAAAACCGCCGTCTCTTCCGATAACGCAATCGCAATCTCTTTCACAATTTCCCAAGGTTTCATTATTTATAATAACCATGCTAGTTAAATCCCAATTAAACGCAGAGAAATGAATTTCTATTTCATGAGTATTTTCATTAACCAATTTTATAAATTCAATTTTCTCCTGATTGTTTTTGTTTATTATGCTAAGAGCAATTGCAAATTCTCTTGAAATAACGCTAGTTTCATTTTCTTCCAAATATTCAAAAATCTCTTCGTCGCTTAATGAGTTTTTTATGAATTCCGTTAATTTTTCTTTATTAAATTTGGAGAAACCTTTAATTTCATAATCTCTACAAATTTGCTTTAACTCATCAACTTTATAACTCTGTAAAAAGTAATAAAAGTAATCCCGATTGTTAATACTTCTATTTTTTAAAATAGAAACATTAAGGTTAATTAATCTATGATAATCTTCTCGTTCTATGAAAAAACTTGTAGTATTCGTAAGCCATTTGTTCATTGGATTATCTGTTAATTCTTTTTTAAGTTTTCCAATTTTATCCTTAACATTCATAGGAAGATCGTTTAAATTAATTTCTTGTTTATCATCGCCATCTTTTAGTTTTACATAAATATCTATTCCATTTAATTTTCCTAACAGATAATTTTCTATTTCTCTAATCTCGTTTGTCATTTATCTCACTTTATTTTCTGAATTCCATTTTTTTTTAATTGGGTTCTAAGTTTCTCAATTATAGCCTTATTAGGAACGCAATAATTTTTCCATGAGTTATATGATATTTCGACCGCATTTAAGATTTGAACCCATTTTTCCGCAATTTTTACCCCATCATTTATCATAATGGCGAAAATATCTCGAAGTAATTTCAGGTCTTCTAAAAAGAGATAATGACATGGGTCAATCTTCGCATAATGATAAAATTCATTGAAGACTTTTGTTATCCTGACCTTATTATCATAAGTTATACCCATTATCTATTCCTCCTCTTCAAAATATTCATGTTTTCTCAAATCAAATGAGAATGACCATTCCTTATTAGTGGGATCAATGCATTGACATTTTCCATAGAGAATGACATACTTTTCTAAACAACCATAAGGTTTAGGGTCTCTTATACCAATTCTCTGATTACAATCAGGACAATATAAACAACCGTCTTTTTTTCTAATTGCTTTTACCATTTTCATAATCCTCTTTAAATTTCTCGAATTCAAGTTTAACAATTTCTAAAAATTTGTCAATATCTTCTTTTAGTTTTACTATATCATTAGTCTCAAGAAATTCTTTCTCATATTTATCAATTGTATCTAAATGAGGCGATTTAGGTTCATATATAACGATTGAAAATTTTAACATCGTTAATGCAAGAATAATTTGAGCTTTTAGGCGTTGTTCTTTTTGGAAATCTTCATTCTTCATTTGGAATTTCCCCCATTTCTCTTTTTGGAAAAAATTTATCTCTTGCTTTATTCAATCGTTCCATTAATTCGGGTTTTTTCTCAAGATCGTCTTTTTTCATTATTGTTCTCATTTGTTTTTGAACGGGTTTGTCGAATTCCATAGGTTTAAAGACTAAAAATGCGTAATAACCTTTTGAGAGATCCTTATACATTTGAAAGTAAAAAAGTTCTTGATCTAACCAATTCATTAATAACATGAATTCATTTACATCGTTTTCAAGTTCATTTGAATCCTCATTGAAGATAACTTTAAAATCTCCCATTATGATCCCTCCAATGTGTATTTTCGGTCATTTTCTCCTATTATACCTCTTTTAAATAATGCCTCTTGTAAATAATACCAAAATCGTTTTTTGAACAAATCATTAGTATCAGAATTATTGATATCTTCGACGGTATACCCATGTTTCGCTAAATTTAAGGCGATTTCTCTGAAGATCTCCTGATAATCGCTAGTTCTTTCACTAAATAAGACCGCCTTTAATCGTTCATTGACTTTTTTATTATGAAAGAACTCGAATTTACCCTCTTCTCTTAAGAATTTCTCGTATTCTGGATCTCTCTTTTCTTGTTTAGTCAGAACCCAACACCCTTTCATTATTTAATTCAGTTATATTAATAATAATGTTCTGTATTATTGAACCTCTCTCCTTTGAGTAATTCCTAATGTATTCAAGATATTGAAGAAAGATATAGAAATTTATACAATTAAATTCAAAATTATAGCGTTTATAATCATTTGAACAACTTATTAACCTGATCCCACTACTAAATATTCTGCTATCTAAGTGTCTTGTAGAATATCCATAAGGAACACGGTTTTCATAATCAATAGTCAAATCTCCCTTGATTTTACCAGTAAAAAAATAACCTCCATTCATGGTATTACGTTTAATTGTTTGTAATTCAGGTTTAAAATCCCATTCTTTATTTTCACTCATTTTTTATCGACCTCATCAGTTATTTTTTTTTGGGCGCTAGGTTGTATCATTAGGATCATTTTTATTTCGAGAGTTTTATCCATTTTCTTAAGTTCTCTAAATTCATTCTCGGATTTAATTGTTTTATGTGTTATTGTAAATTCTTTATCCTCATCTTTTAGTACAACATTTCGCGTCATTCTTACAATGTCATCTTTCTCGATATACTTCTCTTCGTCGCTCATTGTTTCAAATTTTAACGTTCTTTCGATTTTTTTCTTCATTCGTTTCACTTTTTTTATTAAATTTAGTTTATCAGGGTAAGGAAGTCTTACCCCTTTTGATACTAATTAAAAAAACCGAGACATAAACCAAATATGAATTTCTCTAATTCTTTTTTATCCTTTTTAATATACTCGACAAATTCTTTTATCTCTTCCTTATCTATATGCGGAAAATTTTCTATTAACCATTTTTCAAGTTCTTTCATTTTTTATCACCTAAATAAAATCATCTAACGTTCCCGTTCTTTTTTTATTAGATTTCTCTTCAATCTTTTTTTCAAAAGGTTCTAAATTCTTATCTCGAAATAGATTTTTCATGAATTTTAACTTAATTTTTATATCGGGTAAGAAATTCTCTAATAATTCAATAAAATCAATCGTTTTTGTTAGAAACGGTTCATTCAGAGAATTTTTTTTCGTATCATACCCGATATAAATTCTTTCAGGTTCAATATTACTGACCCATTGAAACAATATATCGTCATCAAAATCTAAAATAGGTTCTATTGTTATGGATTTTCTATGAAAATCTAATTTCTTAAAATCTTCATATCTTTTAGAGGGTAATGGGGCATTAGAAATATCTTTATAATTCTCATCTCGATTTGTTTCAAGAGTTATACCCAAAATACAATTATCGGGAAATTTGAATTTGAAAAACCATGAGGGGTCTTTTGTTTGAATAAGAAAGGTTCGGTCTTTCAGAGTTTCAAGTTTATCGAGAATTTTTTGCATAAAGTCAGGGTCAATAAAAGAAATATCTCCTGAAGAACAAACCCAAATGAATTGATCCCCCTCGGTTATTGGTAATTTCTGAGTTAATCGGTCTTCATGACTATGGGGGTCATAATTATAACATTTAATACAATTTTTCTTTTGTCTCTTCATTTGGGCTTGAAAACTCTTCTTACAATAAAGACAATTGAATTTACAACCTACAAATAAATTCCATTGTTTAACTGAGTCATAATACATATTCATTCTTTTTTTTTTTACTAGTTTTATTATTCCTGACATTGGTTTAACCTCATTGAATAAAATTCATTAAGTTCATATTAGGATCAATAAAATGATCCTCTTTCATTAATGGATATTCGGGGAGTTTCTTGTTAATTGGTTTTCGATATTCCGCCCCTTTTATAGTATAATTCATGATAAGATATTCCCATTCTTCGACTTGAGTATTCGCATGGGTCGAATATTTGACGGGAACGGGTTCAATATTCCATTTTGCCTCCCCAAAAATGTCTAAATATAATTTACATTCCTTACCCGTCGAAATCATGATATTAAAGGGCGATTCGAGGGCGAGTTCTATTAGATCAAAATGTCGATCTTCGGGAAACATATCGCCGTAATATTTCTCGGTCGTCGGATAAGGTTCGTCTGCATAAATAAAACATTCTCGTTCTAATCCTTTTTCGAGATAATATCCCTTATGAAATTTATAATAGATTTTTTCAAAATCTAATTCTTCAAGAATGACATAATGTAATCGTTCGGAAACATCAGGGCGTATTTTAGTTAGAATTCCCATGTCGTTATTTGTATAAGGTCTCGTCGTTTTTGGATTATAACCCTTAAAACTCGCCTTATCTATTTTTAATTGAAAATCTTTTTTCGCTTGGGCGATTTTCTCTTTTTTACTCGTAGTTTCGGGAACTAATCCCCTGAATTGAACTCTAGATCCAAAACCCAGTTTGATTAGATATTGAAACATGACCGCCCTTTCAATTCTATTTCTTGGATATATAAACCCGTCTTTAATATCTTCATAAATACGACGGGAAACAAATCCGAGAATTCCCTCTTTATAATCGTTAAATTCTTTTCGATAAAAATTGATTACCTCTAAATAATTGATAAATTCAGAATTTCCGTCATTGAAACATTCATAATGAGAGGGGCGGGGTTTATTTAATTCATAAATACATGAACCGCAAAATAGAGATAAGAAATATTCGTGAATAGGGGTAAATCTCAATAAATCCTTACGTAATCTGAATTTTCCGCCGACTTGACTTATGCCTGATTTAATCATTTGTAATTTGATCCTTAAATCTTAGTTTTGTTATTTTATACATCTTAGTGGGGTGAGATAATTTATAGTCGAATTGATTTTTCTCATAACCTTTCGCATACGAGGTAATTCGGGCGTCAAATCTCAATAAATCCCCATACGTCAGGGGCGATTTTTTATTTATACGTTCAAATTCTTTAGTGTAGTTAAACCATAAATGATCCGTAATAATGACGCCCCTACGGTCTCTAACATCGAGTAATAAAACGGTTTTCTCAATATTTCCCGTTTTCCAATTACTCTTTTTACCGAATTGACCAAAAGACCCATAAAATCGGTCTCTTTTATCCTTTTGTTTCGCTAGTTCCTTTCGCATTTATAAAATCAAATCTCTATATTCTAATGTTAATTTTTCTATTGAATTTTCTCTTAATTCCCCATAATATACGACGCGGTTATCTTTAATTACTTTAATTTTGTTTAATGGTTTTTTTTTATGTTTAAACGTTATTTTCCTATTCCTAATTATTAATATAATCATTAAATTCCCTCAAAAATATGAATACTCATTACAATCAAAACAATAAATTTGAAACATTAAACCATTTTCATACTGAAATGTCTCGGTATTTATTGAACCGCAATGAAAACAATTATCTTTATTATTTCCTATTTTCTTTTTAGCCCCATCTATAATTTCCATTACTTTCCCCCCATGAAATTATTAAGACTATTGAAATTTTTACTATAATATTCTTTAAGTTTCTCAAATTCAAAAAAAATGTATTTAGATTTATGTTTAGGATGATTTTGGGGATTAAAATAATCCAAAAAGTCATAATAACATTCAAAACAATCTTTAAACGCAAATCTTAACCAATCTTCGTCTTTTTTAGGGGATTTTATAATAATTGCCTGATCAACATCATTTGGGGCATCTTTATAATTCCAAATGATTTTATTAATAATAATGGCATCAAATAACTTTTTAGAATCTTTAGTTCGATGTTTTATGTAAATTTGAACTTGATCTCCGATTTTTATTCGATTTCGAGTTTTAGAAAACCCTCTATTCGAACGGTTTTTTTCTCCTGACAATAATAATTCTTCAAAAATCGCCATAAAACTCATTATAACCGCCATTCTTAATTCTCTTTAATGATTTTTCTAATTTGACCCATTGTATGATGTTTTAAATGTTCTATAATGAACTTATTACAATATTTAATATCAGATCGGGAATTTGAATTAATTTCGACCTCATAACATAATGCTTTAATAACCCCTTTTTTATTTTTCCTTAGAAACAATAACTCAAATTTTAAGATCATTCTTATCTCCATTTCTTTTTTTAGGTTTCGGGGATTAATTACCCCATAAACTCTTTTATTATAATTATTTAGATTATCAATTATTTTATTAATATCCCCCTTACCCCATTCTCCCTTTTTTTGATATTTTCTAATCCATTTAGATTTATATGAACTTATTGAACCCTCAAAAGTAAATTTATCCTGATCCTTATCGTAAAATGAACAATCATTCTTATTGAACGAGGATTTTAATATTTTAGGTTGATTATCGATAATCTCCTCTTCAATAGGTTCAGGTTCGGGGTCATTTGTAAATTCTTTATTTTGACTTTCAGAATCTTCAGGGTCTATACCGGGTGACATTTCATTTTCATCTCCAGCAAGATCAGGGTTTGGGATTTTTCTATTTTCCTGAACGTAATAAATCCATTTTAATTTACAATCTTTACAACAAAAGGGGCGCATATGAATTATTTGGGCGATATTGATTAGAAATATTCTTGAACGCCCAAGAGAACCCCCGCAAAAATTACAACCATGGTTATCTTGAAATATTTCGGACATTATAACCAATTTGACCCCCTTTTTGTTTTTCTCCCTCTTGTATTTGATCTCATATTCGGATTATATTCGGCGAGTTTCCTTAAATAATCATCTTTCAAATCGGGGCGTTTTCTCCATAATTCTAATTGTAAATAGGCATTTAATCGATAAAAGGCATAAGAACGAGATCCTATTTCTTGAAACAATTCAAGTTTCTTTATTATCTCGTCAATTTGTATTTTATCCATACCCCCGCCATCTTGTAATTCTAATAAATAAATTTCCGCCCATAAATCGTCAAGTTCTTTCAGAGTCATTCTCAAAACGGATCTCCAAATAGATAATTGTTTCCCATCTCTTTTTTCTTTTAGAACGTAGATAAAACTCTCAATACGCTCTTTTTCATTTTCAGTATTCATTTTTCTATTTATTTAACTCCCCAATGACGCCCATTAAAATTTTTTTAATGATTAAGAGTTTCTCGATTATTTCATGTTTCTCAGGGGGATATTCCATATCTCTTGTAAGAGACCCATACCAGCTTAACGCTATAAAGTTTTCAGTTTCATAACTTACGACCCCGATCGCCCATAAAATATATGGGTTTACGGCGACCTCGCGAGGATCGCCCACATGAAAGGCATGATCTCGATATTCAATATACCAAATCTCTAGGCCCTCATCCATTTAGAATTTCCCCTCTTTTTTGATTTTGTCTTTAATCATTGTAATATTATTTAATGCTTGAATCATTCCGTGGGCATTTCCCGATTTATAACGTTTTCTATTTGAATTTTCAATTAATATTACTGATGTTTCAAATATTTTAAATTCGGTTTCAGTAAAGAATATATTATTAACGCGAGTTATTGGAATGGGTTCGGGTTTTGGGGTCTTAGATTTTGGTTTTTCAGCAATTTTTTTTTTATCCTGTAAAGGAATTTTTTTTTGTTCGGTAAGTTCGGTTGTTTTTTCTTTTTTTTCATCTTTTGGTTTGGTTGTTTCTTTAATTTTGATTTTGCCCTCATTGAGTTTTTTTTTATATTCCGATAATGAACTTTTACCAATATCATATTTTTCCATAATATATTTATACTTAACCCCATCGTCGAGTAATCTTAAAACCTCTTGACGTTCTTGTTCATTTTTTAATGGCATTTTTTTTATCACTTTTTTTTGATTTTTGGTTCGGTTGTTCGGTATTAAGTTCGGTATTTTGTTCGGTTGATTCTTCAATTTCAAGTAATACTGACAATAAAAGGAAATTTGCGTTAATAAGGACCTCAATTCTTTTACTCTGATCTATTAAGTAGAGAGTCAATAATTTGAGAGTTTTAGTTAATTTGTAAAAATATTTTGTCGCTTGTATTTTATCTTTTAACAGAAAATTAAGATTAGAGGTTAATTCGGGGTCTCCCTTTAATTCTATTTCCGTCGTTCCCATTGACTCATCTAAGAACGCTAGAACCTCTTTTTTCAAGTCTATTAGTTTAGCCCTTAATTTCGCATTTTTTAATGATTTCAAAGGGTCGTTTATGTCGGTCGCTACCTCGATAGAACGGCATTTTAATTTGATAGCTAAACGGTAAATCTGATTATTGTCAAGACAAAAATCTTTACGCATTGAACGTATAAACTCTTTTGCGAAGTTTTCGGGCTTGACCTTAACATATAGGATTATTTTCCCCGTTTTCGTTAAACCGAGTGAAAAAACATTGTTTTTGAAGAAATTGACGCTATTTTTATCTTCCCATGCGATCTTATCTTTTAATTTGAGATATAAGATCCCTTTTGGATTTAATTGACTAATTTCATTTTTAGTTTGAAATATAATCCTATGAATACGTGTTTCGGACCCAAAACTTATCTCTAACAAGTCTTCGGGGGTTTTAAAAAAGGGGTCTGAAGGGGTCATACTCAACCGTTTTTTTGAACTTTTACCTGAACTATTTTTTTAAATTCCAATGGAAATAAAGGTCAAGTATTTTATTTCGATTGAAATTTCAATAATTCTTTTTGATAAAAGTAATTAACTCAAACTATTATTTAAGATTCCTTAATTACCTCGAAATATCATAAAAGTAAGTAGATAAAAGTTCCATTAATAGTACTTTATCTATTTTAGAGTATTTATGAGCTAGGTTTTAAAAGCCTGAAATGTCTAAATATAATCAACCTAAAAAAGGTGATATTATGAATAAGAAAAGTGAGTTTTTAATTTTTTGGCAAATTTGTATCCTTATTCTAACAATCGTTAGTGTAATATACATTTTTACCTTACCAATCGTAGTTCTTCCGCTATTTCTAGCGCTAGATGGCGTAGCATTGTTAATAGTTATCTCTGTGATCATTTGGCAATGGATTCAATTGAATATTGATTTAAAAAAGTCAAATAACCCTGAGATTTAACCTTTTTTTTGCTTTTTTTTTATTAATCATCACTAATTTTAAAATGATATTTTAGGGTCGGAAATATTATTTTATGGCATTTTACAGAATCTATATAGAGACCTTAAACTAGAAGTTTAAAAGGATTTAATCTATTCAAATAGTCAAATGCATTTATTAAAAATTTCAATAAATTAAAACATAAAAGAGGTAAAAGATTATGGGCAAATATTATGGGATCGTTCCCGAAACGAGTTATGGATGGGCGGGGTTAACTCTTGGTCTTGGAGGCGTTCTCCTATGGGGAACTCAAATGATTTGGAATTGGTTCGGTATTACTGAGGGCGATAAGGCATTATTTTCTCTTCTTACGGTAATAATTCTCTTATTCGCGGTCGGTTGTTATAGGGTCGCTCAAACCAAATTAAGAAGTGGAATTAAACATAAGAGAGGCGAGGGCGCTATTATATTCAGAACGGTTTTAATTGGTTTAGTCGCCATTATACTTATTGTCATTGTTATTAATGGTTTTTCAATGACTTTAGACGTCAATTATGAATCGTATGCAAATAATAATTTTGGTTTCTTCACGGGATTGAAATTATTAACTTCGGTGACCGCGGAAGATGTTAATAGTCTTCAAAATTGGGCGCTGGGCGTAAGACAGATTGTAAGGGCGATGTTTTTAACCGTTCCCGTCTTAATTGCGACATGGGGAGGGCTTTCAGTTCTTACCGCTGACTCAATCGACGAGGCGGAAGGCGGAATACTCGCTGTTGTCGCCGCTTTCATTGTATTCCTAATCGTTTGGATTTTTAAGGCGATTGACGTTTCCCTGATGAGTATGTTAGTTCTCTAAGACCCAAATACTAATTTTTTTTTTTTTTTTTTATTATTATTATTAAAAACCGAGGTAAAAAAGGCATGAAAGGTATGAGAAAAAATACGAAAATCAAACAAATTTCATTTATGCTTATTATTTTATCATTCATTTTAATTTCGTCTATTAAAATAGACTTTTTGAAAGGTTAGAATCTAATGTCGATTGAAAAATTAGAAAAGGAATTCAAGGCGGGGCGATCTGATTTAGAAAAATTTCTCGAAACATCGAATTTAAAATATCTTAATCGGACGTTCCGAATATCTAAAATATCAACGGCATCAAAATTATTTTTTTATTTGGGATTAATAGGGGCGATCCTATGGTTATTAAATTTTTTTTTAGGAATGCCGTGGATCTTTATGTGGATATATGCCATTTTTATAATATTTCTGAGTGGTTTCATATTTAGTTCCCCTGACAAAAGTTATAATTTTGTTCTCGTTTTGGCGATTCTGTTATTATTAGCGTTCATTCCAAGTCTATGGGGTCAAGGTTTATTAAATATCTTTAGTTTGGATTTTATGGGAGACGCTCAGGCGGGTTTCGATGATGCATTTCAGGGATTAAATGAAAACCAATGGGATCTATCAGGGATCGAAGAGGCTGTTATCGGGATCGCCCATGTTATGAATTGGATTATATTTCTTTCGATCGTAGTCGTCGCTGGTGCGGCGGTCGGGGATGCTTGGACATTGGATTTCGCTACCGCCGCTCAGAAAGTCGGGGTAATTGCGATCGCATTGGTTATTTTAGGGATCGTTTATGGTATTTTCGGAATGGTCGGCGAAACTGCAATTCCTGATGTTTTTGATACCATAGGTCAGGGATGGAACGATTTAATGGGAAGTATTGGTCTCGCTCAATTAGATCAATCAGGGGAATATTATACATCGACCCGAACTTATATAAATGGAATATATGGGCTTGTTCCTCTAATTATTACCGTTTTTATGTTTTCTTTTGCTTTTTATTTTAGAAAACGAGATTTAAAAAGTGTATTATTCGCTCGTTCTATTGATAAGGCGAGATTTATTAAAATTCAGAGAACGACGGGGAGTTTAGTCATGGTTTCAATCATTCTTTTAATTATGGGCGTTTATTTAGTCGGTTATTTCTTGGTTTCCGCCGATCCCACATTAGTCGTCGACCCAATAATTACGCTTTCATTTTATATGATTGCGATTGTTATGCTTTTATTAATTGGGTTAAGGGTTTTAATTTTAAATCAGGATACGGGGGTAAGAGATACGATATATAAATTTATCAAATGGTTTATTTTTGGAATTATGGGTTTATTCCTATGGTTTGACGTATTTCAAAATCTCATGTTTAATTTAGCAATAACCGACGGTTTACCCATGCAGACATTCTCGACTAATCAATTATTCTTTAGAAATCAAGTTTTAGAACAATTATTTCTCGTCGCAATGCCCGAAACCTTAATTTTTCAAATAGGTTTTATTGGAATTGGAAATAGAGTTTATTATTATTTTACACGGTCTCGGATCGCCGAACGGGTCGAAGAGAGTTATACCGCTCAATTAGAAGATTTAAGATTGCAATATTTTGCGAAAATTAATCAGGTTGATCCTGACTCAATTTCAAAAAATAATCTCAGGCGTTCCGCTAGGGTTATACATTTAAAACAACGTATTGACGAATTAGAATTGAAGATAAGACTTGGTAAAATCGAAGAAATTCCTAAATCGGTTTTTGTCTTACCCTCTTTAATTTTTGGATTAATTGGGTCTTTTTTCTTCTCTTGGTATCATAGTTTTAGGCGGGGAATTGATTTTATTGAATGGTGGCAAAATCCTATGTTAGGAATGGTTTATTTTGGGGCGGGATTTTTTTTATGTCTCGTCGCAATGTTTTCTTTCATAGCGTCAATAGGCGTTCATTGGGGGAATAATGTAATAGCTTTAATGTTATCGGGGGGTTAAAAAATGTCAAAAAAGAAAAATGGATTAATTATTATCATAGTTATTATTTTCGAGATGTTATTTTTATTTTCAAATTTTCCTACAAATTCTTATGCTTTACAAGATGATGGCGATTTAGAGATTACTATTCACGCCACACTATTTAGTGATGGCACGGAAATTTACGAGGATTCATTACTTCCTTTAGGAACTTACAATTTTTTTGATACGCCTGAATTAAATACGGGGTATTATAGTCATGATTTAACGAGAATGACTATTTATGAAGTACAGAAGATTTATGAGAATTCGACTTCTGAATATACCAATGCGAGTGAGCATAATATTGGTTCGGGCTTGGGTATCCAAGAAATTGAAACAAATCAAACGATCTATGAATATACGACTTCTGCCCCAAGCGATACTGAAATTGAGATTTATATGAATTTTACGATATCAGGTACTTTCTTTCAAAATACTGCCGATTTAGAGGAACTTTCCGAGAGCGGAAGTTTTGATGGGATATATTTCGATAATCTACTTAATAGATATTATACTGTTGATTATGCAAATAAACGAATATATGAATATGATATAAATTTTAATTACATTGAATATAAATCAATTGCCTCAACAACTACGCCAATTGCAGTAACAAGGGGATTTAATAACAACTTTTACATTTTGGATACGGGTTCGGTCGTGCATAAATATTCTCCAAGTTGGGTGACTTATTACGGCATTGTAGCGACCTTAACAGCTCAAGACAGCTCTATGACGGATCTAATCTATGAAGATGGCTATTTCTATACAACGGGAGGCGATTCATCGCCCGATGCACGAATCTATAAGTACGATTCAAATTTTAATTATGTTTCCCAGTCTACGCATGGAAGCCCAATAAGCCATTACTTTGATATGCAGAGTATAATTTATGTTGAGCAATATGACAAATTTTTCGTTGCAAATGATGAACTTGGTGCTAGTGCATATATCTACCAATTTTCGAGCGATCTTTCA
>Ga0114925_10000438_pt1 | contig 18327 bp, 16 predicted proteins | sample SumtaG_2_FD_87287 | JGI IMG/M metagenome (GOLD analysis project Ga0114925, IMG submission 87287) | Deep subsurface microbial communities from Indian Ocean to uncover new lineages of life (NeLLi) - Sumatra_00607 metaG | ecosystem: Environmental > Aquatic > Marine > Oceanic > Sediment | place... | reverse complement strand
GAGAATGTCTCTATCAGATCAAAGGATTATTTTATTCTACTGTCACACTTTTTGCAAGATTTCTCGGCTGGTCAACATGGCATCCTCTTTTTACTGCAACATAATAGGCGAGGAGCTGGAGAGGTATGGTATTAATTATTGGTGATATGAAGTTCGGGGTTGAAGGAACTTCGAAATAATTATCTGACAGCTCTTTAATTTTTGTATCACCCCTGGTAATGATTGATACAATAATCCCTTGCCGTGCTTTGATTTCAGCAATGTTACTCATTATTTTTTCATAGATCGCATCTTTCGTTGCAATGACAATGACCGGCATATTGGTATCGATTAACGCTATGGGACCGTGTTTCATCTCTGCGGCAGGATAGCCTTCGGCATGTACATAGGATATTTCTTTCAATTTAAGCGCTCCTTCAAGGGCAACCGGAAAATTATATCCCCTCCCCAGGTAGAGCGCATTATTATGACCTGCAAGGAGATCAGCAATTTGTTTTATTTCTTCATCCTTTTTTAGCACTTCTCCCACAAGGTCAGGGATTTCCCTGAGTGCCTTTACAACTTCTCTTCCCCTTTCGAGCGGGAGGTTCCTCATTCTTCCGAGCATAAGGGCAATCATGGTCAGTACGAGTACCTGGGATGTAAATGCTTTTGTGGATGCAACACCAATTTCAGGACCTGCATGTATATATACGCCGGCATTGTTTTCGCGGGCTATAGTGCTTCCAACTACATTACAGATTCCAAGGACAATTCCACCTTTGCGTTTTGTTTCATGAAGCGCGCCCAGTGTGTCTGCGGTTTCCCCTGATTGGCTTATAACAAATACAATGTCATCCTGATTTATTATTGGGCTCCTGTACCTGAATTCAGACGCATATTCGACCTCAACCGGAATTCCTGCCAGTTCCTCAATCAGGTATTCTCCGATAAGTGCAGAATGCCAGGATGTACCGCATGCGGTTAGTATAATTCTCTGCGCTTTTTTTAAGTAGTCTATATATTTTATAAGGCCGTCGAGCCGGGCGGTTCCTTCTTCGTAATTAAGGCGCCCACGCAGGGTGTTTAACAGTGATGTTTTCTGCTCATATATTTCCTTGAGCATAAAATGCTCGAACCCGTCTTTCTCGATCATTGCCAGGCTCCATGATATCTGCTGTATTTTTTTTCTTACATGGATATTATCCTCACTTTTTACGCTGATATCTTCACATGTTAATTCTGCAACTTCGCCATCTTCAAGGTAAATAATCTCATTTGTATACCGCAGTATAGCTGCTACGTCTGAAGCGATATAATTTGCTTTTTTCCCCTTTCCAATAATGAGCGGGCTTCCTTTTCGCGCTGCAAATATTTTATCAGGTTCTTTTTTTGATATAACAGCAAGACCGTATGTGCCTTCAACTTTTGCAAGTGAAATAGCAAGGGTTTCAAAAAGGCTGCCGTTATAATCATCTTCAATAAGATGTGCAATTACCTCTGTATCAGTATCGCTTTTGAAAACATGGCCCTTATCTTCAAGATATTTTTTCAGCGCAACATAATTTTCTATTATCCCGTTGTGTACAATTGCAATGTCACTGTTACAATCCAGGTGCGGGTGAGCATTTTTCCTGTTCGGTTCACCATGAGTAGCCCAGCGGGTATGAGCAATTCCAGCAGTTCCAGAAAAAGAACTTTCTTCAAACAGCTCCTGCAGTTCCTGTACTTTACCTTTTGTTTTTTCTATCATAATACTTCCATTTTCTAAAATCGCCAATCCGGCAGAATCATACCCACGATATTCAAGCCTTTTCAAGCCATCGATCAATATCGGAACAGCACTTTTATTTCCTATATAACCGACTATCCCACACATGCCTGGCTCCTTTTAATGAAGTATAAATAACACTAACATAAAGAACTATAATATTATTCATTCTTACTGTCCGCATTAGGTTGCTCAGTGACATTATTTTCACCTTTTTCCGGTGAAGGGATGGGTTTCGGCAGTTCTCCTTCTTTAATAAATCCTCTTGTAAGGAAAGCCGCACCTAAGATGAAAAGCGATACTCCGATTATCAGACCGAACTGAGATTTTAATGAGCAAAATACCCATATCAAAAGAGATAGGGAAAGGATGAGTATTGAGATAACGAGCACACCTTTTTTCTTTTTCCCATAGAAATAGAGTGCAAGCATACCCATTCCAATGGCAAAGATAAAACCAGGCCATAAAATCTTTATATGCTCAAAAGAAGTAACGGCTAGAATAAAGAGAGGAACAGAAGATATCGCAATAAAAGTTCCAATAAAAAGCACAAACAGAAGGTTCTTCTTTTTTTTTGTTGAGAAGTAGAATAAATATAAAAATGTTCCAGCAAGGAGTACAAGTGCGGGCCAAAGGTTTTTAAAGCTTCCTTCAAAAAAATATAGGTTGAAATAAATTACAATAATGCTGATAACAAGAAGAGCTATTCCGATAAGTAAATGTCTGCTTTTTCTTTTCATTTTATCGATTTCCTCCATTGTTTAATATATTTTACCGTGCGCAAGAAGGCCGAACAAATCCAATCTTTATTCCTTTATACTATTCTTCCGTTTTTCAATTTCGGACCTGGAAATCGTAATAGAAACATAATTGCTGAGAAGTTTGAGGAATAAATAGATATCTTTGTATGCTGATAAAAGTTCTTCTATAAATTGTTTATTATAATTTAAACGTATTTTTTTTATATTCGAGACGGTAACAGGGCTTTTTTGCTTGTAATCTTCAAGAATATTTTTCAGGCAAACGGCCATTTGCTTCATATTTACCAATTCTTCATCAATTATGACCTTTGCTTTCGTATTTATACCGTAAATTGTTTTTTCAAGTACTTTTCGGGTACCTTTATCTTTTTTCACAGTGTAGAGAAGCCTTTTTATTGTCTTACCACTGCTGCTATCTGTATCAAGATCATTATCAAACTGGGTAATATTATGTAAATGGCTGTTTAATGCATAGTAGCTGTTTGAAAGGTCATTTAAGATCCCTTTGTTGATAAAAATCCCACTGACGATAAGTTCATTTACCACCCTGTTTATGAATGTTTTATACTTGTCAGTAATAAATGCTTTGGTATAATTAAGCGGTTTAACATATTGAAACACAGGGAGTCCAAGGTTTTTAAACTGGTCATTTTTTGATTCATTATAGTTTTTTATCCTTTTAGAGGCATTATCTTCAAAAAGCTGGGAAACGATTGAACTGACTGAATCCTCTTTTATCTTGTTTTTAATAGAGTTTAATATTGCGTTGATATCTCCCCTTCTTTTATAGGAAAAGGAGTTATAGACAGGGACAGGTGGGGGTTTTTCAATAGGAACTGGAGCTATATTTTTATCAATGGCTCGAATAATAAGTGCAAAGTAGTTATTTTTTTGAAGATCGCCAATCATATTTTTCAATTTATTGAAATTGCTACTGCTGATTGGTTCAAAACTTTTTATCTGTGAAAAGATTTCCATTCCCTGGTCGAGCCTATTATCAACGTCAAACATATACAGAGCTTTATGGAGTTTATACATATCGTTTCTTAAAAAGGTTCCTTCTGCAGGAGAAAAGGAGGGGTTTTTAGTAAAATTTCCTTCCTCAAGATGGGGATCAAACTCGCGTAAAATCGGGAAAAAATCAAATTTCGCGAAACGTGCAAACCCGAGAAAATTTGAATAAATAAAGTTTATATTTTTTATTTTTTCTGTGTCAAAGTAATCAAAATATTCTTTTAATAGATTATTGGTGTACATGATCGTTTTTTTTATTCCATATTTTGTGATAAGTTTATTAATATACTCTTCAGTAAGCTTATCGTAAAGGTCGATTGCCTCCTTGGAATGGAAATACAGGACAAAGTCCTCATCAAAGGAGGGCGGAAAGCGTTTTGTTGATGAATCGAGAACAAAAAACTGTTTAAATGGGTAGGTAAGTTTATAAACCTCGTATAGTATTTTAGCAATCGGTGTCGATATTAAATCGTGCTTTATTTTATAGATATCAATCTTTGCTTGAGCAAGTTCTCTTTTTAATAGCCGAATTGCTCTTCTTTGAGCAGGATCCCCACCCCCGAAGATTCTTTTAAAAAAACCAATTTTTTCCTTTTTCTGTATTTTTTTCTCTTTTGATGATTTAATCTTCATGAAATTATTCCCGCATAATTCTGATTTTTACATTCAGAGTTTTCATTCTGAAAAAAGCGTATTCTTTTTGTTTTTTCTTCCTCAGTTGAACAGAAAATATCTCCCCGTCTTCAAGGGACTTTGGGATATATACAGGTACTGGAACCGCCCTTAATACATATCCTTTATAAGAGCAGAGGGCACAGTGTACCCTGTCTCCCATACAGAGCGGACAGATAACATGAGCCGGTACGTCAATATTAACAACAGAGCCTGTTTTTAATTCTTTCTGAGTCAGGGAAACACAGACATCATATCCCTTGGGATTATAATATCCTGGATACCATCTGGTTTTTCCACGGTTAAAATATCTCAGGTCCACAATATCTTTAAGTGAAAGAGCAAATGAAACCCTGTTTTTTGGGAGGACTCTCCCTGACTGCAGCATGCTGTTGTAATCATGCCTCTTCTCATCATCAATAAGTATCTCATATGCATTGAGAATATTAATGAACATACTGGCATTATTTGATAAATCAGGATGAAACTTTTTGGCTAATTTATAAAAAGCCCTTTTTATAGTTTTTTTGTCGGCATTTTCGCCGATGTTTAATAGATCATAATAAGATTTCATTTTATTCCCATTCTATTATTGAAGGTTGTTTTGAAGAGATATCATAAACAACCCGGTTAATTTCCTTTACTTCGTTTATTATTCGTGAAGATATTTTTTCAAGAGTCGCATAAGGCATTTTATACCAGTCGGCTGTCATCCCATCAACTGAAGAAACTGCCCTCAAAACACATACGTTTTCATAGGTGCGTTCATCGCCCATCACTTGTCGGGTCGAATTAGTCAATATAGTTCTTTAACTTATTTATATATTAATAAATTCTAGTTCATATATTACCAGTTTATATTAAAAACTTGAATTAAGCTCCAAGAAAGTAGATGAGGATACACCAGGAACTAATTATATTATAATATATTATATGATAAAAATTCATAGATATTTTTTTATATTATGAGGAATCCTTATTACAGAGCATTCTCAAGCTATCTCAGAGAAAGATTCGGGGAAAAGGTTTACAGGATTTCTCTTGATGCCGGATTTACCTGTCCGAATCGCGATGGTACCCTGGGGCAAAACGGCTGTGCGTACTGCTCGCCGCCTGGCTCGTGGAATAAAACTGAAGAGACCCAGACTCTTATAGACCAGGTCAGGCGCGGCAAGGAAATTGTCAGGAGGAGATATAAAGCTCACAAGTTTATTGCATATTTTCAGGCGTATACAAATACCTATAGTTCTGCCGGGAATCTAAAAAAAATATATGATTCAGTTGTCCTTGGAGACAGCGATTTTGTGGGACTTGCAATAGGAACCAGGCCCGATTGTATTGATAAGGATAAACTCGAACTCATCTCATCTTACAGAGAGAAAGGCCTGGAAGTATGGATCGAGTATGGATTGCAATCGGCAAACAACTCCACCCTTGCGCTTATTAACCGTGGTCATTGCGCTGAAGATTTTTCAAAGGCTGTCTATAAGACAAAAAAATATAATATCCTGATAGGTGCACATGTTATTCTTGGATTACCCTGTGAGAAAAGAAATGATATGATACGAACTGCTCAATTTTTAGCCGGCTTGCCAGTTGATGGTGTGAAAATACACAATCTTAATATCGTAAAAAACACTAAAGTAGCTGATATGTATTATAAAGGGGAAATTAAACCATTAAGTCTTCAGGAATTTGCACAGCTTGCAGTTGATTTTCTGGAATATACGAACCCCGATGTAATAGTCGAGCGTATTGTTGCTGAATCAAACCCCTTAAGTTTAATTGAGCCCAAATGGAGTTTGAATAAGCAAGCCGCAATTTCAGAGGTTATAGAAGAATTTAAAAGGAGAAATAGTTACCAGGGTAAACTGTATCATTAACCTCCATTGTGAGAAAATCGCATTAATGATTTTCAGAAATGAATCTAGCACATCACTAAGGGATGATTGTTATGAATAAAAAAATAATATTCTGTATGATGGTACCATTTATTTTCATCATTGCCAGTGGCTTTGAAAGAGGAGAGTTAATAACTGATGGAGGTAAAGGGGTCCTGCTGGTGCAAAATATAGATTATTTTTCGGCTCTCGGAATTTCAAAACCAGGCACTGAAGTATTGGCTGTGGATTTTTCTGCAGAACCTCTTATAAGAAATAAGGCACAATCGAGTGGTTTGAAAAAGGAAGGTGTATTATTGAAGTTATGGGCAGCTATTATGCGGACTTTTCGGGTGGGCAGGGAAGAATCTGAGGAGTACATTTCAGGGCATATGATAAAACTGAGTGATTTTCGGGGAAAGGTTGTATTTTTAAACTTCTGGGCAACATGGTGTGGGCCATGCAGAGCTGAAGTAAAAGACATCGATAAACTCTACGATACATTGAAAGATGAGGGCTTCACTGTAATGGCAGTAGATATTGGAGAAGACAGACGGAAAGTAGAATCATTCATGAAAAAAAATAATATCAATTTTCCTGTATACCTCGATTCCAGTGGAGCTATTTCAGCAAACTATGGAGTTACAGGAATCCCAACGACCTTTATCATTGATCCGGACGGTAAAATTATAGGAAGGGCTATTGGGCCGAGGCCCTGGGGGAGTTATGAATCAATTGAGTTTATGAGAAGTTTAATGAAAAAATAAGTTTTTTAGTTCCTTAATACCGATTTTCTTGCCTTTCAGGCAAGGAAATCTTTATAATCAAGAAAGTGGCTTGTCCACATTAGGGAATATTGAAAGAACAGAGCCTTATATGCATAAAATAGAGAATGTAATTTTAGATCTGGGCGGAGTTCTGTACACTCTTGATTTTACTTTTGTCTGTGATGGTTTTTATAGAAAATGCGGAAAAACCGTTATTGATATCCAGAATGTGTTATATGCTGAAGACCTATTTATTTCTTATGAAACAGGAAAGATTTCATCTTTTCAGTATTATGATGCTGTAATAAGCCGTCTTGCATACAAGATGAGTTTTCAAGAATTCAGGGAAATCTGGAATAGTATCCTTGTCAAGCGGGATGATATGTTCCGCTTTACCCTGATGTTAAAAAGATATGCCAATATATTCATTCTCTCAAATACCAATGAACTCAATGCAGAAGTTCTTGAAAAGGATCTTTTGCCAATTACATCCAAAATCATCTATTCTTTTAAGGTTGGATGCATGAAGCCAGACCAGAAGATATACAGGACTGCTCTGGAGGAATGGTGCATTACACCTGAAAAAACGGTTTTTATTGATGATCTTGAAGAAAATGTAGCAGCTGCCCGTTTATTGGGGATACATTCCCATTTATTTTCTGGTGCACGGGGCTTTATAAATTTCTTAAAAAAAGCTAGAATATTGCCATATACCTTGATCGAAGAGGTTGAACAGACTTTTTCAGTTTCTAACAGAAACACCCCTGGTTGAAAGGATGAGGAAAAAATTATTGAGAACGAGAATACCGATTATTAAAGAAAAGAAAAGAAAAACTGCCGAAAGATCGTAACGGGTCTGAAAAAAGATGATGGGATAAATGACGACAGAGCTGATACCAAAAGTCAGGGTAAATTTAACGCCGTAGCTTGTGTTCCGCCACTTATGAGGTGTGAACTTTGCTATGAGTGAGTTTTCCACCGGCTGCATTCCGATAGAAAACATTATAAAAAAGATGGATGCAGCAAGCAGCGGAATATCCTTCAAAAAATACATCATAATAAGAAAAGGGAGTGAAAAAAGGAAAAAGTAAAGGTACGCGTACCGAAGCTCGTACTTATCAGCAATCTTTCCACCCATAATTTGACCGAAAATACTGATCATATATACAAAGGATGTGAGAATCGTTGCTGAAAGTGTTTTTGTTCCCTCACCCTTAAAAAAATCCAATGTAAGGACAAAATTGTATAAAAAATTTATCTTTCTTTCAAAATAAGTGGGGAGGAGGAGTGTCTGGCCTCGATATACAAGACCGGCAAGAGACATGGAACCACAGAGAATAATAAATGGGAGAATCTTTTTTTGACTGCTTTCTTCTTTTTCAGTCTTTATAGAGATTGGATCCGACTCCTGATGATATAATCCGGTGCTGAACAGGAGAATACCTAATGCAATAGAAGGGATGCTCAAAATCCTATAAATATATCGCCAGCCAATGAAATAATTAACTGTTCCTGCAAGGAAAGGGGCTGAAGCAATACCGATACTGCCGAATATACCGTTGAGCCCGAGAGCGAGCCCACGGTTTTTCATAGACTTTGAAAGCAATCCTATCCCTGCAGGATGATATATGCTGAGAAATATTCCCAGAATCATCAGCGTGAGTTTTAGCTGTAATTGAGTACGGACAAAAGCGATGAAAAGGCCTGCCAGGCCTATTCCCAGAAAATAAATAGTGAGTGATATTTTCGGTTGAAGCCTGTCAGTAAGCAGTCCTGATGGGAGCGCCCCAAGACCGTAAAACAGGTACATCAGAAAGCTGATCTTGATTACATCTTCAAATGGAAGATTCAGTTCTGCAGCAAGCGGGGTAATTATAGATGGGAAGATAAGGATGAATGAATGGGCTAAAAAATGGCCGGCGCCGGTAAAAAAAAGGATCTTTTTTTCACTCTTTGTAAATAATCTCACAGTTTGCTTTTCCATCTTGAAAAAATCAGCTTCGGGCAATACAATCCTGTTTTAAAATCCTATTTTCGAATTCTTCTATACTGTATGTGATATTGGCACCCTAACCCCCATTTCTCACAAATTGTCTTAAAAGTATAGAATGGGGGATTGACTCCAGTTCCTGGAGTTGGCGGTTTTCTAACTTCCAACTGCATTTGATGTATAATAAAGCAATGTAGTGTCATATTTATAATTGCATTTGCTGTTACTCAATTTGTGAGAAAACCGCACTAATGTGGACAAGCCACGTTCAGGTACTAAAAACACTATATCCGTAATTTTACGGAATCGAGAGCAATTTAGCTGGGGGAGAAAAATACCTGAAAAATTAACTACGCCTGATAGATCAGGTTTTCCCAGATAGCTTCATCATAGAGTCTCTGTTCAATATTTATATTATAAAACTCTTCAAGCGGCAGTAAGATTTCGGGGGATTCCTGGAATACCTTTTTCAGTGCATTCCGGACAATCTCCGCCCCTGCCCGGGTCATTTTACCCAGCGGTCTTCTGAGAAAACCTCCGGGAATTCCAAGTGCGTTCATTGCAGTTTTGACAGCAAGCGGATTCCTGAACCGGTCTTCAACCATAATTTCACGTCCGGCATAAAGTATTCTCTTTGATTTCGCTTTTACTGTGACAATTGAAAAGAGCGGCTTCAACTTTTGTGCAAGATTTTTTCCTTTTTCCAGATCCTCTGATAAAATAGCAGACACCATTTCTGAAACAGCTTTTGGAGCTATATTGGTAACAACTGAAATAACGCCTGCAGCATTTATATTTTGGCTGGTCATCATTTCAAATGTTTTATCATCATCGCCTGACATAATGCTCATGTCAGGCATAAGTGATCTTTCTTCTTCCATTCGGGTTATATCCCCGGTTGCTTCTTTAATAGCTATAACCCTGCCATAATTTTCGCTTAATACTGCAATGTCAATAGCTGAAATAGCCGTCCCAGTTCTTCCTGGAATAACGTAAATGACAACTTTAATATCTTGATACATATCTAAAATAGTTTTGTAATATTCATCCCGTAATTCAATACTTGAGGGTCCGTTGTAGTAACAGTCGACCATCAGGACCTTATCTATCCCTGACTTCAGCGCATTTTTGCAGTAATTGAGGGCTGCCCGTGTGCTGTTCGATCCCGTGCCTGCGAGTATATCACATCGATTACGCACAAATATTTTTGCTTTTCTGGAAACCTCATTGTGCTCATCTTCAGTTAGGGCCGGTGATTCCCCTGTTGTTCCAACAGTTAAAATACCTGTGACACCCTGGAGGGTCTGAAACTCAATATTCTTTTCAAGCCCTTTATAGTCTACATCTCCGTTCTGATTGAAAGGAGTAATAAGCGCTGTCCAGGTTCCTCTAAAGTCGATTACAGGCATGGTTTCACCCATGAGGTTTTAGGGGGAAAGTACTAGTAAAATTCAACTTATACAATAAAAAGTTGTTAAAAATTTTTATGAAAGTTATTGTACGCATGTATGGTACTAGAGAACAGGTGAGGGTATCCTCTGGTATTGATCGTATTTATTCTTTTTTAAAAACTGTTTATTGTGTACTTTCTTGAAGCTGGTTTAAAACTTCTCCAAGTTGTTTTATATATTCTCCGTACCCGGCAAAGTCCCCTTCATTGAGCATTTTCTGTGCCTGGTTAAAATGTGAGGCTGCTTTTTGAACGAGTTCCTGAATATTTATTCCAACCAGGGGTTCAGTTACCTCAACCGCTTCCTTTTCAGGCATTGTAATTTCAGGTGCGCCAAAGGTCTTGTACAGCGCATCTTCAAGGGTAAGGCCGATTTCTATATTGTCCTGATATCCAATGATAACACGCTTTAATTCCGGGAGCTCACTCTGTTCAGCCCTCAGGTAGATCGGTTCCACATAGATGAGAGAGTCTTTAATAGGAATAACAAGCAGATTTCCCCTGATTACACTCGAACCCTTCTGACCCCACAGCGTAAAGAGCTGTGAAATTTCCGAATTCTGATCTATTCTTGATTCGATCTGAAGGGGCCCATAGATAAGTTTTTCTTTTGGGAACTTGTATTCAATTATCCTCCCGTAATTTTCGGGATCACACTTGGCTGCTATCCATGCAAGCATATTATTTTTATTTATTGGGGTAAATGGAAGAATGAGAACAAATTCTTCATTCTGGCCGTTATCAGGAAATTTAATGATCGTATAGTAGGGAATCATATCAGTTTCCTCTTCCCCGTAGATTTCCCTCGGTATGTGCCATTTATCTTCCTTGTTATAGAAAACCTGAGGATCGGTCATGTGATATGTTGAATAGAGGTCTGCCTGAACGGAAAAGATGTACAACGGATACCTGATATGTTCAAAAAGGCCTTCAGGCATCTCACTGATGTCTTTGAACAAATTTGGAAAAATATTACTGTATGTCTGAATAAGAGGATCTTCATCATCGATGATGTAAAACTGTACATCCCCTGTATATGCATCTACTATTATTTTCACCGAATTCCTAATATAGTTATATCCGTCCCCGTGAGGATTTGAATAGGGGAACCGGTCAGTCCTGGTGTATGCATCAACAATCCAGAAAAGCCTTCCGTCATGAACTACCAGATATGGATTGGGGTCAAACTGTAAGAAGGGTGCGATTTTCGGCACTCTTTCCTGAATACTCCTGTACACCAGGAGCCTGCTGTCCGGGTTGAGGTATTGGGTAAAGATAATTTCAAGGCTTTTCATCTGTATTGCAAAAAGGAACTTTCTCATGGAATTCTTTATCTCGATCCCTCCTGGTCCTTCATACTGGGTTGTTACATTGGTATCGCCCTTTGGATAATCAAATTCGGGAAGTTTTGTATTGACAATGACATAGGGGATTGTTTGCTCACCATAGTATATTTCAGGCCGATCAAGCTGTAAGGGCACAGAGATCTTTGGAGGTATATCCTTTACGATTAATACTGGCAATCCTTCTTCGCCGATCTCGTTTACCGGAGCCATTACAAGACCATACCCGTGAGTATACTGAAGCTTTTCATTTACCCATGTTTTTGCTTCTGTAGGTATTTCCTCGTAATTTATTTCCCGTGCAGACAACATCACCTGCCTGTAGTCATCACCAAAATGGTACCGATCAAAATCAACATCGTAAAAATCGTAGTAGAGCCTGAACTCCTGAATCTGGGAAAATGTTGCCTTGAGCGGCCGGTGATCCCATAACCGGATATTCTTCATAATTCCCTCTTCAGGGGCAAAATCGGCAGCAGTTAATGATTTTGCCACCGGAAAGGCTTCCCGTTCAATGGTATCAAGATTAAACGCTTTTCGTGTAAAGTTGATATTGTGCTTTATATAGGGGAGTTCTCTCACGAGCTCATTCGGCTCTACAGAGATCTTCTGTACTATTCCGGGGATCATGCCTGTAATTACAATTGCGGCTCCGATTAAGAGTCCAAACCCGATAAGCGGCTGTTTAAAACTCCGTTTTTTAATACCAAGATAGGTCATAACTGTAATAAAAAGCGTAACAACAATCATGATGAAATATGCAGGCCGTGAGACCTTAATATCAACAAACCCCGCACCATATATGACCCCTCTTTTTGAAAAAAGAAGCAGATATACCTTTAGCCAGTAATTCCATGCAATGATAATGGTAATTAAAAGAATAAGAAAAATGATATGTTTCTTTGATTGATCGGTCATAGTGAGTTTGTTGGTCTCAAACGAGATATTGCCTGATACCAGGTAGAGAAAACTTACGGCAACGACAGTCAGAATAACGGTGCCCAGACTCCATGCTTTAAGAAATATATAGATTGGCAGGGTAAATGCGTAGAACGATATATCTCTATGTAAAACGGGGTCAGCGAGGTTGAAATCCGTTTTATTCAAATATTTTAACACAATTTCCCATCGGCCGCTCCCATTCTTGGCCATTATGAGACCGAGTATGAGAAGACCAATGACTGAAATAATGACTCCAACCTTTTTACTGATTTCAACAGGGACACCTCCCTGCTGTATCTTTATGCTCTGTATATTCCCTTTTTTAAAAGCAATGATAAAATTAATACCGGCAAATAACAAAAAGAGAATAAAAAAAGTAAACCAGAGCGCTATTTTTGTCCATAATATCGTCGTGTAAACATTTTCATACCCTAGTTCGCTGAACCAGGTAACGTTGAGCCATATTTTTGTGCCCACAAAAAGAGCGATAATTACAAAGATAATGATTCCCATCAAAAAAAGTAATTTTACACTTGTTTTCATTTTTTAACCTTACCTTTCATTTTAGATTTAGTTTCTGTTGAACATTCTGAAGAAAGGAGAATCCTTTGATCAGTAAAAGTACCAGAAACTAATTATGTTAATATAATGAATTCTTACATATTTTGTTAACCAGAAAAGCATAGAGAACACAGAAAAACTATTAAAATCTTCTACATTTTACTTTTAAAAGTTTATTTATCGAAATGTCTGTGCCTCCATGACTCTGTGACTTAATAGATACCATACTTTTTAGTAAATTCACAAATCAGGCAGATTTTTCTTCTTCTTTATCCGTCTCTCTCAACAAAAGGGTGTTTACTTTTTTTCCTATTACATCGCCTGTTATAAGAATTTTCGAGACATCTTCCCTTGAAGGAATCTCATACATCAAGTTGAGCATTATTGCCTCAAGAATGGATCTGAGGCCCCGTGCTCCTATATGTCGTTTGAATGCTTCATTAGCTATTTCATTGATACTATCCGGCGTAAACTCAAGATTAACGCCTTCAATTGCAAAGGCCTTTTTATACTGTTTTACAAGAGCATTTCTCGGTTCAACGAGGATTTTCTTCAATTCATTTTTATCAAGATCATGGAGAGGCGCTATGACCGGCAGCCTGCCGATGAATTCCGGGATGAGTCCAAACTGGATGAGGTCATCAGGGTGTACAAGCTTAATAATTTCGTCGAGCTTTTTTTCATCCTTCTTTTTCACATCAGCACCAAACCCGATCGATTTGTTTAATACTCGCCTTTCGACAATTTTGTCAAGTCCGATAAAAGCCCCGCTGCAGATAAATAATATGTTCTTTGTGTCGATCTTGAGCATTTCCTGGTGCGGATGTTTTCTCCCTCCCTGAGGAGGTACGGACGCAGCGGTCCCTTCAATGATTTTTAACAGCGCCTGCTGTACACCCTCACCCGATACATCACGGGTAATTGACGGGTTTTCGCTCTTTCTTGAAATCTTATCAATTTCATCGATATAGATTATCCCCAGTTCCGCCTTTTCAATATTATCTCCTGCGTTTTGAATGAGCTTAAGGAGAATGTTTTCTACATCCTCACCTACATAGCCGGCTTCTGTCAGGGTCGTGGCATCAGCAATGGTAAATGGAACATTGAGTTTGCGTGCAAGGGTCTGTGCAAGGAGTGTTTTGCCGCTTCCTGTAGGGCCTATCAGAAGAACATTGCTTTTTTCAAGATCAACATCATCCCGATTCCTGCTTCTCAGGTGGTTTATTCTCCTGTAATGATTATAAACAGCAACAGATAATATTTTTTTCGCATACTCCTGGCCAATTACATATTGATCTAAAAACTCCTTAATTTTCATAGGTTTTGGAAGATTCTCGAGGTTAAGATGTGAAACATCGGTTTCCCCTACAAACATAATATCTGTACAGAGCTCTATACATTCGTCGCAGATAAAAACACCCCCAGGACCTGCAACCATCTTTCTTACCTTGCTCTGATCCTTTTCGCAGAAAGAACAGACCTTCTTTTCATTATCAGGATACTTTCCCATATTTCATCCTTCAGCTGTATATTGATATTAATGAACATGTTAAAAAAATTGCACTATACAATAGACAACAGACATCATCTATTACTATCGACGAAATTAAGAAGATTTATTTGTTTTTTTAGATTAAAATACGAGTTTTACTCTGTAATATATAATACTTTCCAGAAATATCAATTTTTTTAAAGAAACACCAGTTAAAGTGTTTACTTTTTTATTGGAAACTAACTCGTTTTATGTTTATGCCGTTCAAGCACCTCATCAACAAGGCCGTACTCAGTAGCCTCCAGTGTTGACATATAAAAATCCCTGTCGGCATCCTGGTGAATTCTTTCACGGCTCTGGCCTGTGTGTTTCACGAGTATTTCCTCTATCAGCTCCCGATATCTAACGATTTCTTTTGCAGCAATTTCTATATCTGTTGCCTGTCCCTGAGCTCCTCCCAGCGGTTGATGGATCATGAGCCGTGCATTGGGTAGAGCATACCGTTTGCCTTTTGTCCCTGCACACAGGATGACAGCAGCCATACTTGTGGCCTGGCCGATACAGATCGTTGAAATATCGGATTTCACATACTGCATGGTGTCATAAATAGCAAGCCCGGCTGTGATGAACCCACCAGGGCTATTGATGTAAAGAAAAATATCCCTGTCAGGGTCTTCCCCTTCAAGAAACAGAAGCTGGGCAATCACCAGATTTGCAGTTAGATCAACAATTTCCGAGTCAATAAAGACGATCCTGTCTTTCAGTAATCTTGAATATATATCATAAGCCCGTTCACCACGGCTGGACTGTTCTACAACCATTGGTACAAGTGCCATTAATTGTTCCCTCCTTCTTCTTTCTCATATTTAAGCTTTTTAACACTATTAAATTTTGCATTTTTATAAACAAGGTCAAGTGCCTGGTTAAGCTTCAATCGGTGTTTAAGCTTATCTGTCGATTTGTTTTCAAGCATTGTGTTTTTAACCGTCTGAAAGTCCTGTTTAGTGCTTTTCGCATATTTTTCAATTTCCTCGTCCGACTCTTCTCCCGTTACATTCAGATTTTCTTTTTTAGCAATTTCAGCTAATATCAATTCATGTTTTAGATTGTTAACAGCCCTGGGCATCAGGTTGTTTCTATATTCTTCATATTTTTTTTCATCCTTTTTAAGCTTTTCCAGGTCAATCCTGTATACAGGTGCAATATCATAGAGCAGACGGTTAATCTCGGAATTTACCATCGTTTCCGGAAGCTCTACCTGGGTTTTTTGAGTAAGCTTTTTCAGGAGTTCTTCCTTGGTTTTATCTTCCGAAAAGCGTTCTGCCTCTTTCTCAAGCTGCTGCTTAATGTTAGTCTTTAATTCCTCCAATGACTCTGTATCACTGATATCTTTTGCAAAGTCATCGTTCAGTTCAGGGAGCTCCTTTTTCTTAACATCATTCACTGCCACGTGCAGCTGTGCTATATATTCCTTTTCTTTATCATCCTCAATATATTTATGATTTATTGTTATGTTTTTTTCATCACCTTTAGAAAGACCCACAAGCTGTTTTGCAAGCTCGTTTTCATTATTATCAAGAAAAATAGTCTGGTTCTTTTTTTGGTTTTTCCTGTTTCCCTCAGATGTCACCTCCTCATAGTCAATAACCACGTAATCTCCAATTTTTGCCTTGCCCTCTAAGCTCACAAGGGTAGCAAAATGTTTCCTCAAGTTTTCAATTTCTTCATTTACCCTATCTTTACTCACTGTGTAGATATACTTCTCAGAGGTTATGCCTTTATATTCAGCCAAATTTATTTCCGGCATTACATCGAATTCAGCTTTAAAAGAAAAATCTCCGTCAACTGTTAAATCACCCATCTCAGTTACAACTGGGTCGGATACTGGTTTGAAATCCTCCTCTTTAAGAATCTGCTCAATGGACCTGGATAGTACCATGCTGATCGTTTTATTTTTAATATTCTTCGAAAATCGTGAAAGCACTAAATGTCTTGGCACCTTTCCTTTACGGAATCCAGGGATTTTTGCGTCTTTTTCAAAATCTTTTATTATCTCTTCCCGTGTTTCATTGACTGCTGATTTCTCAATTGTGACCTGGATACTAATTTTAGCATTCTGCCCTTTTTTCACTTCCTTTTGTAACTGCATAGAAAATTTATCCTATATTAAACTGTATATCTAAGATAACTATTTTATAAGTAAAAATAAATAAACAAATGCAATTTTTATCCTCCCGCTCGAATATTCTGAACAAACATATATGTTTTTATGAGAGCAATATAAATTAGTACCTTAATACCAATTTTCTTGTTTTTTAGGCACAAACTTTAGTTTGCAAGAAAATATTTTTATAATCTGGAATGTGGCTTGTCCGCATTAGGTATCTTTAATATAATAAGGCACACAAGAGAGAAGTGGATTTCGTTCAAGCATAAAATGAAGTCAACAGGGGAAAGTAAAAGAAAGAATGAGCGGGAAACGGGACTTGAACCCGTGGTATCCACCTTGGCAAGGTGGCGCTCTACCACTGAGCTATTCCCGCTTAATAGAATTTACATTATGCAAAATATAATAACACACAACAGAAAAAAAGTAAAATTAAATTTTTTCTTTGTAGATAAAACCATAACTAGAATGCAAGGTGTACAAGCTAAAACCATAAACCTTTTTTTCTTTTAGCCGATATTGTAATAAGAGAACCAGGAGTATGATTATGAACAAAACGCACAGAACATTCAGTTTCTACGGCACCGATGAACTTGGTGAAATGCTCGAGGAGTTTCAACATAAAAACAAGATTGTATCCAAATCAAAAGCAATAAAACTTCTCCTTGATACAGGTCTGAGAAACTGGTCTCCTCCTGAAGAAGCAGATCGCTATGAACAGTGGGATCAGGATAATACGGAAGCTGAAAAAAAGGATATAAGTTCAGTCTTCTATGAACTTATTACCGGTAAGAAATGATAATTTATTATTATTTATATGATTTATCCTCGTTTTGAATTAAGATTTTTCCCTCTGATTTCCTTTTAATTTATTATTGAATACTGCTTACAATTTTACTTACAAAATTTAAATTTTAAAGACCTAAAGTGGACAAGCCACATTCAAGATTACAAAGATATTTTCTTGCAAACTAAAGTTTGTGCCTATTGGGCAAGAAAATCAGGATTAAGGTACTAACCATTCTTTTAAATAATTTGCAATACGTTCTGAATCCTGAATTTTGTTTAGAATCTCAATCATTAGGGAAGGTGCTATCTTGGCTTTAATTTCTAATACATTATTTTGATATTTTCTTTTAAGAAGATTAATTGATATAAGATCGATCCTTTCAATTTCAATAATTATTGTTTTATTACCCAGTGCAGGATCGTTAGTAACAATATAATCTGAATATGATCTTTGGTAAGTATTGTGTTGACTTGTCGTAAGGCAATATATGTAGGAATTTTCAATTAGCTTATCCGAAAGGATTAAAAGCCATTTTTTTCCATGTTCACTGCCAAAAGGAAACCACCGCCTTTGGAGGTGGTCTATAATATTCCTAAAAATATTAATTCAAAGGATATGCCTTTAAAAGCCTTTTGGCTTGGAAAAAGCCACCTGCTTTGCAGGTGGTCTTTTACCATCTGGAAATTCAAAATTTTTATCGATAAGGACTCTGCCCGCTTCAATCAGGTTAGCTGCAATATACCATCGG